>SXGT01245062.1_pt1 | contig 33184 bp, 33 predicted proteins | sample 3176221 | NCBI WGS metagenome assembly SXGT01 (sample SAMN11356862, study PRJNA531348) | freshwater metagenome | isolation source: freshwater sample F1-120 | place: China: Fuxian Lake, Yuxi | collected 2017-12-25
GAGCTCCACATGAAGCCTCTCGTGACACATGAAGTTCAAACACTCTATGCTCTCGATGATGCCGCTTTCTGCGACATGGTTGTTTCCGAGCTTTGTCTCGCGGGCGGACGTGAGCTCGCGACGGGCTGCGATCTCGTCTTCATCGCCGACGACGCGACGATGGGCTACCCGGCGGTGCGTTTCGGAGTACCCGACATGCATTTCCACGCCTGGTTCATCGGTATGCGCCGAGCGATGGAGATGATGATCACTGGTGACCCCCTGACGGGGGCCGAGGCCGCCGACCTCGGCTGGGCGAACCGGGCGTTCCCGATCGACGACCTCGAAGCGGAGGTGGTGAAGGTCGCAGAGCGCGTCGCGCTCATCGAACCCGATCTGGTGCAGATGAACAAGCGCTTGGTGCACCGCCAAATGGACGTGATGGGGATGCGAACCGGGATCCGCCAGGGAACCGAGATCTGCGCGCTCGGCGTGCACTCGCCGGCCATGACGAAGTTCCTCGGCAAGGCCCGCAAGGACGGCCTGCGAACCGCGCTGCAAGAGCGCGACGAGCCCTTCGGCGACTACCGAACCTCGGGCGCCTGATCCCGAGCGTCACTCGACCCGATAGGCGTCCCAGTTCGGGGCCGCCATCTCGGTCTGGAACCGGTCGAACGGCCATGGCCACGTCGCGGGGACGCCGCGATCATCGAGGTACCAGCTGCGACAACCGGTCACCCACACGGAGTTGCGCGACGCGGCGACCCTTTCGGTCTCGAATGCCTCGGTGAACGCGAGATCGGGCTCGACCGTCGATGCGCCGTGCGCCAATCGGTCGATCAGCTGGATGATGTATTGGAACTGATACTCCGCGACCTCGATCAGCGAGAAGTTGCCAACCGGGCCGTTGGGACCGTTGATCATGAAGAAGTTCGGGAACCCGGGAACGCCGATCGACAGATATGCGAGCGGGCGCGGCGTCCAGAACTGGTCGATCGTCACCCCGTCGCGACCCACCACCGTCATGGGTCGCACGAACCAATCGGCGTGAAAGCCGGTCGCGAGCACGAGTACATCGAGTTCGTGTCGTCGACCATCGCGGGTCATCACACCGCGAGGCTCGACCGACTCGATGTCGGCAGTCACCAGGCGCGTCGCGGGCGCTTGCATCGCCTCGTAGAAGTCCGGGGACGCGACGAGCCGTTTGCACGCGGCCCGATAGCTGGGTCGCAGTCGCTCGCGCAGGTCGGGATCCACCACGTTGCGTTCGAGGTTGTCGAGGCACGCGCTCGCGATCATTTCGGCCTGCGGCGACGATGCGTCGATGACCGCGTTCGAGAACGTACCGAACAGGTCCGACAACTTCGCGTGCGCTTCCCGGAGCACATCGAGGTCTCGATGACGAGCGAGTTGATCCGTCGTGAACGGATCGTTCGGCATCGGGAGTACCCATTGAGCGGTGCGTTGGAACACGACCAGTTCGCGCACCGAATCTCGGAGCGCAGTGATGAGTTGCACTCCGGTCGAACCAGTTCCGATCACTCCGACGCGGGCGTCGTCGAGCTTGACGGCGTGATCCCAGCGGGCGCTGTGAAAGCATGCGCCGGCAAACGAGTCGAGACCATCGATCTCGGGGTATCGCGGGTGGTGCAACACCCCGGTCGCCGCGATCACGACATCGAAGTTGTCTCGATGGCCCGCTGCAGTTTGGATCGACCATTCGCCGTCGGACCACTCGGCGCGGATGACTTCGTCACCGAATCGAACTCGGTCGGTAACCCCTCGCTCGGCCGCCACGCGCTCGAAATACGCCTGAATCTGCGGGCCCGCTGCGTAGGGGTGCGTCCAGTCGGGATTCGGAGCGAATGAGTACGAATAGAGCTGCGACGGGACGTCGCACGCAAGTCCGGGGTAGGTGTTCTCACGCCAGGTGCCGCCAACGCGGTCGCCCTTCTCGAAGACCGTGACGTCGTCGTAGCCGTGCTCACCCAGCTGGATCGCCGCGAGGATGCCCGCCATCCCCGCGCCGATGACGGCGAAGCGCAACGATCGGACGGTCTGCACGGCGCGGGATCGTACGCGCGTCGTAACGTGCCGTGCCGTGCGACTTCTGCGGACCATCAGCGTGCTGTCGGCCGTCATGGCGATCCTGGCGAGCGGCTGTTCCGCAGACGACGAACCATCCGACGCACCAACGACGACGGCCGCCACGCTCACGAAGGCCTCGGTTCGGGTCGTGTCGATCAATCTCCTGCACGGGACCGCCTGTCCCGAAGACTCCGACCGCTGCGATCTGCCCGCGCGCGTCGAGCTGTTCGCGCGCCAGCTCGCTGACGCCGACTGCCCCGAGTTGGTCAGCGTCCAGGAGGCCAACACGAGGACGGTCGACGAGCTGCGGGCGCGACTGCCTGCCGTCTGCGACAACGCCTACGAGATCGCGTGGGACGACGATCCCAGCCTCGATCGTGAGGTGGTACTGAGCACAGTGCCCGTGATCGGCGCGCGTCGATTCCGTCTCGCCGGTCCGTTGCGCAGCGCGTTCTGGGTCCGCGCCCGAACCGACGTCGGACTCGTGGACTACTTCTCGACGCACCTCGCCAGCAGCAGCGACGATCGCCCTTGCGATACGGCGACGTGTCCTCCTCCATGCTCACCGAACGATTCGGTGAACACCTGTCAGATGCGCCAGGTGATCGACTACGCCGACGAGTTCAGCGACGAAGACGCGGTGGTCGTGATCGGCGGTGATCTGAACGCGCAGCCCGACGAACCCACGATCGACGCGCTCCGCGAAGGCGGGTTCATCGACACGCACCTCGCTGCCGACAATCCCGAATGTGATTTCGAGACCGGCGCGAATTGCACGAGCGGACGCATCGACGACTCCCTCGCCGACTTGCGCGACGCAACGAGTCGTCAATCCGAGCGGATCGACTACCTCTTCATCGGACCCACACGCGAGTGCACGATGGGCGCACGCACCGGACTCTTCAACGAGGAACCGGCCGATGGAGGGCTGGCCCACCCATCCGACCACACGGGCGTCATCGCGGTACTCGATTGCGCCACCACGCCCGACCATCGGGAGACGGCCACCGAAGCGACGATGCCGACCGCACCGCCGACATCCATCGCAACGGGCGGTGGACCACCCGACGCCGATACCGAAACCGCGATCACCGATGCGTTCAACACCTTGTTCGCAGGCACGGTGAGCGATCCTGAGGTCAAGATCACGGCGCTCGAAGACGCCGACCTCCTGCGCGAGTCGTTCTTCGAGATGTACGAACGAACCAAAGCGATCGCGTCGCGCATCGTCATCCGTATCGACGCGATCACCTTGGTCGATGCCGACCATGCAAACGTCACCTACACGCTCCTGCTCGACGGAGCAGCGGTACTCGATCACCTTCCGGGCGCAGCCGTTCGCGTCGGGGGTCGTTGGCTCGTGAGCAGACGGACGTACTGCGACGTCGCAACGCAGGGTGCGACCGAAATCCCTGCACCGTGCCGCGAATGAGTTGGCGGCGATGGCGCAGCCGTGACCGCCGGTCCGACCAGGAACTCCCGCGGGGCTGGGAATCGATCGTTCGCCGAAACGCACCGTTGTGGGAATCCCTCGATCCGGACGAGCGCGCCAACGCGACCGAGGCGCTTCGCGCGGTACTCGCCAAACGGTTCGAGGCCGCACAGGGGTTCTCGCTCGACGACGAGATCCGAGTGACGATCGCAGCACAGGCCGCGCTCCTCGCGATCGCGCTCGACCTCGCCTGTTTCGACGACGTGCCGTCACTCGTGGTGCACCCCACGACGGTGGTCATCGATCGCCCACGCGGGACGGGTATCGGCGCGGTGGTCAGCGAGGGAGCCGCGGTGGTCGGCGTCGCTCACGACCGGCGCGGCCCCCTCGTCTTGGCATGGGATGCAGTCCTCGAAGGAGCTCGCCATCCCGAACGCGGGCACAACGTGGTGCTCCACGAGTTCGCTCACAAGCTCGACCTCATGGATCGCGTCATCGACGGCACCCCGATCGTCGACGGAGAGCTACGAGCGCGTTGGATCCGAGTCTGTACGGCCGAGTTCAACGCACTGCGGAGTGGCGAACCGTCGGCCCTCAATGGCTACGGAGCCACCAACCCGGGCGAGTTCTTCGCGGTCGCAACCGAGTCGTTCTTCTGCCAGCCGATCGAGGTTCGTGAGCGCCATCGCGAGCTCTACGCAGTACTTGCTGACTTCTACGGTCAAGATCCTGCCGCCCGTTCGACGAACCGCTGAGCCGCCGCCGTCAACGACACCCGCCGGACAGTGCTTGCATGAGCGTCACGTCCACGGACCCGTCGAGCGTCGTCGCCAGATCGCGGGTCGACTCCTCGCCAACGAAGATCTTCATGTGCTTTCGCAAACGGTTCTGTTCGTCGACGACCCGAAATCGCAGCCCGGGGAACTGACGGTCGAGATCGCGCAACACGTCGTCGACCGTGGTTCCGAACGCCTCGACCGCGGCCGACTGCGCGGTATACGAACGCAATGGCGTCGGGATCCGAACGGTGATCGGCGTCACGACACGGACGCACACTCGACCGAGTAGATCTCGGGGAGATGTGCCGCGATGCACGACCAGGTGTCGCCCTCATCGTGGCTCGCCCACACCTCGCCGCTCGTCGTCCCGAAGTACACGCTGACCGGATCCGATCCATCGGTCGTCATCGCCTGACGTTTCACGGTGAACCAGCCACGCGCGGGGAGTCCGTTCGAACACCGCTGCCACGATCCGCCGGCGTCACGGCTTCGATACACCGCGGGGCGACCACCAGGGCTCGTCCGGGGCCAGACGTCCGTGCCGTCCATCGGAAACACCCAAACGGTGTCTGGATCGCGCGGATGCAACTCGATCGGGAACCCGATGTCGCCGATCTCGGCTGGCATGTTGTCCCCGATGCGCTCCCATCGATCCGACGGACGGTCGATTCGATAGATGCCACAGTGATTCTGTTGGTAGAGCCGGTCGGGCCGCAGTGGATGCAACCGAACACAGTGAGGGTCGTGGCCGTACTCCGGATCCGGCACGGGTGCGAACAACGCCAAGCAGCCTTGATTGAGCGGTGCCCAGTTCGCGCCGCGGTCGACGCTCTCGAAGACGCCGCCCGACGACAGTCCGAGATACAGATGATCCGGATCACGCGGGTCGACGTTGACCGAATGCAACATCGAACCGTCGGGCGTGTTCTCTTCGGGCCACTCACACCACGTCTCCCAATTGGGATGGTCGTTCCAACCGTCGACCGGCGCCCAGGTGTCCCCACCGTCGTGACTGCGGAACAGACCTTGCGGAGAGCCTCCCAGATACCAGACATCGGGCTCTGCGGGAACGCTCGGCGTCAACCAGAACGTCGCGCGCAGCGCGCGCTCCAAACGTTCGCCCGAGTGGAACGCCGGCGGTCGGCTCGCTTCGGTCCAGGTCGCGCCGAGATCGTCAGACCACATCACCGTTGGACCGAGGTGCCCGGTTCCCACAGCGGCGACGACGCGGTTCGAACGCGGATCGAACACGACGTGCTGGGCAATGTGCCCCAACAATGCCGGGTCGCCCATCGCGCCGGGGTCGCGAGGGCGGACCGTGAAGATGCCTTTGCGGGTTCCCACGAACAGCACGGTGGCGGACATGAGCGCGAACGTACCGCTCGACGACTGCGATTGCTGCAGGAATCTGGGCGGTCGGCGAACGAAGGAGCGTCACGCTGCGAATCCGACACGCGACGCCTCCAGCACGCGACGATTCCGGACCGACGACTACCGTGCTCGCGGTGAGCGACCTCACCGATCTCGACGCGATCGTCGACACCGACCGCTATCCGGTCGACACCGACCGCTATCCGATCGACTGTGGCGAGGACCGGTCAGCAATCGCCCGGCGCGACACGGTCGTCGCCGAGGCCCGAGCCTCGCTCGCGGCTCGCGGCGTCGCAGCGCTCGACGGCTTCTTGCGCACCGAGGCAATCGATCGAGTTGCGGCCGACGCCATCGGGAACGTCCACCGTGCCAACCTCCAGGACTCGGCCGGCACGGCGTACTTGACCGCCCCAGACGATTCGTTTCCGACCGGACACCCACGTCGCAACGTCCAACGTTCGCGAACCCACATCCTCGCCTACGACCTCGTACCGCCGGACAATCCCGTTCGCCAGCTGTTCGAGTCGGACCTCATGACCGCCTTCCTCGCCGAGGTGCTCGATCGCAACCCACTCCATCGCATGGCCGACCCGCTCGGCGCACTCAACCTCACCGTCATGGAGGAGGACCACGTTCAGGGTTGGCATTACGACAGCACTGACTTCGTGGTGTCGATCGCGATTCAAAGCAGCGAGGGCGGCGGGGAGTTCGAATGCGCTCGTGACATCCGCGACGCGAACGACGAGCATTACGACGACGTCGCGCGCGTGCTCGACGGTCGCGCCGACGACTTGGTTCGCGTGTACCCGATGACACCAGGCACGCTGATGGTGTTCATGGGGCGCTACTCGCTGCATCGAGTCGCACCGATCACGGGTTCGACGCCGAGAGTCGTGGCGCTGTTGGGGTACGACACGCGACCTGACACGAATAGCTCCGACGGGCTGAAGCTCGCGCGCTATGGCCGAACCCAGGCGTTCGCATGACGGCATCCTTCGTCACGCAGATCGGTGAAGGATTCGTCGGTGACGGCTCGAACGCGGCGCACGTGAACACCGTGCTCGGGGCGATAGGTGGCCCGGTGGAGACGGCGTGGGTGTCAGCCTTGGCCCATCCCTCCCCTGGTCACACACCGTTCATGGTGGTCGCTCAACCCGGGATGGCCGTCAAGCCGCTGACACTGTTCGTCAACAAGGCCACGATCGCTTCGGACCGACACGGCGAGCTGACGTGGGGCGCGGCGCAGGCAGGCGTGGCGGCCGGTGTTCTCGCTGCGCTGCACGAACGAATCGTCGACGCAACGATCGCCGACGATCTGCTGCTGGTCGTCGCGGTGTGGGTCAATCCCGCGGCCGACGACGCAGATGAGATCTTCGAGAACAATCGAGACGCCATGGTCGCAGCGCTTCGAGCGGGCGTCCGCCGCGAACCGCGAGTGCACACCGTGGCCGGCGCGGAGATCTGGAACCCGTTCTACGACCCCCGATGAGCCGCGGGATTGCGGACTAACCGCCGAACGGTGCGAGCCCGAGGCGAGCTCGAACTTCGGGGCGGCGCAACGGGGGCAAGCTGGCCGGGGGCTGTCGCCGCGGAGGCACGCTCGCCAACAGTTCGCGCACGATGTCGGCGATTTCGGTGGCGGCCGCCTCAGTCCTGGCCGCGACGTCGATCGAAGGCTTGGTGATCCCACTCACCTTGCGCACGAACTGGGTTGCGGCCGCCAGGATCTCTTCATCGGTCGCGGGTGGTTCGAGTCCACGGAGCTCGGTGATGTTTCGACACATGGCCCAGACGCTAGATCCACCACGGTGCGGAGTTGGTCGCTGAATCGGAGCGGTTTTCGTCCACGAGACTGACGACCGGTCGATGAGGACGGGTGAAGTGGGCGAACCCGCTCGTGGCGGTGACCTCGGCAATCGTGCTCGTGGCCGAGATCGTCGCGGCACGCATGGTCGCGCCGTACGTCGGTGTCACGTTGGAGACGTTTTCCGCCGTCATCGGCTGTGTGCTCGGCGCAATCGCGTTGGGGAACTGGTGCGGTGGGCGTCTCGCCGACCGGGCCGATCCCCGACCTGCGCTGGGCGCAGTTTGTGCGTTCGGCGGCATCGGCCTGCTCCTCGCTCCCGCGATCGTGCATCGCCTCGGACCGGTCCTCGCTGGACCCAGCCCGTTCGCGGCCCTCGCACTCGCGACCGTCGGCTTCGCGATGCCGTGTGCCGCGCTGAGTGCGGTGAGCCCGATCGTGGTACGCCACCTCGGGTCTGGCTCGACCCGACTCGGGCGGGTCGCGGGCAACGTCTCGGCGTTCGCGACCGTCGGCGCCCTGCTCGGCAACTTCGGAGCAGGATTCTGGCTGGTCGGGGCGTTCGGTTCGACGGCGATCCTCGTCGGTGTCGGTTCGGTCGCGACTGCGATCGGCGTCGTCCTGCTCGCGGCGATCCGAATTCGACGGCCGCTCGCGATAGGCGCGGTTGCCGCAACGAGCGCGATCGGACTCGGAACGCTCGCCACGATTGCGGACGCGAGCACGCCGTGCACGATCGAGACTGCTTACGTCTGCCTGTCGATCGACGAGCCCGCGCCTGACCAGTTCCACGTCCGCAGCAACATCTACAGCAGCAGCTACACCAACGTCGCCGATCCGACCGATCTCCGACTCCCGTACGCCCGCGACGTCGCCGCGGTCATCGACGCCGCCCGGCCGGGCGCGTCGCACATCGTCACCATCGGGGGTGGTGGTGAAACGCTCGTCCGATATCTCGCCTCGACACGACCGACGAGTTCGCAGACGGTGATCGAAATCGATTCGGCCCTCGCCACGGCGGTGCGGGATCACCTCGGACCCTTCATGGGCGACGAGCGGGTCCGAACGATCATCGGCGACGCCGGGCTCGTCATGCGCGACCTCCCCTACGGTGGTGCCGATGTCGTGATCGGCGATGCCTTCTCGGGCCTCGCCGTCCCGTGGCATCTCACCACCGTCGAGTTCCTCACGCTCGTCCGGGATCGCCTCACCGCCGACGGGATCTACGTCATGAACGTCGTCGACGCTGGCAACTACGCACTCGCGCGCGCCGAGATCGCGACACTCGCGCGCGTCTTCGACGAGGTCGTCGTGCTCACGCGCGGTGCCGCACTCGAGCCAAACGGTCCGAACACCAACCTCGTCGTCGTCGCCGGATCGCGCCTCCCGTGTGCGAATGAGCTCGAGGTCGCAGTCCGGAATGCCGGTTCGTCGTCGATCGTGGTTTCCGGCGACGCGCTGACCGAATTCGTCGACGGAGCCGCCCTCCTGACGGACGATCACGCGCCGACGGATCAGTTGGTGGATGCGGGGCGCTGACTCGGGCGCTCAGCGACCCCGTGGGGACACGAGCTCGCGTTCGTCATCCTCGGGCGGCAACGCCGCGATGATCGCGTCGAGATCGGCATAGACGGCGTCATCGATCTCGGGGGCAGCAACCTCACCGACCGCTGACCAGTCGACTCGCCGCCACACGACCAGCGCCAAGACCACGAGCGCGAGCGCCATCAGCAGGCCCCCCGCCAGTCGTGCTGATTGGTACTCGGCGCCCTCGATCGCCGCGAACGTGATCGGGATCGGTTGCGCCACCGCCAAATTGTCGACCAGCACCGCGACCGCACAGGTCGAACCGCGACCGCATTCGGCGCCCGCGCGCCCGACCGCACCCGTTTCGATCACGAATCGCGCGCCGCCCCGGCCGTCGTCGCCGACTCGAAGCCGGTTCGTCGCGCCCGGCGAACCGCATTGGTCGACGCCCTCGACGGCGGGGGCACGACACAGCACAACGGTTGCGTCACTCCCCGACGGAAAGCCGCTGACCCGTACTTCGAGTTCGTCGCCCGGCTCGATGGCCGATCGCGGCGTCACGTCGACGCGACCGAAGGCGGGTGCGGGTTGCCCGAACCACAGATCGACCACAACGACATCGTCGCCCGAGACGAGCTCGACCGAACACCGTCGACACGCGTCGCGGATCGCCGCGACGACACGAAACTGGAACCGAGCGTTACCGACTTCATCGAACCTGACCGGATACGAGTTACGACAAGAACTTGCAATTGCCCGATCGCACTGGCGGACCACGCCCGCGCCGTACTCCTCGAAACCGCTCGCGCTGATGTCGAGCACGTCACCATCGTCCAGTTCACCGACCCGCGATGGCAACTGGACGAACTCGTCTGAATCGACGAGAGCCATCCGGACCGAGACGAGCTCGGAACTCGCGGCAGCCGGACCGACGATCGCGAGCGCGAAGCATCCGACGATCGCGCATACCGCGATCCGCACGCCCCGCGTCGTGGGTTCGACCATCCTCAGAACGTCCGACTCCGAGCTTCGGTCTCCTCGTCGAGGCGCCGGTTCAGGGTCAAGACCCGCCCGATGAGCGGCAGCGCCAACACGTTGAGGCCGTGCAGGACGCCGATGATGAGGAAGATGCCCCCGAAGCGAACCGCGGTTGCGCGCAGTTGTTGGGCCTGCACTGTCTCGGCCCAGCCACCGTCGGGCTCGAAGTGCACGGTGAACAGCGTGTACGCCAGGAAGATCAGGTAGTAGGCGACGTCCATCAGCACGATGAAGCTCTTTCCGGTGCGCGGATTCGCACGGAAGATGTCGGCGGCATAGCTCTTGCCGAACCGCCGGATGAACGGTCCCAGCCACAATGCCAAGCCGATCATCGTCGCGAACCAAATGAGTTCGAGAATCCACCAGTCCATGATCAACACTCCTTCACGGGTTTCGGTCGTTGCGGCGATGATCGACGCGATCACGCCGGCCAAGCAGACGACGAGCGTCAGACGCGCTCGTCGTTGGCGACGCAGAATCAGATCCTCGGCGATACTCAGCGTGACGCGCGAAAACAAGTCGTCGCTCTCGTCCATCTGCGAGGCGCTCGACGCGAGTGCGTCTCTGAGTCGTTGTTCGACCGACGTCACGCGTCATCTTCTCGAAAATCGCCGAGCACCTCACGGAGTGCTTGCATCCCTCGGGTCAGGTGTGTCTTGACCGAGTTCCGAGAGATCCCGAGTGTCGTCGCGATCTCGTCGATGCCTTGTTCTTCGTAGTACCGCAGCACCAGGCAGTCGCGTTGTCGCCGTGGAAGCTCGCGGAGCGCATCGACCACTTCGGTGTCGTCGTCTGAAAGGTCGATCACGTCTTCGGTCGCCGCGCGCGCGTCGTCGAACGGCAGATGGTGACGCAGCGAGACGAGACCCCGACGATTGTGGTCGCGTGCGAGGTTGACGACGATCGAACGGAGGTACGCCGGGGCCCGATCTGCTTCGCGAATTCGGTGTGCCGTTCGTGCAAGGCGAATGAACGCCTCCTGGACAAGGTCCTCGGCCGCGTTGCGATCATCGACGAACAATCGGGCCAGCCGGACGAGTGCCTGACCCTCGCGTTCGAACAACTCGATGACGAGCGCCCGCGCGATAGACATCGCCGCCGCATCGGCCGCGTCCTCGCCAGCGGGGTCGAGCCGCGCAACCACCGCCACGAACCAGCGCGGCCATCCCGCCGGCGGGAAGGCCGTTGGGCTCGTCGCGAGCAGACCCGAGGTCGTCAAGGAACAGTGCACCGGATGTCGGACGAGTCGAACCGACCCGGCGGGTGACACCGGTGCAAGAAAATCCGGGCGGAGTTCAGCCCGGTTGGGCGGCGATCCAATAGCCATCGCCGGTCGCGGTCGCGCGAATCGCGTAAGCAGGGCCGTGGGGTGACCGTACTGCGCCGAGCCCGCCACGGTGGGCGGCGCTACCGAATCGGGCAACTCGTCCGGTGCGGGTCACGAGGAAATAGCCCCGACCGTCGGGAACGGCGGCCATGCCGACGACCGGGCTGTCGAGACCGCTGGCGGAGCCCCGATGGACAGCGTCTCCGAAGGCGAACACGAGTCCGGACTGCGCGACGAGCCAGTAACCCAGCCCCGTGGGCGAGGGCGCGATCCCCACGATCTTGGACGGAAGGTCGACCGGGGCGGGTGGATCGTGGTGTTGCGCCGCCCCGAAGGCGAAGACCCGACCGTTCGAGTTCACCAGCCAGTAACCGTCACCCGCCGGCGTACACGCCATCGCGACGATGGGCTTCACGAGATCGAGTTTGGCGGTCGAGCCAAACCGCACGGCGTCGCCGAATGACCAGAGTCGACCCTTGGCGTTGACCATCCAGTAACCGCGACCGGTCGGCGTTGCGCAGATGTCGACAATCGGATGCCCGGGCGGTTCGGCGACGAGCGATCCGAGATTGCGAGCCGCGCCGAACGTGCGGAGCGCTCCGTTCACCCCGACGACCCAGCCGCCCTCGCCATCGGGACGCATCGCAACGCCGGCTGCCTCCACGCCGAGCCGACCTCGACCCTCGCCCAAGTCGCGCGCGTCGCCGAACGCGAAGAGGTGCTGCTTCGTCGAACCAAGACAGGGTGCGGTGTGCGCACCGGTGCGATCGTTGGTCGCGCTGACCGTCGTGCAACTCGGCTCCCACTCCCACGGTGGAACACAACTCACGACCCGGCAAACAACCGGGCCGACGCACGGCAGTTCGGCATTGCAGTTGCCGTACCGGAAGCGGTTGCAGCAGTGGCGGCGGTGGTCACAGGTGTTCGGGTCGTCGTGGCATCGGCATGAGCACGGCCAACACTCCGGCCCACAGATCCCGTTCGACCCGCAACCGCAGGTGCCACACGTGCTGTTGCAGTCGACGTAGTAACGCGGTCCACCGCTGCAGAAGTTGTTGGCGTCGGCCTTCCACCAACCGGCCGCGACCGTGTCGGGCGGGCACTGATTCCGGCCCTCGTTGACCGTGCAACAGAACACGGTCCATCCCGACGCGCAGTCGCTCGCGGGCCCGCACACCGAGTCGTACGCCGAGACCGGTCTGGTCAAGAACCGCCACGGCGCAAGTGCGAGCGCCGATCCAGCGACTGCGGTCGTGGTGAGCACACTGCGCCGAGATGGACGGGATCGATCCATCCGCCGGGCGATCGTCTCGGTGACCCGCATCGTGATGGGCGGTCTGCGGTGCGCTCGTCCCGCCCGAATCTCGTCGGGGACCAAGTCGTCGCGCCCCGGGTCGTCGTTCACCATGCTCCCACCTCGGTCCGAGCCAGCATCGTGTTGAGGGCACCGAGTCGACCCACGTCGCCTCGCGCACCCAACACGACGTAGAGGCCGAGTGCCCGCCCACCGAGCTGAAAGAAGTGTTGCGCTCCCGCTTGACCGCTCATCGTGCGTTGGAGGTTGGCCGGATCGAAGTCGCGCGCCGCGAGTCGAGGAACTCCTCGGCGAGCGAAGAGCGGTTGGTCGACGACCTCGGGTCCGTAGTCGAACAACACCACGAAGCAGTCTCCCGGGCGCATGTGCTCGACAACACCGCCTCCGAAGTCGCTGCGATCGTCCGGCAAGGGAAAGTTGGCGATATGCATGATCGGATTTGTCTGCTCGTGCGTTCGACGGGTGGGACGCCGGAACAATCGGGCCTCCCAACCGTCGTCGAGTTCGATCTGCATGCCGAATCCGGTGAGCTTCACGCGACCGCCCAACGTGTGAGCGCGGCCGCCGTCACGGCTTGCACCACGACGGCTGATCGGTGCGCGATGTTCGCCCGTCGTTGCATCTTGGCCATGAACGATCGCAGTTGCGTCCAATCGCGAATTCGGATTGTGAACACGAGCGGTACGGCGCGACTGGCTCCGAACGCGGCGCCAATGACGACCCCGCCGACCGGGCCCGCGAACAAAGCCCACGCGAACACAAGCCACGTCAGCGAAGTCGTGACGATCGTCGCGAACCCGACGCCGAGTTGGGCGCCGTAACCCGCTCCGTACACCCACCCGCGGTAACGCGAGAGCCAGTCCTCGTCGACCTGGCGAATGAACCCCGGCGGACGCAGCCCGCCGACACCGAGGTCGAGTGCGGCACCGACCGCGGCAAGGGCGCCGAGCGCCAACGCCGCCGCACCCGTCAACCGAAGCCCCAGAACCCTGCCGATCACCCCGAGCATCCCAGCCAACGCGGCGCCGGCAGCGGTCGAGGCAACGAGGTGGCTTGTCGCGGTGATCCAGAATCGTTGTCGTCGTGCCCGCTCACCGAGCGGACTGATGCTCGAAAGCATCGACTCCCCTCAGGGTGACCACGAGCTCCGCACGGCCGCTGCGATCGCGAGCGACACGCCGATCCACGCAACGACGCTCACGCGAGCTCCGAGTCGTCGTTCGCGGTTCGATCGGCCGACCGGTGGTAGAGGCTCGTGTCACCAGGTTCGACACCCGCGGCGAGCAACTCGCGGTCGATTCGAGCTTCGGTCGTCGCGTCTGCGGCATCGGATCCCGCTTGGTCGAGCAGCGCTCGAACCTGATCCCATGTGCCTCCGGTTCCCTCACCGATGATTCGACGGGTGACGCCGTCGACGAGCGCGAAGTACGGCGAACCCGGTACGGCATAGTCCGACCACGCCGCGCTCGACATCACCAGCGGAATGCGCGCCGGCGCGAGGCGCCGGATCGTGCTGACGCTCTCCGTCGCTGCGTCTTGCGTCACCACGACGAGGCGCACGTCAGGCGGCAGGCCGAGGTCGGCTTCGCGGGCGAACGCGTCCCAAAAGGCCTGGCAGGTGAGGCAACTACTCGACAAGAACGCGAGCAACGTGCGGTGCGCGACTCCGGCGACCCCTATGACCACGACGTCGTCGTGCAGGCCGGCGCCCGCGATGTCGACGACGGCACCGGATGCGTGGCCGGGTTGCGGAAGATCGGGTCGAACTCGGAAGTCGACTGGAGTCGCGATCGAAGTTTCCTGGTTCCCACCATCGAGCGCGTGCAATCGGCGCAATATCTCGCCGTGCGAGCGCAGCAATCCGAGGATCAGGATCGTTTGCAGCACGACCACGACGATCAGGGCACCGACGACGACGTTCATCGGACACCAACCTCGAAGTGCGAAGAAGGCGACACGACCTGCAGTGCGAGGATCGCTCCCAATCCGACCAAACCGAACAGGGCAATGAGTGCGATGGGGCCGACGGCTGGCGCGCCGATCGCGGCGGCGGTCGCGGCGCTAGCGGCGAAGATCGCGTTCGTGGTTGCGTGCCGCCAGGTCGCCGGCGCATCGCTCTGCCCGAGGCAACCACAACTGATTCGGCGTCGCGCCGCTCGCGCCACGAACGCGGCGTATCCGACGTAGACGATGGCCAGCGCGAACACGCCGATCCGGGAACCACCGATGGCCAGTCCGCCGACGACGATCTCGACGCATGCGATCACTCCGACGAGCGAATCGCCGCGCAGCCCCTGGGCCGTCAACGCGGCGCGTACTGCTTGAGGTGCGCGCACGGTTCGAACACCGCCGAGCACCAACAGCACAGCGGCGATGAGCATGATCGAGTAGGTAATGCCCTGAAGCACGTTCGGTTCCCGGTCTCAAAAAGGTGGTGTCGAAGTCGCCTCGGTCTGCGGTACCGCCGCAGCCGACACTACGGGTCCGCACCGCTCATCCGGCGCATTTCTCCGACGATTCGATGGCATCAGGGTCGACGGCATCAGGGCGTCGTGAGCTCGACCGCGCCGGCGACGACCGGGAGCGAGATGTTGATCGACTGGAATTCGACCGAGCCACCGAGGCGCGGTTGTGAATAGGCAGTGGTGGTGGCGACGAGTTGCAGTGTGATCGTCTCGCCCGCCTCGAGTCGGTGCGCCACGGATTCGAGTGGAACTTCGATCGTGTGCTCGGTGCCGTCGAGTTCCACGACGATCGGCGTGATCTGGTTGCCGAGCACCAGATCGTTCGCGTCGTCGACCAGCTGCGCGAACACGCGCGTCGGGCGATCGCCGTCGGCGACGGTACCCGAATACGTGAGCGACAGCGTCGGCGCTCCGACGATGAACGCATCCGCCGACGCAGTGATCGTCACCTCGACTGCGTTGATCGCGCGGCCCGGTGTGAACTCGAGCGCAATTCCTCCGAGCGGACCGCCGCCCCCGGCCGGTGCGATTGCCGGACCCGCGCCACCGTCGGCGACGAGTTGCAGCACGCCGTCACCGGATCCCGACAAGACTCCGGAGGCCTCGGGGAAGTCATCGATGGCCCACGTGGCGCCATGTTGGTCGACGAAACCGAACCCCGGTGGCTCGGGCGCGGCGTCGTTGTCGCGCAAGTACCGATCGAACCAGTGCATCGTCCAGGTGCCCGTCCACGTCGCATCGCCGGGTTCGGAGAGGCACACACCATGACCCCCGCAGTACCAAAGCATCGACACCGGGATTCCCGCATCACGCAGCAGGGAATAGTTGACAATCGCCTCGTCGGGCGTGAACAACGTGTCCACTGTGCCTTGCATCAGCAAGGTCGGGGCGGTGATCTGTTCGATCAGCGCGTCGCCGGGACCGCGTGACTCGAACCACGCAGCGTCCTCGTCGCTGATCGTTCCGTTCACGAGCATCGAGTCGTGTGAGGACACGACGTGATCGTCGAGGTCACGACTGCTCGCGGCTTCGTAGAGCAGACCGCTCCAGCCTTCCTTCGCGATCTCACCGCGGTAGAAGCTGGTACGCAACGAATGCCACGCGATCGTGGGCGCGATCGCGTCGACCCGACAGTCGATCGCAGCCGCCACCAGCGCAATACCGCCGCCGTAGGAACCACCGAGCATGCCGACCCGTGGGTCGCCCGGCGCGTCGAGTTGCACCTCGGGTTGGGTTGCCACCCAATCGAGCAGCCGGCGAACATCACGACCCTCGTGGTCGGGGTCGTTCACGGTGACGGTGCCGGTCGACGCACCGAAACCACGCGGATCCCAAGTCAACACGTTGTATCCGGCGTCGCGCAGCGAGCCGACCGCGAGGTCACCGAACAAACCCGAACCGCCGGTGTCGGTCGAGCCCGACAGGCTCCAACCCGGGCCCTCGAGCAACGTCGGCGCTGGACCGTCGACTGCGCGTGCGGGATACCAGTGGATCCGCAGTTCGGTGCCGTCGAAACTCGTGAGCGTGTGATCGCCCTCGACACCAGCAACGGGTTCGACCGTCGGGACCTCGGGGTCGGAGAAACCGCACTCGGCGTCGGGATCGGCGGTCGTCGTTGCAGCGTCTGATTCGGAGACTGAATCGGATCGCGAAACCGGGTCGGGCTGCGACCCCGAACATGCGCCGACGATCAATCCGGAAACGAAGAGGAACACAGCCGAGCGAAATCGCATCCCGCGCACCCTAGAAGGCATGCGCTAACCCCGTAGAGCTGAGGCTCAGGTTCGAGATCGATCCGCCCAAAGGGCCGCGATCGCGAGCACCGGCACGGCAACGAGCGACCCGACAAGGCCGACTCGGTCGATACCGTCGAGCCCGTCGAGGTCGCCGAGGTGGAACACGAGATGCCAGATGCCCTGGATCAACCAGGCCACCGCGACTGGCGTGCACAATGCTGGCCGCCACCACGACCAGATCGACAGGACTGCAAGCGCCAGAAACAGCGCGCCCACATCGCGCACGAGGTGTTCGTCGTACTGCCCGCCGGCCGCGGCGATCCAGCCTCGCCCGAGCGGGAAGTCGTCGTGAAAACTGCGGGGGAAGAAGGACGCCTGCACGCCCGTCGGAACGAACATCGCTCCGAGGGCGACGACGAGGATCTGTCCGAACCGATCGTTTCGCATCAGAACTCCTTCAACTGATGGCACGTACATCGCCCACGAGTGCAGCCGCGCCCGCCACTGCGACAAGGAGCCACGCGCCTCGAACGATCAGACCATACGTCGGGGTCGCTCGCAGCCGCTGGACTTCGTCGGTCGTGCCCAGTGCGACGAACGCAACGACTCCCGGAATCACCATGAGCGCCACGATCACGATCAACGGCGCGAAGACGATGAGCAAGAACGCCGGAACGACATAGCGAGCGATGACCGTGCGCGGCGGAGCGACGCGCAGCCCCCACTCGACCGCGATCGATATTGCGACCGCGAAGACCATTGGCAACAAGACGAAGAGCGCAATCGCGAACCAGGTTGGCTCGAGCAAGGTGAAATCGACCCCGTCGGCATGTACGAGCATCGACCCGACCACCGCCCCACTCGCGAGCCCGACTGTGACTCGTCGGAACCAACGGGGGCCGATCAACCAGGGTCGCACCAACAAGTACGCGCACGCGCCGATCACCCCAACGAGGGCTCCGAGGAACATCAAGCTGGCCGTTCCCGAGAGCGTCACCACGCCCATCGTGAATCCGTCGTCGCTCTCGACGCCTCGAATCGAGTCGGGCGACGTGAGCCGCAACGCCAACATCGCAAGGCGCGATCCGACGCCGGCAACGAGGCAACCGGTCGGAATACCCGCAACGACGACAACCCACGCGACCCGAAGCACGTCAGGAAGGACGCGTTGCTTCGCCTGGTCGGCGACGCTGTCAGCGGCAAGCGTCGTGCTCACGGCCCGACGGTGAGCACGTTCGAAGGAACGCTCGCGCCGACTGCGTTGACCGCACGGATTCGAAACGCGCAGCTCGTACCGAGCGGACACGTCGGGGGCGTGAACTGCACGGACCCGACCGGTATCCACGATCCTCCGCCATCGATCGATCGCTCTGCCGTGTACTCGAACACCACGACACCGCCGTCGGTCGCGGGCGGCGTCCAACCCAATCCAACCTCCGTCCCGACTCGTCGGATGCTCACGAGCGTCGGGGCACTCGGTCGAGCCCAGGTCGTCGCACTCACATCGGATGCTGGGCCAAGCCCGGCAGAATTGCGCGGCCGGATGCGCAGGGTGCACGTCGCGCCCTCGCCCGGGCAGGAGACCGATACGCTGCGCGTCGTTCGATACTCGACGAACACGAAGTTGGTGCCGTCGGTGCTGCGTTCGATGCGATAGTCGATGAGCGGTGAATCACCCTCGTCGATCGGCGCAGTCCATGAAGCCGACATTGCTCCGTTGCCGCCCATCGCGACGAGGCCAGTGACCGCATCGGGTGCCCGGAACGTCGTAACCGACACAGCAGTCGACCACATGCCGTCACCGATCGCGTTTCGCGCTCGCACCCGCAGACTGCACGTGACGCCGGGGCCGCCACACGAGATCGACGCTCCCGTCGTCGCCGCTGAGTAGGGCCCGACGATGACGCCTCCGGGACGATCGACCTCGAGGTCGTAACCCGTGACCGCGCTCCCACCGTCGTCGATCGGCGGCGTCCAGTTGACGGTGAGTTGGCCGTTGCTCGGCCCCGCCACTGCGTTCGTGATGTTCGGTGCGCCAGGCGCGGTCGTCGTCGGGAGGTCATCGTTCACGATCGTGCCCACACCGACGTCGTCGACGACCGAAGCGCCGACCGGCAGACTCAGCACGACGTCGAACTGCTCGTCGAGTTCGACGTCGCGGTCGCCGATTGCCTTGATCGCGATCACCGCCTGCGTCCGACCGGCGCGAACTCGAACGGTGCCGGTTCGGGACGTCACATCGAGACCCGTCACGGCCGACCCGTCGACAACGACAAACCGAGCGGTCACATCGAACGCAAGCGGTTGATCGAGGGTCACGGCGAACCGCAGCGGGCGAGTGGAGACATCACCTTCTCGTAGCGACACGTCGCCAATCGCCAGCCGACCGGGTGCCGCACCCTCGTCGTCGCGAATCGTGATCACGCCGACGCCGTCGGCGATCGCAACGCCACCGGCGTCCAACAGGCTCACGGTGACGGTCTCGTTCGACTCGCTGGTCGAGTCGGCGAGCACCTTCACGGCAACTGTGGCGAACACCTTGCCGGCGCGAAGTCGCACCCGACCGGCGCGTGCGACGTAGTCGACGCCCGGCGTTGCGGTACCCGTGTTCGCGGCATACTGCACGAGTGGGTCGGTGAGCGCGGGTTCGGACAACGTGACGGTCAGGCGAGCGGTGGTGAAGCCGACATCGCCTTCGGTCACGCTGACGTCGCCGATCCCAACTTCGGCGACCAATGCCGCTTCGGCGGGTTCGATGCCGAGTCCGGCGCCCCGAAGTCCGGCGCCCCCAAGTCCGGAACTGCCGAGTCCGGCCACGACGATCACGGTGGTGACAAGTCGAGATCCACATGTACGCATGCCGAACCGACGGCCCAGACTGCCGCCGCGGGTGACAATGCGGCTCGATTCGTTCGCTCAGATCGAATCGAATCCGGCACTGAACACCCCGAGGCCGAGAATCGCGATCGGCACGCCAATGAAGGCGAACACACCGAACGCAACCGTCGCACCGAATCCTGCGAAGAACAGGCACAATCCCAACGTGGTCTGGACGATCCGTCCCATGAGCACTCCTTGGTCGAGGGTGACACGCATGTGACGAGCGACGAGCCGAACGCGGGTGACGCGGACCTCAGGCGTGACCGGCGTCGAGCACGTTGTAGAAGAACGTGTTCGAGAGCGACAGGATCTCGGCCCGGTGCGCGACGTAGGGGACGTGCCCGTCACCCTGCCAGGTCACGAGGTACGCCTGCAGGCCAGCAGCTCGGGCCGTCGTCAACGTCGACGTTGCCCACGCGTGCGGGACGAGCGCGTCGGCGGTGCCGTGGAACATCAACACCGGCGCATCGGTCGAGTCGATGTAACCGTTGAAGATCGCAGCGCCCGAGACCGACTGCGCACCTCGGACGGCGGCCGAGTATCCGGGGTTGCCGCTGTCGCCGGGAAGGTCAGCCCCGTAGGCCACCCCAATCGCAGTGATCGCACCGGCTGAGGTGCCACCGATCGCGAGACGACTCGTGTCAACCCGCAGCGTTGCGGCGTTGGCACGCAGATAACGAACCGCGGCCTGGGCGTCCTCCCGCGCGTCGATGATCGCCTCGACGCATTCAGCCGTCACCGACGTGCAGCCGTTCGGCGCGAGGCGGTAGCTGATCGATGCAACGACGTACCCGCGCCGAGCGAAGTAATTCGCCTGGTCGACGATCTCAGGCGAGGTGCGGCTCCCGAACCGGAAGCTGCCGCCGTGTACGAACACGATCGCCGGGCGAGTTGCGGCAGCATCGCCGGCCGGTTCGTACACATCGAGACGCAGCGTTGTCGGGTTGCCGCGTTGATCGACCGCGCTGCCGTACACGAGGTCCGGGGTCGTATCGACGCCGGCAAAGACCTCGTCTCGGTAGCGCAACGGCGCGGGTCCGGGCACCGGCGCCAGCGCGCACCCGCCGACACCGAGGGCGAGCACGACAACGAGAACTCCCCGCCACCTCGACATCGGACCAGTTTGGCACGGTTTGGCACTCTGACGGCATTCGGTGCACCTTGCCGCGCAAACCAGACCGTCAGATGCCGAGTCGGTCCAGGTGCTGACGGGCAGCGCGTGCGGCGGCCGCGGCAGCAGCGGTGGCGTCGTGGGCGAGTTGACGAAGTCGATCGCGTCGGGCTGGGTCGGCGCGGAGATACTCGTCGAGGGCTTTCGAATCCGCGTGACCGTCAGCTGTCGTCATCGACCAGATCGACTCGTCGACCAACCCGTCGTCGGGTCGATCGCTGATCGCCCGGTGCACCGACCACGCGACTCCAGCGCGCACACACTCACGAACGACCGCCGCGCTCTCCATGTCGAGCGCGACGACGCCGGCCCGGCGCAACTCGTCGATCGCAGCGCGATCGGTGATGAAGTCGTCGCCGCAGCTGAGCTCGCCTGTGGCACCGGAGATGCCGGTCGCGAACGACTCGCGCTCGACGCGATCGGTGACGATCGCTGGATCGATCACGGTGCCGATCGCCATCCGCGGGTCGACCCCGCCGGCAATGCCGACGATCATCACATGATCGGGAGCGAGCGCCATCGCGGCGCGAGTCGCCTCCGCCGCCGCGTGCATACCGATGTCGGTGGCGCGGGCAAACACCTCGACCGAACCGACCCGCCCGGTTCGCTCGACGCCGAGTTCGAACTCGCGCACGACGGCGTCGAGCTCGAGCGCCATCGGCGCGAGCACGACCACCCGTTCGACGTGAGCCACGACGCCGGAGCGTAACGATGTCGGCGCTGATGGGGCGCAGATCCCATCTACCTCGGCGCCAAATCCCGTCAGAACACCGAAACCGAGCGGTAGGTGAGGTTGAGGCGGGAGCCAACGGGACGGGTCGTCTTGGGAATCTGGTGCAGCCAGTGACCCTGGGTCGGACCACGCATCACGATGAGATCGCCATGCGCGAGCTCGACGGTGTGGCGGATGCTCGGGTCGTCACTGCGTCGGAGTTGGAACGAGCGGGTTGCTCCGAAGCTCACCGACGCGATCACCGGTTCGAGGCCCAACTCAGGTTCGTCGTCGGCATGCCACGCCACCCCGTCGCGACCGTCGCGGTAGAGAGTCGCCAACACGGCGTTGAACGGCGCGTCGCAGCCGTCGACGAGGTCGTCGCGGATTCTTGCCAGCGTGGGAGTCCAAGGACGCGGTTCGAGCGCGATGTTCGAGTAGCGGTACGAACAGCCTTCGTCGCCGTACCAGGCGTTCAGTCGCGGTATCGGCGAGGTTCGACCGAAGACCGTGATCGAGTCGTGTCGCCACTGGATCTCACCCTCGAGCAATCGCAGCATGTCGTCGGCAATCGCGTTCGAGTAGAAGCCAGGGTGCATCACGACGTCGGCATCGGCGAGGTCGATCGGGTATCGGCCGAACAACTCCATCAGTCGACGAGCACGACGAGCTCGATCGCCGCGATTGATCCAACCGCGAGTTGTTCCCGGACGCGAATCTGCTTCTTCACCGGAAGCAGATAGGTGTCGCGCGCCTTGTCGGGGAAGACCGAGGTCCGCCAGCGCGATGACCCGATCGTTACTTCGACTCGAACCGAACCAAAGCCGCTCGCTCGCCCGCCGAACAATTCCCGGATGTGATCAGCGTCTTCGGCGGGCAGACTGATGAAGTACCACGCCGCGTCGCCACTCCACTCCCAGAGTTCGCCGTCGAAACGGGTTCGGAATTCGGGCACGCCACCCACGGTATCGGTGCCCGACGATTTGGCTCAGACTCCGTAAGCCGACAGCAGGTCGGATGCGTGCGCCCGTCTGACCGACTCTGCGGCAACGTCGTCGATGATGACCGCGTCGGGACCCGCGGCGACGAGCAAGTGACGAAACCGATGATTCCCCATCACGGTGAACGTCGCCTCGACCAAGCCGACACCGACCTCGACGATGTCATCGACTCGCAATGGGGTCGGCAGGTTGTCGACGGTTGCGTCGGGGAGACGCATGCGGACAGTTCGTTCGTACTCGGTGAGATCGAAGCGCTCTGGAATGTCAAGTGGTGCCGGCGGCGCGAACGACGGGTCAAGGGTCGTCACTTCCAGCATGCGATCGACGCGCCACGACTTGACGACGGCGTCGCCAACCGCAGGGCCCTGGACGTACCACTTCCCCCAGTTGGCGAATACATGAAACGGTTCGATTTCGCGGGTCGACGTGTCACCGGCGTCATTCGTGTACACGATCCGTATCGCGCGCCGGCCGCGACTCGCCGATGCGCACGCATCGAGGTTCGGTGGTCGCTCGCTCGGAATGACGACCGATCCTTCGAGCAACTCCTCGAGCTTGTGCATCGCCGAGCGGAGCGGCATCGGAGGGTTGGCGAGCGACCCGGCCGCGGTTCGGGCCGCTGCGTACAAGCGGAGGGCAACGAGCGGCGACGGCGCGACGGCGACGAGGCTGCGCAACCAGTGGCCCTCGTCGACCCGAACGGTGTCGTCTTCGTCGATGATGAACGCGCGCGTCTCGTCGATGAGTTCATCCAATTCGTCCCGGAATTCGAGGTAGAGCACCGGCTCGATGAGCGCACGCACGGTTTCCGCATCGAGGGCGACAGCGCTTGCGGCGTCAGCAAGGGGGATACCTCCACGCTCCTCGGCCAGGGCGAAGACGACGCGGATGACGTCGAAGTGGCGGTCTTTCGACACGTTCGGCATCAGGGTCGGGCTCCGAGGGCCGTGCAGCGCAACCAATCGACGATGTCGTCGACCAATTTCGCGGGCTCGAGCACGACGGCATCCCCGCCGAACGCGGAGACACGTATCCGAAAGGACGCGCGATGCCGCACCGCGACTTCGACGATGGCGTGATCGTCACCACGCTCGACCACCACGCCGCCGAGGTCGCGTTGGAACGCAGGCACTCGCGCAAACGCGACCCGCACGCGAGCGACTACCGGCGGATCGGAACCCCAGTCGTTCGGGTCGAGTCGCAGCGCGCTCGGCGCGTCGAAGTCGTCGGGGATCGAAAACGTCGCATCGACGACGTCGATCGCGGGTTCGGGGTCGATGCGATCGAGGCGGAACTGCCGGAGGGCTTTCGCGGCATGGTCATGACCGACCATGTACCACTGATTGCGTCGAAGGCCGACCGCGTACGGGTCGACCGTGCGTATTGCCGATCGATACGAGAAACGAACCGGGGATCGATCGCGACGCGCCTGTTGGAACATCACGACGTGACGGTGGATCCAGATGATGGCGCGCCGACTTTGGTCGTCGACCGCGGCGCCGAGTTCGCCGACGGCAGGCGACGGAACGCCTTCGACGTCGACCGTTGCGCACGCCGAGACGAGCGCCCGACGCTCGTCGTCGGTGAAGTATGGAGGCTCGAGGTGATATCGGTGCGCATCTTCGTCGTAGGTGAGCACGATGCCGAGTTGCGCTTCGAGATCGCGTAGGTCGCGCTGAAACATCTTGCGGACGGCTTCCCACGCTGGCGTCTTCGGGACGATGTCGCCGTGCTCGTCGCGCACAGCATCGGGATAACCCGGGACTGCGAGCGTGATCCGTCCGAGGGTGAGATCGGCCGCGGGGCGGGCGCGCAGATACGCGGCCAACATCAACACTCGTTCGGTCGGCGATCCCACCCGCGCGCTCCTCGGTCGGGCCGGACAGTAGGGCCGGCGCACAGAATCGGGCAAGGGTCGCCAGCGGTTCTGAGGAGCGAACCCGTCGGCCAGCCGCGTCCAAGCCGAGCGCTCACATGGCAAGAATCCGGGCGTGCCATGACCCGGCGGTCGCCTGCCGCAGGAGACCGGGGGCCGGCTCAGCGGCCGAGGCCTCGGTCGCGAGCGAGCACAATGGCTTCGGCACGCGTCGGAACCCCAAGCTTGGTGAGAATGGTCGACACGTAGTTGCGGACGGTCTTGTCGCTCAGATGCAGATGGCGAGCGATATCGGCATTCGCAGTTCCAGCCGCCAACGCATCGAGGACGTCGTACTCCCGGTCGGTCAACTCGGGGAAGCTGCGCTCATTGCGCTGGGGGTCGACCAACGCTCCGAGGCGGCGAACGAGCGGTCCACCAAAGATGGCATCTCCGCCGTGCACCGCGCGCAAAGCCCGCACGATCTCGTCTTTACGAGCTCCCTTCAACAGATAGCCGCGAGCGCCGGCGCGAATCGCGGACACCACCGAGTCATCGTCGTCGAACATGGTGAGCACCAACACCGCAACGTGTGGCGCGTCCGCGAACAAACGAGCCGTCGCGTCGATGCCGTTGAGCCCCGGCATTTGCAGATCCATGAGCACGACGTCCGGTTGGAGATCCAAGGCGGCACGCACCGCCTGGTCTCCCGTTCCGGCTGTCCCGATCACCTCGATGTCGTCCACGTTGTCGAGCAACGCCGTGACCGCGCGTGCGAACGTCGCATGGTCATCCGCGATCAACAAGCGGATCATGTGAGCGCTCGTGCAATCGGGAGCCGGGCCCGGACGAGCGCCCCCCTTGGCACCCGGGACTCGAACGCGGCTTCACCCCCAAGTTCTTCGGACCGCTCGCGAATCGACGCCATTCCCACTCCGGACGTCCGCTGCGGGTCGATACCGCAGCCATCGTCTTCGATCTCGATTTCCAGCACGTCGCCGGCCCGAATGCTGACTCGACACCGCGTCGCTTCCGCGTGGCGCACGACATTGGTCATGGCTTCGAGCGCGATTCGGAAGGCCGCGACCTCAACCGCCGCCGGAAGATCGCCGATCTCGTCGATCGCCTCGATCTCGAACCGCACGACACGACGAGACCGAGCGTTGATCGCTTCGGCGTGCTGTCGCAACGCGGGGAGCAGCCCGAGGTCGTCAAGCGCCGGAGGTCGTAATCCGTGCACCAGACGGCGAATGTCGACAATCGCTTCCTGCAAATCCTCATCGAGCGCGCGGAGCAGCTGCGACATATCCGCGTCGTGCTCCAGGCGATTCGCGGCCGCCTCGAGCCCCATCGCCACGCTCGCCAACGTCGGTCCCAACCCGTCGTGCAGATCGCGCCGCAATCGACGGCGCTCTTCCTCACGCGCAATCACCCAGAGTTCGCGGGAACGCTGGAGTTCGGCGACAAGCTGGGCGGCGCGAGCTACAGGACCCGCGGCACGGGCGAGGTCGTTGAGGAGATCGCGTTCCTCCGGATCGAAGTGCTCGAACTCCCGGGGCGTCACCACGAGCGCCCCGATCTGTCGTCCTTGTTGAACAATCGCGAACGTCTCGCTGTCCGCGTCGCGCGGATCTGCGTTGCCGTAACGCACCACCGACCCGTCGTGCAGCACCACGTCGATTGCCGCGGCCCGGCAACGCATCGATTCCCGCACCGAGTCGACCACCATTTGGAGCGAATCCCCCGACGACGTGGACGACTCGAGACTTGTCCCCAGTCGAGCGAGCGCGCGATACGGATCGTCGCGGTCGCCGAACAGCCGTTGGCGAACGATCCGATCAACAGCGAGCCGAATCGGGTGGAGCGCGACAGCGACCAGACCCGTCGCGATGATCGGTCCTGATCCAACCCCGTTCGACAGCACGGCTGCGAACGCGGCAACGACCAACACATAGACCGCCGCGGCAATGGCGACCGTCGACCCGTAGACGACTGCGCGCCGAACGACCACCGAAAACCCGAGGGTCCGCCGGCGCAGCGCGCCGTAGGCCAGGACGATCGGCAACGCGGTCAACGCCCAGAACTCGAGTTCTTCGAATTGCACACCCGTGACCCAGTTCGCGGCATCCGCAAGATCGAGCACACCCGGCAACGCCAGGACGAGCGCGAAGCCGGTCATCGGCCCATGACGTCGACGTTCCGCGGGCTCGGAGCGCAACACTCGAATCATGAGGTCGAGATTCGCTATGCAGCCGACCGCGAACGTGGCGCGGAACAACCACGGGAGGGAGTCCCGCCAGGGTTGGGCCCACGACGCAGGTTCGCCGGTGATCAGATCGAATGTGCCGTACCCAATCGCCTGCGCCAACGCGTTCGCGACCACGATGACGATGCAGATCACCGCAAACGCGCGTCGCACCCACGACCGACCGACCCCATTCGGATAGAGCAGCGGTGCGGCAACCACGAGCAGTCCGCGGCAAAGGACCCATCCACAGACACCAACGAGTCCAAGAGGTCGGACGTACCAGGTCAATTGCGTGAGGCGTCCCAGAATCGCCGAGCCTCCGGCCGTAGCCCACACGCTGGCGGCCGCGCCCAACATCACCCACGACATCGGGTGTCGCGGTGCGTTCCACACGAAGACGCAGCCCACGACGAACGCGGAAGCCCCGATGACCCATTGCCACGGCGCATAGATGTTGTCGTTGTGGGCGAGTCCCGCGCTCGCTCGGAGGCCAACGATCGCGAACACGGCAATCGCGCCGGCGACGCCGACGCCGACCCACCTCGCAATCTCATCGCGCTCGCGCCGAGGCATTCGGACGAGTGTACGAACGGTGTGCTCGGCCATGTGTGCCATCTTCCCCCGCAGAGTGTCCTACGTGCATCGGTCCGCTGTCCCATCCCTCTGGGACGGCACGCATTCCCGTCGAATCGGGACGCGCACCCCTTTCGATCGGGACACTGCGCACGCCATCGTCGACGCAACAACAACGGAGCGGCTCTTTGCCGCTAGTCCAGGAGGACTTCACGATGGCAGCACTCACTCGAAAGTTGGTTCGTTCGGGGCTGATCGCTACAGCACTCGCGGCGATGTTTGCGGTTGCTCCCGAGGTCGAAGCTGCGGGCCCGGGACTCTCCCACTACTCGGTGCACACCGACGATGTGGTCGTCGAGTACGAAAGTGCCGACAACAACGCGTGCTCTCTCGACGCGGTGATCACGTTGCATCGCCACATCAATGCGTCGCTCGCGACGACCCAATCGGGTCTGACACAGACGCAGCTCGTGGGACTGCTCGCCGAAGACCCTGACGGCATCCTGCGCCAAGTTTCGATGCTCGCCCACGGCGACGTCACGATCGAGATGGGTGGCGTTCTGTATGCGGGGACGTTCACGCAACGTTTCGGAGGTCGGTTCCTGACGAACGGCATGTATTTGCAGAGCGGCTCGATTGCGGCGACGTTGCGGTCCAGTGATGGCGACCTGCTGACGGTGCACGGCATGGGTAACGACGTCGACGACTTCGACGGTACGACCAAGCATGCCTTCTCGCGGGGTCGCATTGCTGGCGAGTGTCCCTGATCACCCGCTCGGTCCGGTCCGAGGCGCGGCGTGGGTGTGAGGCTCTCGCCGCGCCTCGGCGCGTGTACTCAGGACACTGCACCGAACCGCTCGATCGCGGCGCGCTGTTGATCCGTTTCGGGTGAGGCTCGCTCGGCTTTCCGAGTGCCCGCACGCGCACGTTCGAGACGGTCGAGGGCTTCGGCGCCCGTTGCACCCGCGTCGCGGTAGCGAAGCCCGACAACCGTTCCCGTACGGCCGATTCCGCCCCAGCAATGCACGAACACATTGCCGGCCCCGAGGGCCCTGTCGATCGTGCCAAGGATCGCCGCGTATCCGTCGCGCTCGATCACACTGAGGTCGGGAATCGGGTGTCGAACGTGACGCAGATCGAGATCGCGTTCGACCGCCACGGCGTCGAGGATCGCGGAGTAGGGCAGCAGCTCTGCGGTTTCGGTCAAATCGACGATCGTTCGCACGCCCGCGTCGACGAGGAGTTGCAGCTTGGCGCGAGCTCGGCCGTCGTTCGGATCGCCGGGGTATTCGCCCGCGAGCAAGCCCGGCTCGGCCCAGTAGGCATGGAGTTCGCCGTCGAAGTCCCACGGCAATGCCTCGGCGCTCGCCGCGGAGTACAAACCATCCGCGAGCGACTCGATACGGGTGCGCATCGTCAACTTCGAACGCCAGGTCATGGGGATCGCGGCTGCTCCCCAGCGCGCCCCGGCGAGCTGGCCTGCGATCGCCGCGGTCGTGTCTGCGTCGTCGCCGAGGTTCGCGGCGCGCAGCACTGCGCTCGCAAAGCCATCGGCGCCCGCCACTGACCAGATCGCGGCCTCGAGTGCGTCGACACAAAAGCCGGTTCCACGGATTTGTGGCGGCGTTCGGTCGATCCAGCTGCCGCTCGCGATGGCGGCGATTTCGGGGTGCAGCGCGGCACCAGACCACCAGCCCGGTGCGAACACCGCGTCGGCCGACTCGCCGCGGATGAGCGCGGCCGTCATCGCTGCCAGCAAGCGGCAGGCATCGACGGGTCGGGTTGCGGGATGCGTCGGTCTGCTCGACTCCGCGGCCCGTTCGATCACCAGTTCGGCATCGAGGTGCCAACGAATCGAGACGGGCGCGAGCCGCATGAGCGATCCGTTCGCGGCGAGCCTCTCGTCGATCGTGTGGTCCACCGCGACGCCGGTTCGTTCGAAGCGCTCGAGTGCGTTGCGGGTCGTGTCACCGATGTCGAAGCAACGACCGGTCGACGAGAGGTAGCCGGCCCGGTGCCAGCGCAGGTACCGCCGCATCTGGTCGGCCGCGTCGTGCTTGCCGCGGTCGAGCAGCGACTCCGCGAGGCACAGCGCCATGGCGGTGTCGTCGGTCCATTGTCCGGGCGCGAGGCCAAACGGTCCGCCGCCAACCAGGTCGGTGATGGGTTCGAAACTGCCGGGACGCCGAAATTCGAGGGTCGTGCCGAGCGCGTCACCGACGGCAAGACCCAACAGCGCGCCGCGAGCACGGTCATGGGCAGTGATCATGGCAACTCCTTCAACGCGATTCTGTCGCGGTGATACAAGCGCAGGAAGTGGCGGGGTTCCTCGGCGAGACGACCGCTACCAGCAGATCGCTCGCCGAGGCCCCGCCGACCCTTCGACCGCCCCCACTCGGTCGATCAGGCCAGTCCTACGGTCGCACAAGGGTGGGACATCCGGCATGCGAGGTCAGGCGCGGCGCGCCCGCGCGGGTGCCGGGCGCGCCGTCGCGTGATAGTGCTGACATCGTGATCGCAACTTCGATCGGGACCGTGATGCTCACCAGCGCAGCAACGATTCTCGCGTTGATACTCGTGACGTGGGCGCTGAGCGTGGCGTTCCGTGACGCGTCGATCGTCGACCCGGTGTGGCCACTCGGGTTCGTCGCGATCGCGTGGACGCTGCGCGCGACCGTCGACAGCGATTCGCCGACGGCGTGGCTACTCGTCGCGATGGTGAGCGTGTGGGGCCTGCGGCTGAGCGGTTATCTGGCGTGGCGGAAACACGGAGCCCCCGAGGACTACCGATACCAGGCGATGCGACGACGGTGGGGCTCGAGGTTCTGGATCATCAGCCTCGCCACCGTGTTCGGATTGCAGGGTGTGCTGATGTGGGTCGTGTCGCTACCCCTCCAACTCGGACTCGCTCGGCCCGCCTCGTCGATTGGCGCACTCGCAATCATCGGCGCACTCGTCTGGACCATCGGTTTCGGATTCGAGTCGATCGGCGACGTCCAATTGGCGCGCTTCAAGGCCGACCCCGCGAACGCAGGTCGGGTCATGGATCGCGGCCTGTGGCGGTACACGCGCCATCCGAACTACTTCGGGGACGCGTGCGCATGGTGGGGGATCGCGCTCGTCGCCGCCTCGACCGTCGTGGGTTCCATTGGCTTCGTCGGATCTTTGGTGATGACGGTGCTGTTGCTTCGGATCTCGGGCGTCGCGCTGCTCGAGCGATCGCTGCAGAAGCGCAAGGCCGGGTGGGCGGAATACGCCTCCCGGACGAGCGCTTTCGTCCCGCGGCCGCCGCGCCGCCTACCCGACGAGATGTGACCCGAAGCGATCTGACCCGACGCGATGTGACCCGAACGGCGCCGTGTCGTGGCGCTCGCTGCGAGCACGTCGGAATTCGCCGACGCGCCCGCGACGGCGCTCACGAGATGGACCGTCACCGAGACGTGGCGGACGGAATGTCGTTGCGTGATGCAAGGTTCGTCCGTTCCTGTTACCTTGCCGCGCGTCGGCGGTGCGGAAGGCGGGGCAGCGACCCCGGCGCGCGGGGCGTATCCGTTACACGTCGACCCTCGGACACATCGAGGTCAGGCGAGGGGGATCGTCATGCGTCGTATGGTTCGCGTCATCGCAGCGGTGGCATTGGCTTCGACCAGCGTGGCGACGTCGTCACCGAACCCGGCCGAGGCGGTGATCTCGACCACATCGGGCGCGATCGTGCAAATCACTCCCCCGCCGTCAGCGGCCGGCGGCGCCCTCACCTCCACGACGACGATCTGGGGTTGGAACGAGCAACAGAACGTGACCTTGGCTTCGGACGTACGCGTCGACGTCAACGCGCCAGGTACCTACGACACGCCTGGCAGTGTCGTGAACGCCACCGTTCCCGCGGGCACGGTCGTCAACAGTCACTATTTCGCGGCTGATCGCACCGGTCCTGCGGTCTTGACGGGAACCGTCACCTTCCCAACCGACATCGTCGGCATCATCCTCGTCGGCGGGCGCGCCGACCAGACGGACGTGCTCGGCGCACCCGGGACCACGTACCCGGGTACCTCGTCCTCGCGCGGTCTCGAACTCGCGCCGACCGAGGACGCAGTGATCCTCCCGAATCTGCGCACGCTGACAATTCGCGCCCACGCGGGCACCCTGATCGACCACGTACGCGTGCTGACGCGGGCGAACAACCCACCCGTCGCATCGGCCGGCGGGCCGTATGCGGGTAGCGAAGGCAGTCCTGTCGCGCTCAGCGGCACGGCAAGTGACCCCGACGGCACCAGCGTGACCGTCGCGTGGACCTTCGCCGTCACCGCATCGGCAGGCACGGTTTGCACACCGACGGCGACCACGACACTCAACCCCACAATCACGTGCGACGACGACGCATTCGTCGTTGCGACGTTGACTGCGACCGATCCGTCGTCCGTCTCGACGAGCGCGACCGCACAGATCTCGATATCCAATACCTCGCCGACCATGAGCGCGATCAGCCTGCCCACCACACCCGTGGCGCTGGCAACCCCAGTCAACGTGACCGGTTCCTTCGCCGACGCCGGAACCCATGACAGCCACACTGCCACCGTGCAGTGGGGAGATACCACCTCATCCGTTGCGACATCGACCGAGTCCGGCGGCAGCGGAACGTTTACGGCGTCACACGTCTACGCATTGCCGGGCGTCTACGGCGTGACGGTCACAACGACCGACGACGAGAACGGCGTCGTGTCCGAGTCGGGGTTCGTCGTCATCGACGGTCCACCGACTGCCGATGCTGCCGGTCCCTACACCGGCAGCGAAGGTACGCCGACGGGGCTGGTCGGAACTGCGACCGATCCCGAGAACGATCCGCTGACGGCCGATTGGTCGTTCGTGCCAGTCGCGTCTGACCCAGGAACAACCTGCGTCTATTCGGGGACGGGAACGCTGGCGCCCGACGTGACGTGCAACGACGACGCGGTGGTAGCAGCGACGCTCACCGTCGACGACGGCATCAACCCGCCCGTCGCCAGCAACACCACGGTGACGATCACGAACGCTGCGCCAGTATTGGGTACTCCGACGACGAGCGCGGGACCGATCGCGACGGGCGCTGCAGTCAACGTCGCGGTCCCCTTCACCGATATCGCAACCAACGACACCCACACGGCAACCGTCGAGTGGGGCGACACGACGTCGAGCGCGGCGACCGTCACCGAAGCCGCGGGCACCGGATCGGCAGCGGCGACGCACAGTTACACGCAGCCCGGTATCTACCTCGTCACGGTGACCGTGGAGGACGACAACGGCGCGGCCACGTCGACCTCGGTCGAGATCCTCGTGAATGCGCCGCCCGACGCTGACGCCGGCGGACCGTACGTCGGCTTCGAGGGTGCCTCGATGTACCTCGCCGGGACGGCGTCCGACGCGGACGGCGACAGCTTGTCGACCACGTGGGCATTCACGTGGACCGGCGATCCCGGCACCACGTGTTCGGCCGTCGGTGGCGACACGCTGACCCCGACGCTCGTCTGCACCGACGATGCGGTCGTCACCGCCACCCTCACGGTCGACGACGGCGTGAACGCGCCAGTCGTGTCGCACGCGACGGTCACCGTCGGCAACGCAGTGCCCGTGGTCGGCGCGGCCGTGCCCTCGTCGCCGATGGTGCCGACCGACTCCGCCGTTTCTGTGAGCCTGTCGTTCACCGATGCCGGGACGAACGATACGCACACAGCCAGCGTCGACTGGGGTGACGGCACCACCTCGAGCGGCACCGTCACCGAGACCTCGGCGTCGGGCACGATGGCGGCTGCGCACACCTACGCCAACCCAGGTACCTACACGATCACGGTGACGGTGACCGACGACAATGGCTTCGCGGCTTCGTCGTCGACGTCGGTACACGTGAAC
>SXGT01871408.1_pt1 | contig 33177 bp, 23 predicted proteins | sample 3176221 | NCBI WGS metagenome assembly SXGT01 (sample SAMN11356862, study PRJNA531348) | freshwater metagenome | isolation source: freshwater sample F1-120 | place: China: Fuxian Lake, Yuxi | collected 2017-12-25
GACCGGTTTGACTCCCGTCGGCCAACGGGCCGACAACGACGCCGTCGGCAAGATCGACGCCGTCGGCAAGATCGATGCCGGCGTCGTCGATGCGAGCACAGCTTGTGCCGGCGGGCCAACGGGCCCGTCTGTGCGTCACCCACTGGGTGCTCCTCCTTGGCGTCTATCTGGCCGACGGCGTCTTCGCTGTCGGCCTCGCCGGCCTCGGTCCCTCAAACCAATCAGCGTTCCAGGGCGTGGGTCTTGAGGAAGACCTCGGCAAGTGAGGCGCCTCCGGGCGCGTTCTAGAACGCGCCGAACTGGAAGGTCCGCTTGACCTGGGCGAACTGGCCGTTGAAGGGCTCGGGGTAGGTCTGTGACTTGACCAGCTCGAGGATGCACCGGTTGACCTCTTCGCTCTCCAGCCCGTCGAAGCTGACCACGGGCCCCTCGCCGATGACGCCCCCCTGGACGACCGTAAACTCGACGACGATCATCCCCTTGAGCGCGGGTTCGCGCTTGAGCTGGGGCAGGTAGCAGCCGTCGAGTTCGGTGCGAAGCTGCTGGAACATGAGCTCCAGCTCGGCCTGGTAGAGCCTGGCGGCCTGCTCAAGCCGCTCTCCCTCTTGAAGATCCTCATCGCGGGCGGCCACGAGGCTCCCGCGCCGGACGCCCTCGGGCGCCGTCTGCGGCCGGGCGGTCGCGTCGGCGTCGGGTTGTTGAGGCCCGGCCTCGTCAGGGAGGGTGGGCGGAGGGCTGGCGCAGGCCAGGAGGAGGGTCAGGAGGGCGGCGGTCAAGGTGGCCTCGGCGGCGTTGGGGATCATGTGTCCTCCCATTGGGCCTCAAGGCGCCCGCACAGCTCGGCGGCGGCGTCTCTGATGTCGTCGTTGTCGTCCTCGCGCAAGGCTCTGAGGCGATCGTGGATGGGGTGGAGCAGATCGATGGCGTCGCGGGCCGGCTGCCGGCCCTTGTCGGCCAGGTCAGCCAGGGCCAGGAGCCACTCCATCATGGCGCCGATGTCGCCGGAGCCCTTGATGATGTGGCGCCCGCAGGCGCGCGTGACGGCGTTCAGCGTGGGGGCGTCCTCGGCCGCGAGGTGCTCGACGAGGTGCTCGCTGATCTTGGTGCGGAGGTCGCCGGTCTGCGCGCCTGCGGGCAGCTTGAGGCTGGAGCGCTCGGACTTGCCGAAGGGGTGGCCGTCCTGAAAGAAGGCCTCGATGACGTCCCAGTGGCTCAGCAGCGCGGCCTCGCGCAAGACGCGGTGCTTGCTCGGGTTGACGTAATGGGCGTGGTCGCACAGCCAGCGCCGGAGCTCCTCGGCCAGGGCCGGATCCTGGCGCGCGTGCTGGCGGTAGAGGTGCTCGGCCAGGTGCCCGTCGATGTCGACGCGGCGTGCGGCGCCGGTGGCGTGCGGGGGGGGCTCCAGGGGCGGAAGCTCGTCGCGGCTCTTGAGCAGGGTCAGGCTCACCGCGGCGAGCTCGCGCTCCTTGCGGCGCACGACGATGTGGATCAGGCCGCCCAGGGCGCGCAGCCGCTCCAGGCGGAAGGGGGCGTCCTCGGGGCTCATCTCCAGCCACGAGCGGATGAAGGTCTCCAGGGCGGGGCCAGAGAGGACCAGGCCGGCGGCGCGGGCCAGGCGGCTGAGGAAGTCGGGGTCGGTCTGGGGGGTGATGTCGGTCTGGCGCTTGCCGAGGTGGACGACGCCGGTGTCGGCGATCGCGTCACGCAGCCGCTTGCCCTTCCAGCCCAGCAGCACGTCGGCCAGCATGTAGAAGCGATCCTCGCCGCCCTCGTCGATCCAGACGAGGGTCTCGACGAGCTTCTGCGCCGCGGCCATGTCGCCGGCAGGTTCGGTCACCGGATCTCTGTCGACCATCTGTCGCCTTGCCTGGAGCGCCCGCGTCGGGCGCCTTGAGCGGTGCGCGCTCGGGTTGAGGGGTTCTGTCACATGGCCCGCACTGGGGTCGTCGCTGTCGCCTGGGACAGTGTAACCGAAGGGCGCAGGACAATTGAAGGGGTCAGGGCGCCTTGAGGCGATCAACGGCGCCCGAGCGCGGTCATGACCTTCTGGAGATCGCTCCAGACGAGGCGCTTGTCCTCGGGGACCCTCATCAGGTGGGAGGGGTGCAGGGTGGGCATGATCCGGATGCCCTGGCGCGTGAACCACTTGCCCCGGAGCTCTTCGATGGGGGCCGACTCCCGCAGGAGCGTCTTGGCGGCGCAGTCGCCGAGCGCGACGATGACGCGGGGCTCGATGGCCTTGATCTGCTCGATGAGGAAGGGCTTGCAGGTCTGGATCTCCTCGGGCTCAGGGTATCGGCTGCCGGGCGGGCGACACATGAGGACGTTGCAGATGTAGACCTCCTCTCGGCGGTAGCCCATCGCGGCGATCATGCGCGAGAGCAGCGGGCCGGCGCGGCCGACGAAGGGCTGACCCTGGCGGTCTTCGGTGAAGCCCGGGGCCTCCCCGACGAAGATCAAGTCGGAGGTGGGGTCCCCGGCGCCGAAGACGAGCCGCGTGCGCGCCCGAGCGAGCTTGCAGCGCTGACAGTCGCCCACGAGCGCCTGGACCGCGTCCAGGGCGCCGGACGAGCTGCGGTTCGCGCGGGCGACGGCGTCGAGCTCGCTTGAGCTGCCGAGCAGCCGGGTGGCGAGGTAGATGTCGGACTCCGGGCGCTCGGCGTCCTCGGGGGTGGCGTCGGCGACGGCCCTGGCCAGGGGGATCGGGGCGGGCGCGTCGTCGAGGGCGGCCTCGACGCCGACAGGATCAGGGCGTGCGGGCGCTCTGGGGGGTGCGGCGGGCGCAGGGGAGGGCGGCGCGAAGAGGCGCTTGCGGGCGGCCTCGTCCTTCATCCGCTGGGCGGCCTCGATGCGCGCGGCCAGCTCCCCGAGCTGCTCCGCGGTGGGCATCGGGGCGCCGTCGGCGGCCAGGTGGGACTGCCACACGAGGTGGCCCTTGAGCGCGCGCGTCAGCTGGCCTATCTCGTGTCGGCGTCGGGCGTCCGTGCTGGTGGTGTGCGTGTCCATCCTGGATCACTCCGGCCTTGATCTTGCGCCGAGCTGGGGCGAGATCGCCAGCAGGTGGCCCCAGATGCCGGCGGCGATCTCGTCCTTGGGGGCGGGGCCGAGGTCGACGCGGCCCCCCTGGCGGTCAAAGAGGGTGACGGCGTTGAGGTCGGCGCCGAAGGCCGAGGTGGGGCCTGAGACCTGATTGGCGACGATCATGTCGAGGTTCTTGCGGTTGAGCTTGTCCAGAGCGTAGCGGTCCAGATCGCGGGTCTCGGCCGCGAAGCCGACCAGGATCGGCCGCCGATCGTCGGGCAGGGCGCCGAGGCCGGCCAGGATGTCCCGCGTGCGCTCCATGACGAGCGTGAGCTGCTCCCCCTCGGTCTTCTTCACCTTGTGGTCGGCGACCTGGGCCGGCCGCCAGTCGGCCACGGCGGCGGCCTTGACGACGACCTCGGGGCGCTGATCGGGGTCGGGGTGCTGGACGCGGGCCATGACGGCCTCGAACATCTCCTCGGCGGAGACGACGTCGATGCGCTCGACGCCGACGGGGTCGGGCAGCGAGACGGGGCCGGCGACGAGCGTGACGCGGGCCCCCAGCAAGGCCGCGGCGCGCGCCACGGCGAAGCCCATCTTGCCGCTGGAGGGGTTGGAGAGGAAGCGCACCGGGTCGATGGCCTCGCGGGTCGGGCCGGCGGTGATCAGCGCCCTGCGGCCCTCAAGCCGCCGCGGACTGAGCGCGCCGGCCAGCGCCGCGATCAGGACCTCGGGGTCGGGCATGCGCCCCGGCCCGATCTCCTGACAGGCCAGCGCGCCTTGATCCGGCTGGACGATCAGGTGACCCTCGCGCGCGGCCAGCAGCGCGAGGTTGGCCTGGACGGCGGGGTGGGCGAGCATCTGGGAGTTCATCGCCGGGGCCAGCACCACCGGGGCTCGGGTCGCGCAGAGCACCGTGGTCAGCAGGTCGTCGCAGAGCCCGTAGGCCAGCCTCGCGAGCAAGTTGGCCGTCGTCGGCGCCACCAGGACGGCGTCGGCCCAGCGGGCCAGCTCGATGTGCCCGATCTGCGCCTCGTAGGCCGGGTCGAAGAGATCGAGACCGACAGCGTTGTGCGAGACGGCCTGGAGCGCCAGCGGGGCGACGAACTCGACCGCCGAGCGCGTCAGGATCACGCGAACCTCTGCCCCGGCCTCCACCAGCGCGCGCACGAGCGCAGGCCCCTTGTAGGCGGCGATGCCGCCCGAGATCCCCAGGATGACGCGCTTGCCGTGGAGCATGGCCCTACCGCTTGACGATGGTGCAGGTGAACACGCGCTGATCCCCGATGCTCTCGGCGGGCTTGATCTCGCAGACCTCCAGCTTGATGTCGATGACCTTGCCGCCACGCATGCGCACCCGGATGAAGTCGTCCTCCTCCACGTAGATGACCTTGCACTGCCCGAAGTGGGGGTGCGTGAGCAGATCGCCCGGCGCGATGTCGGGGAACTCAGGCCACGCGTTGACGATCTCCAGGTTCTGGCGCTCCTTCTTCATCGGCGAGATGCCCAGGCGCTTCTCCTCGCGGGTCCGCGAGGACAGCTGGATGGCGTCCCCCCAGGAAGGCGCCGGGGCGGCGGGCTCAGCCGCCCCCTCGTCGGCCTCGGGCTCGAGCGCGCGGCTCGGCCGGCGGACGATCTGGGGCTCGGCGCTTCGAGTGACGGCGGCCCCGTCGGCCGTAAAGGCGGTCGCACGCGGCCAGCTCTCCCGGGGCCCCTCCTCTTCGGGCGCGGGCGCAGGCTCGGGCGCCGGCTCGGACGCCGCAGGCTCCTCATCCTCCTCGAACTCGGGCAAGGAGATGGCCGAGGCCGGCCTTGAGGACGAGGCCGGCGGCGGGACGTGCTCCAGCCCCGATTCGCCAGCGAAGGTCTCGATCTTGTTGAGCAGCGGCAGCCCGAGCCGCGAGTCGAAGCGCCGCTCCAGCGAGAGGTCGTCGTAGATGTCGACGACGAACTCCACCGTCAGCGCGATCCCCTCATAGAGCCGGCCGCCGAAGGCCATCGGCAGGCCGAGGTGCCGCGTGGCGACGTGGGCGTAGCAGTTGATGACCGTCTGGCCGCCCAGCGTCGAGATGTTGCCCTGAAGGCCGATCAGCTCGAACTGGCCCTCGGCGTCCAGGCTCGTCTGGTAGGCGTTGGGCGGGTCATAGGCCTGCAACTCGACCTTGCTGAGCAGCCCGATGGCGGTGACCGTCCCTGCGCGGATGGACTCTCGCTTGCAAAGGCGCTCCAGAGAGGCGATCACGCCCTCGCCCTTGGAGAGACGTCCGATGAGGCGGCGGTACTGTCGTGACTTGGCGTAGTTCATGGGGGAAGATCGCTGGGGGTTGCGCTCGGACGGCCAAAAGGCCTCCCGTTCAGATGTGCCCCCTTCTTACCCCGACCGCTGGCCTCAGGCAATGGGCAGGGCCACAACCCCAGGCGAGTTTTTACCCCGCGCTCAGCCCGACCTCGCCCCGCTCAAGCGCCCTCAACCCCTCGCCGCCGGGCTCAGAAGCCCTGGCCGCCGCGCTTCGGATCCCACTTGTCCAGAAAGTCCTTGTAGCTCCCTTTCGTCTTCTTGACCTGGGCGCGCAGGCTCAAGATGGTCTTGAGCGGGATGTCCTTGCTGTTGAGCTCCGCGAGCCACGCCGGGATGATCCCCCCGACGTCCGCCTCGGCCTGGTAGGTGACGCGGGTGCGCCCCTCGTCGATCTTCTCCAGCAAATAGAAGCCCTTGAGCTTTGGCATGCGGATGACGCCCTCGACCTCGCCCATCAAGGGGCTCTTGATCGACTGGAAGCTGATCGTGACCGTCTTCTTCTCCATGTCCGGCTTGATCGTCGCCTTGACCACGGCGTCTCGATCATCCACCGGCCAGGGCGTCGCGGTCCGGTTGTAGATGATGCGCACCAGATCGTCCTGCTGCTTGAGCAGCTTGGAGTCCCGGCAGCTGTGCATCCACTCCTTGTTGCGCTCGACGTCCGCCAGCACGGCCAGCACGTCGTAGATGTTGCCCTCGACCATCCCGACGCCGCGGATGATGGGCAGCTCATACTGCGGCACGAAGCGCGTGCTGACGACGACCCCGTCCGTCCGATCGATGACCTCCCAGCCGCTCTGGGCCGCAGCCACCTCGGTGCTCGAGGTCACCCACAGCCCCACGACCGCGGCCACCGTCAGCGCCCAGCTCAACCCGGCCCGCGACAGCCTCTCCCGCGCACCGCCAGGTGTTCTCGGCACCTGCTGCGCCCCTTGTCTCTTCATCGCTCCCTCGTCCCACTGAATCGTTGAACCTGTCATTTTATACCGTGCATGGATTTTTAAGGCGACCCATAATCTGGTGACGCATCAGTCAAGGTCAATCGGCCATACTCGATCAAGCTGAAAAAATCATGGCGAGGCTCAGGATTCTGGCGCTGGAGGGGCGCTGAGAGCACGTCGATCTCGTAATGACGGGGGTTGTTGTCGTCACAAATGGATGGCACGGTTGGTGCTTTTGTGTCAGGGAGGCGTCGGAAAGGCGGGCGCCGGCCTCAAAGCACAGGAGACATCAAAGACATGCGCAAGCCGATGACCTCGACCCTCACCCTCTTGACCTCGGCGCTCCTCTTGTCGGCGTGCACGGCCGAGGCGCCGACGCCGGCGCCCGATCGCGCCGCGGACCGCACGGATCTCAGAGCGGCCCTTGGCGTCTCCTCGCTGACGCCGACGGGCGTGACGATCGAGCCGGGGACGGGCCGAGTGCTGGTCCTGGACGCCGATCGGGGGATCTTCGAGGTGACCCCCGACGGTCAGGCGAACCTGGTCTGGGGGCTCGAAAGGCTCGAGGCCTACGGCGTCCCCGTCGCCTCGCCCTTCACCGATCTCGTGGCCGTCGAGGCCGGGGTGATCGCGCTGACGGCGATCAGCGACGGCTTCTTGCTGGATCTGGGCGCCGACAGCTTCGAGCAGCACTTCTGCTACGAGCCGGGCTGGGAGGAGGAGCCGCCGCCCTTCGAAGAGCGCGCGATCCAGGTCACCGACGCGGTGGCCTTTGACGCGCACACGGGCCGCATCCTGGCCCAGCCCCGGACGATCGTGGGCGACGACTTCGGGGCGCCCGTGGAGGCCTTCGTCTCGACCTACGACCGCAGCAGCGGGGCCGACATCCAGTGGTTCTCCCTGCCTTCGGCCGACTTCAAGGCCGGCGGGATGGCCATCGAGCCCGAAGGGACCGTCCTGCTCGGGCAGGGCTCCGCGCTCTACCGCCACGACCCGACCGAGGGCACGCTGACCCTGATCCAGGACCTGAGCCCCTGGGGGATCCGCGCCATCGAGGGCATGGCGCTGGACGCCGAGCGCGGCGCGCTGCTGATCATCGACGGCGACACCGAGGCGCTCGTGCGGATCAGCATGGCGGAGATCGGGGGCTGATCCAGCCCCGCGCCCCGGGCGGCGACCGCGTGCGGCGCCCTGCCGCGCGGGGCGCCGGGCCGGGCCCCACAAAGGCTGTCAGAAACGGCGCCCTGGGACGTCCTATCCGCGAAGGAGGCGTTCGCGGGGCGCTTGGCGTTTGCGCCCCAGAGGGTGTGGTGTTATAGACCAGACGTGCCTCTGCCGAATGGTGGATCGGAACCAGAGGATGATGGCGCCTTGCATTGATTCACCGGGGCCAACAGGTGGGATCGAGAAAAATGAGACATTCAAGCGACCTGCGCTCCCTTGCGGCGGCGCTCGTGTTGTGGTCCGTGGTTTCGGTGTCGATGGTCTCGGCGCAGGACGACACCGAGGAGACCGTCGAGGCCCCCGTCGAGAAGAAGGCCGAGCCGCCCAAGGAGGTGGCCGCCACGTCCGACGAGGCCGAGGGCGTCTCCTACGAGATGCGCGTCAAGGAGCTTGAGGAGAAGGTCAACGATCTCAAGGAGAAGATCTTCCGCTCCAAGAGCCGCCTGGTGTTGCTCAAGGAGACCGTCCTGCGCGGGAAGATCGCCGGCTCCAAGGCGGTCATCGTCCACAGCAATGAGATGGGCAGCGCGCTGAAGCTGGAGCAGGCCATCTACAGCCTGGACGGCAACCAAATCTACAACAAGCTCGATAGGGACGGCGATCTGGCCGATAAGGAGTCGATTGAGCTCTTCAACGGCGCCATCGTGCCGGGCAAGCACAACGTCTCGGTCATGCTGGTCTTCCGAGGCAACGGCTACGGGGTCTTCAGCTACCTTCAGGGCTACAAGTTCACGGTGCGGTCGAGCTACACCTTCACGGCGGAGGAGGGCAAGACGACGACGGTCAAGGTCATCGGCTTCGAGAAGGGCAACTTCACCACGGCGCTGCAGGATCGAACCAGCGTGCGCTATGAGATCGAGTTCTTCGACGATGACAAGGCCTCCGTGGATGGAGGCAAGGTGGCTCCTTGAGCCACGGCGGCGTTCGAAGCGCAGGGGACTCTGGCCGGGTGGTGCCGGCCTCAGGGTGAGGGCGCGCGCGAGGGTCCGAGCGGTCAGCGGGGGCGACCCCCGAGGTTGGATGAGAGCCATGATCCTGACACGTCCGCGCTGGTCAGGCGCTGCAGCCCTTGTGGTCGCGGCGCTGTGGCCGGGCTTCGCGCTGGCTGGCGTGGATGACGACATCGAGCGGCTCGACGCCGACGTCGTCTCCCTGTCCGAAGAGCTCCAGCGGCTGGAAGCCAAGTACGTCAACCCCGAGCTGCTCGAGCAGCGCTTCGAGATCGAGTCCCGGATCAACGACGGGCGCTTCTTCTACATCGAGCGCCAGTACGCCAGGGCCTCGATCATCTTCCTCGACCTGGTCTCCAACGAGAAGATCAAGGGGACCCCGGCCCAGCGCGACGCGCTCTTCTACCTGGCCGACAGCCTCTTTCTGCAGGACAACAACATCGGCGCCCGCCGGCACTTCAACGAGCTGCTCACGGTCGGGGCCGGGGATTACTACCAGGACGCGGTCAAGCGCCTGATCGAGATCGCCTCCCTGACCGACGAGTACGACAACGTCGAGGACCTCTACAAGGCCGCCCGAGCCCGCGCGCAGGGCGCCGTGAGGCCGGAGCTGGTCTACGTCTACGCCAAGAGCCTCTTCTTCCGGGAGGAGTTCGACGATGCCCTGCGCAGCTTCCGCGAGATCCCCTCGGGGGCCGAGATCCACCTCCAGAGCCTCTACTTCCAGGGCGTCATCCTGGCGCGCCAGGGGGCCGAAGAGAAGGACGAGGGCAAGCTCAGGCAGGCCCTGAAGGCCTTCGGCCAGCTGATCGAGCTGGCTGGCCCCAGGCCGGTCGACCCTCGCATCATCGAGCTGGTCGAGCTGGCCCACATGTCCCTCGGGCGGGTCCATTACGAGCTGGCCGAGTACGAGCTGGCCGTGGACCAGTACCAGTACGTCGAGCGCACGAGCGCGAACTTCGATCGGGCGCTCTACGAGGTGACGTGGACCCTGATTCGGCGAGGCGACGTCAAGAAGGCGCTCAGACACCTGGACATCTTGCTCTTGACGGCCCCGGACAGCTCCCTTGGGCCCGAGGCGAGGTTGCTTCGTGGCGATCTGATGCTGCAGACGGAGGACTATGGGGACGCGGTGGCCACCTACCAGCAGGTCATCGACGACTATGAGCCGGTGCGCAACAGCCTCAAGGAGGTCCTGCTCAAGGAGGGCGGCGCCAAGGCCTACTTTGACGCGCTGGTCGGCCGGCGGGTCGGCCAGGCCCGATCGGTGGAGGTGCCCAGGATCGTGGCGGCGTGGGTCGAGGACGACGCCAAGATGGCGCGGACATTGAACATTGCCAAGGATCTGGACACGAGCCGCCAGGACATCGACGAGTCGATCGAGCTCATCGCCGAGCTGGAGGACGCGATCAACAGCCGATCGAAGGTCGACATCTTCCCGGATCTCAAGGAGGGCTGGGGCAAGGGGCTGGAGGTCCAGACCCGCTTCATCGGCGTCAAGCGCGCTCTGCTGGCCACCGAGGCGCTGATGGTGCTGGGCCAGTCCAGCCAGGATGACAAGGCGCGCTACAAGCGGGCGCGGCAGGAGCGAGACAGGCTGGAGTCGCTCTACGAGAAGATCCCCAAGAGCCGCAGCGACCTGGCCGCGCGCGAGCGCTCGGTCAAGAGCGAGTACAACGAGCTGGAGACGCAGGTGTACAAGTTGAGCATCGAGCTGGACTCGATGAGGGCCCAGCTCGTGGCCATGGACAAGTGGATGAGGGACATGAAGGCGCGCGGCGATGGCGCCGAGGCCAGCGAGGAGGTGACGATCCGCCAGAGCATGGAAGAGGTCGCCGCGGCCGTCGAAGCCCATGAGCGCGAGCGAGACGAGCTTCGCCGGATCGTGCGCCGGAGTAAGGCCCAGACGGGGATCAACGACGACGTCGCCGAGCAGGAGGAGGTGGTCAAGAAGGAGTATCAGGCCGCGCTCGCCAGCGAGCGAGAGCTCTTGCGAGGCTTGCGCGGCGGGCTCGACGAGGGCCAGCGCGCCTCGGCCGCCCGCATCGACGACATCCACGGGCGGCTCCTGCGCTCTGAGGCGAGGCAGGAGACCTACTTCGGCAAGATCAACCGGATCGTCAACCGGAAGGTCCAGGAGATCCGGCGCGAGATCGACGTCGAGAAGGTCAGGATCGCGCAGTACGCCGAGGAGCTGAGCGACTACTCCGGGGATTCGGAGTCGCTGGCCGGTGAAATTGCCCTGAACAACTTCAAGCGGGTCGACGAGAAGTTCAACGATCTCATCCTCAAAGCCGATGTCGGGATCATCGATGTGGCCTGGAAGCGCAAGGAGGACAGGTCCAACCGCATCAAGCAGCTCTTTGATCACCGGTCCAACGATCTCAAGACGCTGGAGCAGAACTTCCAGGGCGTCCTTGAGGAAGAGGGGGGGCAGTAGCCATGGGAAGTTCGACCCGCGACGGGGTCCTGCGGCTGGTGTGCCTCGCGCTGATCTGCGTCCACGCGTCCTGGGCGGGGATCCTCGTTGGCGCGGGGGAGGCGCGCGCACAGGGCGCCGAGGCTCCCGATCCTGAGGTCAAGGAGGACGCCGGCGCCGAGGAAGCGCCGGTCGAGGACCCCCCGGACGAGGAGCCGCAGGGCGGCGAGCCCGTCGGAGCGACGCTGGATCCGCCGAAGGAGGCGGTCCCGACGCTGGGCTTGCCCGCTGGCGCGGACGAGGCGATGCGCAAGGAGGTCGAGGCCTTCCAGATCGTCTACCTGCGCTACGAGCGGGAGATCCTGGAGTACCGCGCCGAGGTCAACACGATCGTCCGCAACGAGTACGACAGGCGAAAGGCCGAGATCGAGGCGGTCTACGACAAGGAGATCAAGGGGCTGGAGATCCTCGAGCGCGAGCGCCGCGATGAGGCCATCGCGGCCTTCGAGGAGTTCCTGCGCAAGTACCCGCGCGACCCGGTCTACTCGCCCGACGTCCTCTACCGGCTGGCCGAGCTCTACTTCGAGAAGTCCAACGACGACTACCTGCTGGCCGACGAGCGCTACGAGCAGCAGCGAGAGCTCTACGATCTGGGCCGCATCGCGGACGCCCCCGCCTCTCCGGAGCGCAACTACGACAAGACCGTGGCGCTCTTCCAGCGACTCCTGACGGACTTCCCCGACTACCGCTACCTCGACGGCGCCTACTACCTGCTGGGCTTCTGCCTCGTCAGCACGGGCAAGGACGAGGAGGCCCGCCAGGCCTTCGAGGATCTGATCCGGCTGCGCCCGGAGTCGAAGTACGTCTCGGAGGCGTGGGTGCGAATCGGCGAATACTACTTTGATTACAATGAGTTGGATCAGGCCATCAGCGCCTATTCCCAGGCGCTGGCCTTCCCCGAGAACACCTACTACGACAAGGCGCTCTACAAGCTCGCCTGGTCCTACTACCGGCAGGATCGCTTCGAGGAGGCCATCGCGTCCTTCAAGGATCTGGTGAGGCACGCGGACAAGAAGAAGGCGGAGACCGGCAAGACAGGCTCGGATCTACGCGAGGAGGCGATCCAGTACCTCGCCATCAGCCTGTCCGAGGAGGACTGGAACAACGACGGGGTGCCGGACGAGGACTTCGGCATCGAGCGCATCAGCCGCTACCTGACCGGCCAGGAGCCCTACGAGAACGAGGTGCTGCTGCGGCTGGGGAACATCCTCTTTGACAACACGCGCTATGAGCAGTCCATCGCGGTCTATCGCCTGGCGCTGTCCAAGTACCCCATGGCGCCGGACAACCCGAAGATCCTCGACAAGTCCATCATCGCCCTAGAGCGCCTGCGGCGCTTCGACGAGGCCATCGAGGCGCGCCGCCAGATCGGCCTGACCTACGGCCCGGGCACCGAGTGGTACGCCCACCAGGAGAAGGAGGGCAACCGGGAGGCGATGGCCTTCGCGGAGAAGCTGGCGCAGGACAACCTGATCGACTCGGCGACGTGGTATCACGAGCAGGCCCAGAAGCTGCGCGAGGAGGCGCTCAGCCGCCAGGACGCGGGCCAGGCCGATCAAGCCCGGGAGCGCTTCAGCCTCGCGGCCGAGGCCTACGGCCGCTACCTCGAGACCTACCCGCACGATCGGGAGGCGTACAAGTGGCAGTTCTACCTCGCCGAGTGCTTCTTCTACTCCCAACAGTACGAGGAGGCCGCCAAGGCCTATACCCAGGTCCGCGAGCTGAGCGTGGGCGACAACAAGTACCGGGAGCAGGCCGCCTTCAACGCCATCAAGGCCCTCGAATTCATCATCGCCCAGAAGATCAAGGCCGGCCAGCTCCCCCCGGAGTCCCTGGCCCGCAAGACCGAGGATGCGGTCGAGCAGCCCGACGGCAAGGGCGGCCGCGATGAGGCCAAGATCGTCCTTGAGCCCAAGCCGCTGCCGGAGCTGGTCGAGGCGCTCAACAAGGAGCGGGCGCGCTACGTCGAGCTGGGCCTCAAGAGCCCGTCCGACCCTGTCCTGCCGGGCAAGCTGGAGTTTGAGATCGCGCGGGTCTACTACGACTTCCGCCACCTTGAGGAGGCCCGCACCCGCTTCGAGAAGATCATCAACACCTACGAGTCGGAGCAGGTCGCGATCCTGGCGGCGATGTTGATCATGGAGTCGTACGTGATGGTCAACGACTTCGAGAACATGGCGATCTGGGCCGACAAGATCGGCAAGAACCCGAAGCTGGCCAACAACTCGCGGGCCAAGGAGATCCGGGACGAGGCGCAGCGCCTCAAGCTCGGGGCGATGTTCAAGACGGCCGACGCGCTGATGGACGCCAGGAAGTACGAGGAGGCCGCCGAGGCCTACATCGCGCTCATCAACCAGGATCCGAACAACCAGTACGCCGACAAGGCCCTGAACAACGCCGCCGTGGCCTACGAGAACGTCAAGCGCTTCGAGTCGGCGATGAAGCTCTACGAGCGCGTCTTCAACGACTACCCCAAGAGCGATCTGGCGCCCACGGCGCTCTTCCGGGTGGCCTTCAACGCCGAGCGCTTCTTTGACTTCGACAAGGCCGTCCGCTCCTACATCCTGCTCGTCGATCGCTACAGCGAGAGTGAGACGAGGGAGAAGTCGCTGCGACGGGCGGCGGTCCTGCTCGAGAACCTTCAGGATTACGAGTCGGCGGCCTCGACCTACATCCGCTACGCGACGGAGTACTCCGAGACGGAGGACGCCCCGGCGGCGATGTACCAGGCCTCGGAGGTCTACGAGAAGATGGGCGACAAGGCCCGGATGATCAGGACCCTGAACGACTTCCGAGGGCGCTTCGGCAACAAGACGGGCACGGGCTTCTTCGTCATGGAGGGCCTCGACAAGATCGCGACCCACTACTACGACGAGGTCCGCGACATGAAGAAGGCCCAGAAGGCCTATCAGGACGTCTTGAAGGAGTACGTCGTGCGCGGCTTCGCGGCGGGGAGCCCGGAGGCGGCCTTTGCGGCCAAGGCGCGCTTCTTCCTGACCGAGATCGACTTCAAGTCCTGGGACGAGATCCGGCTGGCGGGCAACCTCAAGGCGCAGGAGAAGTCGCTCAAGGCCAAGCTGTCCGGCGCCCAGCGCCTCAAGCAGCTCTACACCGAGGTCTACGACTACCGCAGCCTGGAGTGGACGATGGCGGCGGGCTACAGGGCGGCCAACGTCACCCAGCGCTTCGCCGCGGCGCTCTACGAGGCCGACATCCCCTTCCCCGAGGGCAGCGAGGAGTACGATCTGTACAAGATCCAGCTCGAGGATCTGGCGCTGCCGCTGGAGGATGAGTCCGTGGCGGACTACGAGAAGGTCATCGAGAAGGCCCGCGAGGAGCGCATCGTCAACGACTGGACCAAGAAGGTCCTGTCCGAGCTCAACAAGTACAACCCGCAGAAGTACCCGCTCTTCCACGAGGAGAAGCAGGCGCTGACGGATTCACCGCTGTCGCCGCTGTCGCCGCTGACGCCCTCCGAGATCAACGAGGCGCTCAAGGCCGATGACCCGCCGGACGATGAAGATGAGGGCGGCGGGCCCGCAGAAGAGCCCGAGGACGAGGACAAATAGTCTGTCAACAAGGCTCTGTCCGCGCGTCCTTGTCTGAAGCAGGGCGAGGTGACTGGCCCGATCGCAGGAGCCCCTTGAGATGAAGCAGACCGGCTCTCCGATGAAGAACTCCTTGATGATCCACCTGCTGCTGGTGGGGCTCTCGCTGTTGTCCGCCTGCGCCGGGGTCAAGGCGGTGGAGGACAAGGGGGCTATCGAGGCCAGCAAGGGGGCCGTCGACGCGCCGCTCTCGTCGACGCCCGAGGGCGCCGCTGAGGTGGGGGCCGCCGTCGACACGGAGGCCGACGTCGATCCAGGAGACAGGGAGGCCCCGAAGCGGGCCGAGCGGGCGGCCAAGGCCGTGGAGGTCTCGGCGGCGGCCGAGTCCGCGCTGGCCGAGGCGTCCTCCCGGATGAAGAGCGGCGACCTGCCCGGCGCCCGGTCCAGGCTCGAGGCGCTGTTGAGCGATCCGCAGGCGGGCTTTCTGGCCAACTACAACCTGGGGGTGCTGTCGGATCGCGAGGGCAAGGTTCAGGACGCGCTGTCCTCCTTCAGGGAGTCGCTCAGGCTCAACCCGGACTTCTCCCCGGCGCTGGTGAGCCTGTGCCGCTTGCTGGTGCGGATGGGCAATGGGTCCACGGCCCTCCAGACCGCCGATCGGTATGTGCGAGAGCGCCCCGACAACCTCGACCACATCGACGCCAAGCTCCAGGTGCTCAACGCCAGCCGCCAGTACGAGGACACGATCCGCGAGGCCAAGGCGGTCTTGCGCCGCGACGAGCGCAATGTGCGGGCCATGGTGAACCTCGCCACGGCCTACCACCGCCTGGGCAAGCACGAGCTGTCCGAGGACGTCCTCCTCCAGATCGAGAAGGTGTCCAAGGAGGCGGCGGTGCTGGCCGACGTGCGCCACCTGCTCGGCTTCGTGTACCTGGCGATGGACGATCCTCGCAAGGCGCGCAAGGCCTTCGAGGGGGCCGTCGAAGCTCGCCCCGACTTCGCCGAGGCCTACAACAACCTCGGCGTGCTCTACCACAAGGCGAGGGATTACGACTCGGCGGTGTCGAGCTTTGGCAAGGCGGTCAAGTTCTACCCGGGCTACAGAGAGGCCTACCTGAACCTGGGCAATGCGCACAAGGGGCTCAAGGCCTACGCGGACGCGCAGAAGGCCTTCGAGCAGGCGATGCGCATCGACGGCAGCTTCGCCCCGGCCTACTTCAACCTGGGCATCTTGTACCTGGACGCCGATTTCGAGGGGAAGGACAAGAAGGATCAGTACCAGCTGGCGATCGACAACTTCAACCGCTACAAGCAGGAGATGAAGGCGACCCTGCCTCGTGAGGATCCTGCCGATCAGTACATCGAAGAGGCCAAGAAGAAGATCGAGCTTGAGATCAAGAAGGAGGCCATGCGCCGCGAGTCCGCCAAGGAGGTCGAGGAGGACGAGGAAGGCGAGGAAGGCGAGGAAGGCGAGGAAGACAGCGAGGTCGGGGAAGACAGCGAGGTCGGGGAAGACGGGGAAGATGGCGAGGTCGAGGAAGACGGCGAGGTCGAGGAAGGCGGCGAGGTCGAGGACGAGGGGGGCGATCTCCCTGAGGACGAGTTCCCCGAGGATGACAAGTGAGGCGGCAGGTCCTTGTTCATGAGGAGGCGGCGATGGTGAACGATCGGAGTCGCGCGAGGTTGAGGGCTGGTCTGTTTGCGGCGGTGTTGCTGGGGTCGTGGTTGGGCGTGGCCGGATCGTCGATGGCCCAGGACCGCAAGGATCAGCCCAGGGTGATCGAGCTGGACGAGGAGGTGATCAAGGGGAGGGTGCAGAAGCCTGAGGCCTTCTACATCCTCCAGCACGCGACTTTGAACTACAAGCGGCTGGATCCGAAGGCGAGCTTCATCCCTGAGCTGATCGAGTCGGTCAAGGAGAGCCCCTTTTGAGCGGATGTGTCGGAGCGGGCTTGCGCTCGGCCGAAAGTTCTTCCAAGGGTGTATGGGATGTGGTATACGCAAGGCGCCTTTGGTTTGGTGAGGCCCGTCGTCAAGGGGGCTGGACCAGTTCTGACGTGTCGCTGAGGTGGGCGTCGGGCGAAGTCGGTGTGAGGGTCCTCATAGGGGCTCTCTGGCCCTGAAAGTCAAATCAGGCAAGTCAAGAGTTCAAGCGGTCCGCGGGCCATTGTGGTAAGCGGCTCCGTTGGTATAAAAGCGTCGTCCACGATAGAACACTTGATAAAGTGTGGTTAAAAGGAGGAGTCTCATGAGCGAAATTGCCGAGGCGTTTAGGACTGGCGGTATCTGGATGTACGTCATCCTGGTGGTCTCGATCGTCGCCATCGGGGTCGTCATCGAGCGGTTCATCTTTCTCTTCTTCAAGTACAACATCAACGCCAACACGTTCATGGCCCAGATCCAGAAGCTGGTGATGGCCAACAACATCGACCGGGCGATCAAGTTGTGCAATGCGGCGCCGTCGGCGGCGTTGCCGAAGGTGATCAAGGCGGGCTTGACGCGCGCCAACAAGGGCGAGGTCGAGATCCAGAACGCGCTTGAGGAGGCGACGCTGGAGGTCGTTCCTCAGATCGTGAAGCGGACGGCCTCCTTGCAGCAGCTGGCGAACATCGCGACGCTGCTGGGTCTGCTGGGGACCATCATCGGTCTGATCGAGGCCTTCGCGGCGCTCAAGAGCGCGACCCCGGACAAGCGCCAGGAGCTCCTGTCGGCCGGTATCGCGCTGGCGATGAACACGACGGCCTTCGGTCTGATCGTCGCGATCCCGTGCCTGGTCGCCTACATGATGCTGGCCGGCATGACGAAGAAGATCATCGACGAGATCGATCAGCACGCGGTCAAGCTGGAGAACCTGCTTGTCAGCCGCGGCAAGGGCGGCACGAACCCGCTCGAGAAGTAGAGGCCCGGTGTCTCCTGGCTCGCCCCTGGCGCCGTCTGGCGTCGGGGCGGGTTTGAGCAGGGCGGCCGTGAGTGTTCATGGCCCCTTGGGCTCGGTCCTTTTGTTTCCCGGTCGTTCGATGTCCCCTCATGAGAGGGGGCTGTGTCAACATCTCCTCGTCGGGCCGTCCATCAAGGCGGCTCGTGTCTGAGGGGGCCAGGTCGGGTCGCGAGAGCGGGGTTCACCCCGAGCGCGTCGGGCGGGTTGAAGAGCAGAGGCGAAGGCAGCCATGGCAAGAAAAGCCCGTTATGAGATGGAACTTCAGGAGATGAACCTGGCGCCGATCATGAACATGGTCATGATCCTCATCCCCCTGCTGTTGCTGTCGGTCGTCTTCGAGCAGATGGGCGTGATCAACGTCTCTGCGCCGAAGCTGGCGGTCGGCCCGGTGGACCCGGATCCGACGCCGCCGGAGAACCCTCCGCTCCAGTTGACGATCGGCATCTCCACGAGCGGCTTTACGATCGCGGCCACGGGCGCGAAGCTTCCCCCCATGACGGGCTGCCCCGAGGCGGGACCGACGACGGTCTGCGCCAAGAAGGGTTCGGACGTCACGGCCCTCCTGGGGGAGATGAAGTCGCTGCGAGAGCGGGCGGACGCGACGGGCAACCGCGACTTCATCAAGCAGTCCGATGCCAAGATGACCGCCGCGATGGAGTCCTACGATTTCAGGCGCCTGTACAACCTCCTGGTGGGCATCAAGAAGGAGTTCCCTGAGGAGACGGTGGTCAACGTCGGCGCTGACCCTGACATCCCCTTCGAGATCCTCATCAAGACGATGGACACCGTGCGCTTCAAGCTTGAGTCCAAGTCGGACAAGGGAGACTTCTCGTCGGACGAGGATTTTTCCAAGTCTCAGTATCAGGAGTCTGCGACGGGAGACTCTCCCTACGCGCCTCTCTTTAGCGACGTTGTCCTGGCGGTCATCCAATAAGTTAAGAGACGACCCACGACCTGGAGCGTGAAGATGTCCGACGAGAGCATGGGTGAAGGTGAAGGGTTTTCGAGCGAGGAAGAGGCGAGGATCCTTGAGGGTCGCGCCCGCTCAGCCAAGAGAGCCCGGCGGGTGATGAAGGATGATGATTCGGGGCTGAACATCAATGCGTTCATGGACATCATGACGATCATCCTGGTGTTCTTGATCGACTCCTATGGAAACAGCCCGATCTCGGTCAAGGCGGGGCCGGAGCTGAGCATCCCCTACTCGACCTCGGAGATTCCTCCCCAGGACACGATGTGCATCACCATCACACGCAAGGCCATCCTTGTGGGTGACAGGGAGGTGGTCAAGATCAAGGACGGCCAGGTGGACAAGAGCCACAAGCGAGGTGGAGAGAACAGCCTCTACATCCAGCCGCTCTTTGATCAGCTGACGGAGGAGGTCAGCCGACACAAGCAGATGGCGGCCCTGACCAAGCAGCCCTTCGAGGGCGTGGCGACCATCATCTCGGATCGGACGACGCCCTATCGCCTGGTGACCGAGGTGATGTACACGGCCGGTCAGGCCCAGTTGGCGAACTTCAAGTTCGCGATCGTGAAGTTCGGCCGCAAGGAGCTGGTCAAGAAGGCCGAGGGCAATTAGGCCATCTTGTTCGATGCAGTGAGAGCCCGCGCCGGTGATCCAGCGCGGGTTTTTCTTTGCGGTGGCGGGCGTGGCGGGGTGATTTTTTCTGTCAACTTGCCTTCGCCGCCGCGTCCAATAAGCTGTCGCCGGGGCAGGGCGCCCGAGGGCCCCACCCGTCGACGCCGCTGCGATTCAACCCCGCGCGGGCGCTGTCCGATAGAGGATGAGAGCGCCGCGCGAAGTGCGGGGACTCAAGGAAGAGGTTGAGGCGGCAGAGCGCGAGTCGGTGTTCTCCAGGGCAAACAGGTGACCACGGAGTGGGCTTCGGCGATTGACCCGGGGGTTGATGGTCGGGCTCAGAGGTCGAGAGGGAGTTTATGTCGGAACAAGCAGCGCCGCGTCCCGCGGCCCGCAGCACAGGCCCCAAGGTCCTTCGCGTCGGCATCATCCAGAACGGTAAGATCATCGAGGAGAGGCTTGTGCGCAAGCCTCAGGCGGTCACGATAGGCCACAACCCCAAGTGCACCTTCCACATCCCTGCGTCTGACATCCCGAAGATGATGACGCTCTTCGAGCCCCGCGGGAGCGAGTTCGAGCTGCTCTTTGACGAGAAGATGACGGGGCGGGTGTCGCTGGGCGAGGGGGTCATGGACCTCAAGAGCCTGAGCAAGACCGGCGGCAAGGCGCGCAAGGAAGGGGAGTACTGGCGGGTCAAGATCAACGAGCAGTCCCGGGGCAAGGTCGTCTTCGGGGACGTGACCCTGCTCTTTCAGTTCGTCACGCCGCCGCCGCCGAGGCCGAGGCCGCAGCTGCCGGCGACGATGCGCGGGGGCTGGATCCGCAACCTGGACTGGAACCTCACGCTGATCATCTTGATCTCGGCGGTGGTGCAGGGAGGAGGCGTATGGTGGGTCCAGGTGCAGGACTGGCCGGAGCCGCGCGACGTGAGCGCGATGCCGGATCGCTTCGTGCAACTCCTGGAGCCGCCCGCCAAGGAGATCGAGAAGACCGACGAGAAGATCGAGCTCGAAGAGCTGGAGGGGGAGTCGGACGAGAAGTCGGGGGAGGAGAAGCCTGAGAAGGCCGCCCCTGCGCCCAGGAAGGAGGACCCTGACAAGCGGGCCGCCAAGGAGGCCGAGCGCAAGAAGCAGCTGGCCGAGCGGGTCGAGAACAAGACCATCCTCAAGACGATAGGCGCCATTGCGCCCAACGGGGGCTCGCTGGCGGACGCGCTGCGCAGCGGCGCCGAGAAGCGCAGCCTGGACGAGGCCTTTGCGGGCTCGACGGGCGTCGAGCAGGGGACGGCGGACATGGCGCGCAGCGGCCTGCGCCGCGCGGGCAGCTCCAACGCCAAGGGCGCCGGCGAGACCTCCGGGATCGGGGATCTGCGGGGCGTCAAGGGCGCCAACGAGGCCACCGTCGACACGGGCGAAAAGCGGGCGGCGGTCGAGGTCAAGGGGCGGGTCGACATCAAGGGGTCGTCTTCGGTCGTCGGCGACGGCGTCATCGACAAGAACGCGGTCTCAGCGGTCTTCAAGTCGAGGGCCGGCGCGCTCCAGTCCTGCTTTGAGCGCGAGCTCAAGAAGAACCCGAAGCTGGGCGGCAAGCTCGTGGTGCGCTTCGTGATCGGCGCGGCGGGCCGGGTGACCTCGGTGGCGGTTTCGGGTTCGGTGGGTTCGGACGCGGTCAACGGCTGCGTGGGCAGCCGCATCCAGGGCTGGAAGTTCCCCAACCCGGAAGGGGGGAGCGTGACGGTCTCCAAGAGCATCGTCTTCTCGTCTGCGAACTGAGCAAGGGCCCCCCTGGCTCTGCCTCTTCTCTCCAGGGCGCCTTTGCAGCTCGCAGCGGCGCCCTGGGCATTTCTTGACCCCTCGCCGTCGAGCGATCTGCGTGCGGGCCAATGTCCGGTTCAAGTCCTGGCCGCTGTCGTCCGATGGAAGAGATGTGTGAACGGTGATTCACGACCCGGGTGTGAAATAAAGTCACGGTGCTGGGTTGGGGGGCGGGCTGGAGGTGGGCGCGGTGGGGCTCAGGCATGCGGCCTGAATCTTGCTGGGGGAAAGATGTCTGGTGGCCCTTCGCGGGCGTGGTCGGCCTGGGTGTCGGCCCGAGGGCGGGGGCAGGGCTGAGATTGACAGGGTCGATGTGGACGGTTAGATTGGCTCCGGCCGGGTGTCCTCGATGGAAAAGTGGCTCATGTTCGACGAAATCAGAAGTCAGGAGAGGGAGAGGATGAGACGAAGAGTGTCCGTCATCGTGGTGGGGCTGCTGGTTTGCGGGCTCGCCATGATGGGTGGCCCTTCGCCGGACGTCCAGGCCCAGGGTGGCCTTGTTCCTCAGGACAGTCTGGGCGCCTCGAAGAACCTGAGCCGCGAGCAGATGCTCGCGCGGGCGGGCGAGGACATCAACCTGATGAAGGGGATAAGAGGCCAGGTGCTGACCATGCTCGAGAGCACGCGAGAGGAGGAGAAGGATCTCCTCAAGCTCAACTGCATCAACGAGAAGTTGTCGGCGATCAAGGGTTTTTTGAAGGTCAGCGAGCAGTCGATGCTCAAGATGCGCGAGTCGAGCGACAAGGAGAGCATCGGCCATCAGTTCTCGTTGGTCTCCATCGCGGGCTCCAAGGTTCAGAATCTCGGCGTCGAGGCGCAGTCGTGTGCCGGCGAGGTGTTGAGGTACTCGGGGAACACGGAGGTCATCTTCGAGATCGACCCCAACATTGCCCAGATTGATCCGACGAACATCGTCGACGAGACCGATACGCTCTTCCGATTGCCCGAAGCGACCCCCTATCAGTGAGCAGGGGGGCTGAGGGTCTCGACGATCATCATCAAGGATCCCAGTGCGTGTGCCGATGTCATGGGCGAGCCCGGTCGAAGAGCGGCGCCGCGAAGCGAGAGTCGATGTCCATCATCCCAACTAGAAATGGTCTTGCTCAGGCCGCATGGGCGAGCTGGCCTGGAAGGGCTTCGTTGGTGTTGGCGCTCCTGGGTCTTTGCTGGCCGCAGGGTGTCCAGGCGCAGGACGATCCTGGCGAGGCGATAGCCCCTTCGGAGGTGATCGAGGGCGACGCTGGCGAGGTCGGCGGCCCGAACGGCGTGGGCAGCGGCAATGTGGCCTTTCACCCGGGCGTGTCTCTGGAGGGCGGCTTTGACAGCAACGTCTTCTTCGATGACGCGCAGGAGCGCGTGACGACCTCGCCGGTGCTGGGTGTCGTGCCCAAGCTCTCCTTGAAGACTCGGCGTCCTACGAGCGTGGATCTGACCCTGGATGCCTCGGTGCTGTACCTCCAGTACCTGTCGGAGGATCAGAAGGTGCTCGATCAGAGCGGCTTTGATCTGAAGCTCGACGGCAAGGCGATCTTCAACCCGAACGGGGCCATAGCGCTGAAGATCTCGGACAACTTCACGCGGACGAACGAGGCGCCCAACGGGGTCGGGTTTGACTCGTACAACCGGGTCTTCAACCGCCTGTCTGGCGGCGTGCTGATCCAGCCGGGTGGGAAGGTGTTGACGGCGGAGGTGGGGGGAGCGTTCTCGATCTTCAGCCACACCTACCTGCCGGATCTGGATCGACAGATGCTGAGCCTGGGGGCCGACGTCAAGTGGCGCTTCTTGCCCAAGACGGCCGTGATCGCGCAGCTTGGCTGGGACTTCATCAGCTACGACACCAAGCAGCGGACGATCCCCTTCCACGACGACGAGTCCATCCCGTCCTTCCTGGAGCCCTTCGTCAACGACACGGGGATTCAGAACATCGACTCCAAGCCGCTGCGTCTTCAGGCCGGGCTGGCCGGTCTGGTGGGGCCGCGCTTCAGCGTCGTGTTGCTGGGGGGTTACGGCGCGGGCTTCTATGAGGAGGGGGAGGATTTTTCGGGGTTCATCGGCAGGGCGGAGGTGGCGTACGAGATCGGGCCGACGAGCCGCTTCAGGCTTGGCTACATGCGCGACTTCGCCGACTCCTCCTTTGCGAACTTCTTCACCTTCCACAAGGTCTACGCGAGGCACAAGCAGCAGCTCTTCGGGCGGCTTGATCTGTCGTTGGAGGGGGCCTTCCAGCTTCAGGAGTACGCGTTGAACCCGGGTCCGGTGCTGGATCAGGTTTCGGTCGACGGGGTTCTTGGGGCCAACGCCTTCAGCACCGATCGCCGGGTTGATCCGGTGGTGCTGGCCAAGGGAGAGCTGACCTTCTTCATCACGCAGATCTTCAACGTCGGGGTGCGCTACCAGCTGGACGTCAACGCGTCGGACTTCGTGATGATCACGGGCATCGTGGCGCCGGACGACCTTCGGGACCCCAACGACATCAACACCCAGGGCACGGCGACGGCGCAGTTCGTCAAGCACCGCGTCTTTTTGACCACTGGGGTTCAGTGGTAGAGGGCGGCGCCCTCGGTCGCGCCGCGCGCTTTGGAGGGCGAAGGCGATGTCCTCAACGAGGCCGCTGGGGTTGATGCTTTGGGTGGTTGTGGGCGTGTCGTCGCTCTGGCTGAGCGGCTGCAAGACGCCCGTGGACCCTATCTATTTGAAGTTGCTGGATTCTCTGGCCGAGCAGCCGCCGAGCGCCAACACGCTGGGGGCTTCGGACAAGCTGTCGATCCGGGTCTACCAGGAGGAGGGGATCGGCGGCGAGTTCGTCATCTCGCCGGACGGGACGATCAGCTTCCCGATGGTGGGCAAGGTCGATCTGGAGGGGTTGACCTGTTCGGCGGTCGAGGACGAGCTGGAGCGTCGCTTGAAGGAGGGGTACTTGAGGGCGCCCTCGGTGACGTGCTCGGTGCTGGAGTACAACAGCAAGAAGATCTTCGTCTTCGGCGAGGTCAACAAGCCGGGGAACTTCCGCTTCGAGGATCAGATGAGCGTGGTGCAGGCGGTCACGAGCGCGGGTGGGTTTACGGACAGGGCCTCTCCGAACGACATGACGCTGGTACGCGTCGTGCAGGGTGAGAAGGTTCGCGCCCGCGTCCCGATGGGCGCGATCATTGAAGGTCAAGTCGAGAACCTGCCGCTCGTCCCTGGGGACATCCTCTTTGTCCCGACGACGCTCTACTGACCGCCCTGGCCCCTTGAGACGAGCATGACGACCGACGCTCCCCAGCCCATCGGACTGACTCCCCAGCACTCGCAGGGCGAAGAGCCGCTGATGCCGCTCCAGCATTACTGGTACGTCATCCTCAAGCGGATGTGGACGATCGTGCTGGTCTTCGTGGTCGTCTTTACGCTGGTGGCCGTCTACACCTTCAAGCAGCCCCGCGTGTACGAGGCCAGGGCCTCGCTGATCATCGATCTGTCGACGCCGCAGGTGCTTGGGCAGGAGGTTCAGCAGGTCGTGGAGCTCTCCGCGGCGGACTACTGGAACTCGGATCAGTATTTTGAGACGCAATACGCCATCATCAAGAGCCGGATGGTGGCCGAGAAGGTGGTCGAGAAGCTGGGCCTGGCCGACGATCTGGTCTTTCTGGGGCTGGACAAGGTCGAAGACGAGCAGGAGCTGGCCGAGCGGCTCAAGGCGATCGATCCGGTCGATCACCTGGTGATGTTGACGGAGATCGATCCGGCGCTCCAGAGCCGGATCGTGACGATCAAGGTGCGGCACAACGACCCCGAGATGGCCTCGAAGTTGACCAACGCGATCGCCGAGGCCTACCAGCTGCAGAACATCGAGCGGTCCAAGGAGTCGACCTACGGGGCCTACGACTGGCTCACGACGCAGTACCAGGAGATCAAGGACAAGCTGGAGGCGTCGGACCAGGCGCTCTACGACTTCAAGAGGACGAACAACATGCTGTCGACCTCGCTGGCCGACCGCCAGAACATCACCAGCCAGCGGCTGCTGGATCTCAACGCGCAGCTGACGCGGGTGCAGACCGAGCGCATCACGGTCGGCGCCGAGGTGGCCGAGATCAACAAGCTGCGCGGCGGCGCCAGGACCAGCGCGCCCATCACCCAGGTCATCGACAACCCGCTGATCCAGTCGCTGCGCACGAAGCACACCGAGCTGCGGACGCGGGAGGCCGAGCTCGGCGGCCGCTACCTCGATCAGCACCCCGAGGTGGTCGCGGTGAGAAAGCAGATCGCGCTGGTGGAGGCGGAGCTGGACAAGGAGGTGCGCAACATCCTGGACTCGAGCCAGAAGCGCCTGTCGATGGTGCAGTCGACCGAGGGCCAGCTCACCGGCGAGATCGTGCACCTGAAGGACGAGGCCCTGGAGCTCAACCAGAAGGAGCTGGAGTACACTCGCCTGGAGCGGGAGAAGGAGACCAACGCGCGGCTCTATGATCTGGTCATGAAGCGCCTGAAGGAGACGGACATCTCCAGGCTGCTGCAGAACAACAACATCCGGCTCCTCGATCGCGCGCTTGTGCCGGAGTCGCCGGTGATGCCGCGCGTGCCCCTCAACCTGCTCATCGGGGTGGTGCTGGGGCTGGTGGCGGGGGTGGCGCTGGCCTTCTTGAGGGAGGTGCTCGACAACACGGTCAAGACGCAGGAGGACATCGAGCAGCTGCTGGGGATGACCTTCCTGGGGGTGATCCCCACGATCAAGGAGGTCAAGGCCGGCCCCGACAAGGGCCAGCTGCTGCCCGAAGGGGAGCTGCGGGATCTCCATGTCCACGAGTTCCCCAAGTCGTCGGTGGCCGAGTGCTGCCGGACGATCCGGACCAACATCCTCTTCATGTCCCCGGGCAAGCAGATGAACCGCCTGCTGGTCACCAGCGCCGGCCCGCGCGAGGGCAAGACGGTCACGGCGGTCAACATCGCCACCGTCATCTCGCAGTCCAACTCGCGGGTCCTGGTCGTCGACACGGACATGCGCCGCCCGCGCGTCCACCGCATCTTCGGGATGCAGAACGACGTCGGCCTCTCGAACCTCATCATCGGCGAGATCGACTACGACGGGGCGATCAAGCGCACCCCCGTGCCCAACCTCGACGTGCTTCTGTGCGGCCCCATCCCCCCCAACCCCGCCGAGCTGATGCACACCGATCGCTTCCACGACATCCTGCGCGACCTCGACGCCCGCTACGACTGGGTGATCTTCGACTCACCGCCCACGATCGCGGTGACCGACTCCATGATCCTCTCCAACCTCGTCGACGGCGTCCTGCTGGTCGTCAAGGGCGGCCAGACCACCAAGGAGCTCGTCCGCAGAGCCAAGGACAAGCTCGCCGGGGTCAACGCGCCCATCCTCGGGTGCATCCTCAACGACGTCGACCTCGGGGATCGTCAGTACGGCAACTACTACTACTACTACTACCGCCGCTACGGTCAGTACTACGAGGAAGACGGCTCGGAGGCCAGCGCCTGATCGCGGCCCCGTCCTCGCCAGATCCTCCCCAAGCCCGCTCGCCCCAAGCTCGCGCCCGGGGCTACAGGGAAGGGACGCCTCTTCGAGGCTCTCGACGGGGCGTCAACCTCCAGGCTTCGTGTCACCCCTCATCAGCGGCCCTCGATGTTGAGGGCCTCGAGACGAGAGCCACGATGCTGGGGGCTGGTCCAGAGCCCGTCGTCAGCCCCAAAGGGGCGTGCCTTCTCTGTAGCCCCGGGCGCAAGCCTGGGGCGGCCCCGTCCTCGCCAGATCCTCCCCAAGTGCCCACAGCTGAACGACTTTTTGAATGTGTCTGGCCGCGCCCTCGCCGTCTCAGCGCCCCAGGCCGTGCGCGAGCCGGGCCTGCGCGATGTCCTCGGCGATCCTGGCCTTGAGGGCGTCGAGGCCGTCGAACTTCATCTCGGGGCGGACGAAGGCGATCAGCTCGACCTCGACGCGCTGGCCGTAGATGTCGGCGTCCGGCGCCAGGCCGCTCAGCACGAAGGTCTCGGCGTTGGGGGCGGCCGCGGTGGCGACCGTCGGGCGCACGCCGACGTTGGTGATCGCGGGCAGCGGCCCGGCAGGCAGGCCAGCGCCGGGATCGAGGAGCGTCAGCGTCGTGATGTAGACCCCGTGCGGGATCATCATCCCCGCCCTCGGGCTGATGTTCGCCGTCGGGAAGCCCAACGCCCGCCCCCTGGCCTCGCCGTGCTCGACCTCGCCGCGCAGCGCGTGGCGTCGGTTGAGCAGCGCGGCGGCCAGGTCGAGGTTCCCGCCCGAGAGCGCCTTTCGGACGCGCGTGGAGCTGACGACCTCATCGCCGGAGGTGACGGCGGCGTGGACGCGGACGTCGATGTCGCGCTCCCGGCCGTGGCGCTGGAGCTCCTCGATGCCGCCCGAGCGGCCCTTGCCGAAGTTGAAGTCGTAGCCGACCCAGACCTCCTGGGCGCGCAAGGATTCGAAGAGGATCTTGTGGACGAAGCCCTCGGGGGAGTGCGAGGCGAGATCCGCGTCAAAGGGCAGGGCGGTGGGGTGGTCGATGCCGTGCTTGTGGAGCAGCTCGAGCTTCTTGTCGGGCCTGTCGATGCAGAAGGTCGAGGTGTCCTTCTTGCCGAAGAAGACCACTGGGTGCGGGTCGAAGGTCAGCGCGACGGAGGCGACGCCGGCGCGCCGGGCGCTCTGCTGGACCTCCTGGCAGATGGTCTGGTGGCCGAGGTGGACGCCGTCAAAGTTGCCGATGGTGACGATGGGCCTGTCGACCTGCTGGGCGACCCGGTCGAGGATGTGTTCCAGGTTGGACATCGAGCCTGCGGGCGTGGTGTAAGTGAGGTTGCGACGAGGCATCCGGGGGGGCGGCGGGCCGCCGAAGTGCGGCAGAACTTAGCACAGCCCCAGGCGCTTTCAAAGCGCCCCGGCGACGCTCCCGCCGCTGTGCGAGCCTCCCCTGGGCGGCTCAGCGGCCGCGATCCGGTCTGGAGAGGGGGGCAGGTCTGGCATTGACAGGCCGGGGCACGCCGCCGAGCGCCCGGTTCTTCCCGAGGCGGGCTGCGCCGGGGTGGCGAACATGAACTCGAAGCTCTCCATCTGGCTGCTGGGCGATCCCGTGGGGCACTCGATGAGCCCGGCCTTCCAGAACGCCGGGTTGACCGCGCTGGGCCTGCCGCTGGTCTATGCGGCGCGGCGGACGTCGCCGGGCGAGCTGGTCGAGCTGGTCGACGCGATCAGGCAGGGCCAGGCCGTCGGCGCCAACGTGACCTTGCCGCACAAGGGCGCGATGGGTGTGTTGGTGGATCGGATAAGCCCCTCGGCGCGTCGGGCGGGGGCGATCAACACGCTGGTCAAGGTCGCGGGTGAGGTCGAGGGTCACAACACGGACGTCCCCGGGCTCTTGAGGGCGCTGCGCGAGCGGGATCTTGCCAGCGGCCAGCGCGCGGTCGTCCTGGGGGCCGGTGGCGCAGCGCGGGCCGCGGTGGTGGCGCTGGATCAGGCGGGCTTCGAGTTCATTACGATCATCAGCCGCGACGTGGGGCGAGCGGAGATCCTTCGGGGGGAGCTGGCGCCGGGCTGCTGCGCGCAGCTCTCGGTCGTGGAGGCGGCGCGGGCGGCGGAGCCTGTCGCGGGCGCCCCGTGGCTGGGCGCGGAGGTCATGGTCCACGCGACGAGCCTCGGTGTCGGGGAGGTCGAAGGCGATCCGGCCTTTGTCGAGGCCGAGGCGGTCTGGAGGGCGCTGCCCTGGCACGATCTGGGCAAGCTCCGCGGCGTCCATGACATGTGCTACGGCAGGTCGGAGACGCCCTTCTTGAGCGCGGCGCGGGCGGCTGGGGTCAAGGGCGGCGACGGCCTGAGCATGCTGCTCTACCAGGGCCTTGAGTCCTTCTTGATGTGGACGGGGCGCAAGCCGCCCGAGGCGGTGATGCGGCGGGCGCTGGAGGAGGCTGCGGGTCGGCCGCTGGCTTGAGCGTCCGCGACGGCGGGCTCCCGAGGCCTTCACACACTATCAGCTCTGTTGCCGTAAACATGAGTTGATTCAAAAGGTTGGGTGAGGTGGTGGGGGGGGGCGCCTGTCATGCGCCGACCTCGAGGTGGGCGAGGCACTCGTCGGCCTTGTCGTTCTGGCCGAGGTCGAGCCATTGGGAGAGTGCGAGCCGGTAGGCTTCGGCGGCCTCGGCGTGGTGGTTGGCGGCGCGGGCGAGGTCGGCGGCGCGGTGTGCGACGCGCGCGACGTCGGGGTCGACCATGGCGGTCTCTGTGAGGAGCTTCTGTGCGCGGGGCATCAGGCGGGCCCAGTCGGCCCAGGCGCCCAGGCCGGCGGCGCACTGGCAGAGTGCGAGCTGAACGAAGGCCAGCAGGGAGCGCTGTCCGGTTTGTTCGATGATGGGGCTGCTCTCGACGAGCGTGTGTCGCGCCTCGATGTACCTGTCGCGGTCGAGCAGGACGAGGCAGAGGTTGAGCCTGGGGATGATGCCGGCGCCGGAGCCGATGGAGTCGTGGATGTCGAGGGCCTGACGGTAGCCGTCGGCGGCGGCCTCGAGGTCGCCGCGTTGGCGTGCGCTCTCGGCCATGACGTTGAGGCAGTTGGCGACCTCCTGCTGGTCGCCCTGCTGTCGGTTGAGTTCGAGGGCGTGGCTCAGGAGGATGGCGGCCTGTTCGTGGTCGTTGGCGCTGTGTGCTGCGGCGCCCATGCCGTAGAGGCAGGAGGCGACGCCGGGCAGGTCGCCGAGGCCGCGGTAGAGGTCGTGGGCCTGTCGGTAGAGGTCGGCGGCCTCATGCCACCGTTGTCGCTGTCGGGTGACGATGGCCAGCCCCTTGAGGCAGTGCGCCATGCCGAGGGGGTCGTTCAGGGGGCGGTAGAGGTCGAGGGCCTGCTGATAGAGGTCAGCGGCGCGGGCTCTGTCGCCCTGCTGTCGGACGATCCAGGCCAGCCCCCAGAGGGCCTCTGGGAGGATCGCGGGCCACCGGTGGGTGAGGGCGGCCTGTCGCGCGCGATCGGCCCAGGTCATGGCCTCGTCGAACTGCCAGTTGAGGCGCTCGACCCAGGATCGAAGCACCCAGCCTTGTCCCCAGCGGGGGTCGGCCGGATCGAGGTCGAGATCGGCCATGGCCTGTTCGCGCATGTCGAGCAGGGCGTTGGCGGCGCGGTAGTCGCTCTTGTCTCTGCACCTGGCGGCGGCCTGGAGGAGCGGCGCGAGGGCGTCCTGCAGATCTCCGGCGAAGAAGCAGTGCCGCCCGAGTCGCTCGGGGACGTCGGGGGAGGGGTTGGGAAGCTCGCGCAGCATCCGGGCGCAGGCCTTGTGGTGGGCCTTGAGGGTGCCGGCTTCGCGGGCGAGGCGCTCCAGGCTCTCGCGCAGCATCCCGTGGGTGAAGGACCAGCCGTTCTCCTCGGGCAGGGCGAGGCGGCTGGAGAAGAGGGTGTGGAGAAGTGTGATGGTGAGGTTGACGCCGGCCCGCTGGCAGACGCGCTGCCACTCGTTGTTGTCGACCTCGCGCCCGAGGACGGCGGCCAGCTCCAGGGCTTGCTGGGCGTCTTGGGGCAGCCCGGCCAGGAGTCTCTCCAGGTGTGCTCGCCAGACCTGATGGAGGTCATCGGGCAGCACCGCGGCCTCGCCCTCCTTGAGGACGAAGCCGGTGGGGCCGATCTCGAGGACGCCGCGCTGGACCCAGTCTCCGACGAGCTGGACGGCGAAGAGGGGGTTTCCGGCCGTCCTCTCCTCGACCTGTCGTGCCAGGTCGCCTTCGAGGCCGAGCAGCTCGCGGACCAGCTCGATGCGATCGCCGGGGTCGAGGGGTCCGAGGGTGAGCTGTCGCGCATTGCCCCTGGCCATCAGGTCGCGCAGGGCCTGCTGGTTGGCGAGCTGCTCGGCCAGGGCCTCGTCGCGGGCGGTCATGAGGAAGAGGACGGGGCAAGGGCTCAGGGGCTGCGCGGCCATGACGTCGGCGACGAGCCCGACGGCGTCGCCGCCCCACTGGATGTCGTCGAGCCAGACGATGACGGGCTTGTGCGTGCCGAGGCGCTCCAAGAGCCTGCGGATCAGGGCGTATCGCTCCTTGGGGCTGCCGAAGCGCACCACGGGCTCGCCGGTGTGCTCGTCGGCCTCGGACATGGGGCAGACCAGCTCGGTCAGGGCGAGCCGCTCGTAGTCGCCGGTGGCGTCCTGGTCGCTCAGGAGCTTGCCGACGCGATCCAGGGTGTCGAGGCGGTTGAGGCCCTGGCAGCGCAGGTGTCGGGCGACCATGCGCGGGAGGCCGTCGGCGGGGCCGGGTGTGGCGCCGTGGCGGGCTCTGAGGATGGAGGCGGCGCCGAGCTCGTTGGCGCGTTGGCACATCCATTCGACGAGGCGGCTCTTGCCGGTGCCGGCGGCGCCGTGGATGAGCATGACCTGCGCGCGGCCGCTCTGTCGGACCTCGACGAGCGCGTCCCAGATGGCGTCGCGCTCGCGGGTGCGTCCGACGAGGGGGATGGCGCGCATGCCGTAGAGGCCCAGGCCGGCGCCGACGAGGCGCATGGAGGGGGAGGGGGGGATGGGTCGGCGCCAGTCGGCGGGCATGAAGGGGCGGTGCCAGGGCAGCTCGCCGGTGTCGCGGGGGATCGCTTCGACGACGCCAGAGACGGTCTCCAGGTCGCCAGACAGGTGCAGATCGAGGACGCGGGTCTGGGGGAGGGCGTCGAAGAGGGTGGCCTCGGATTCGTCGTTGGGGATTTCGGTGCGCTGCCAGGGGGCCAGGGTCAGGCCCTTGATCTGGAAGGGGCTCAGATCGCCGCCGCGCAGGAGGACTTCGAAGGCGGTCACGGGGGCCTTGCCGCCGGCGCGGTTGTCGATGGCCATCAGGGCCCAGGCCGCGTCGGTGGCGTGCTTGAAGCGCCAGCGAGGCAGCTTTGCCAGCAGCCTGTGGACCCATTGCTCGACGCCCTCGGGGATCTCGACGCGGGGCGAGAGAGGGGGGGGCGGCGTCTTGAGGTGGGCGTGCGCCAGGGCGACGAAGTTGTCGTCGTTGAAGGGGGTCTGGCCGCAGATGAGCTGATGGGCGAGGCAGCCGAGGGCGTAGAGGTCGGTCCAGGGGCCGTAGTCGCGCCACTGGCCGCGCAGCTGCTCGGGGGCCATGTACTGGGGCGTGCCGGTGGTGGACTCGGTGCTGCCGGACTCGGTGCGGTTGTCGACGGCCTGGGCGATGCCGAAGTCGGTCAGCTTCAGGCCGGGGCGCGGGTCGGTGGGCGCGGCGAGCAGGACGTTGGCGGGCTTGATGTCCCGGTGGATGACCCCGGCGGCGTGGGCGTGCGCCAGCGCGTCGAGCAGGGAGAAGAGGATGTACTTGATGTGGTCCCAGGGCAGGGGGCCTTCGATCTCTCGCAGGGAGCCGTGGGTGGCCAGCTCCATGGCGAGGTAGGGGCTGCCGGCGGTGAACATGCCGCCGCTGCGGCGCTCGGCGTTGGCGTCGATCTCGCCGTGGTCGAGCACCATGACGATGCCAGGGTGTGCCAGGGCGGCGACGGCGCGGACCTCGTTGCGGAAGGACTCGATGTAGGCGGGGTTTCGGGCCTGCTTGCCGGTCATGACCTTGATGGCCACGGGGACCTGCTGCTCAGGGTGGAGGCCGCGCCAGACCTCCCCCATCCCCCCCTTGCCGATGGGCTCGTGGAGTTCGAAGGGCCCGATCTTGATGTGCGCTGAGGCCATGGCGCTCCGAGGCGCAGGGTGGAGGTTCACCCTCCGATGATTTTAGCCAATCGGGTCGAAGTCAAGAGAAGGGCCTGGATCGGGTGTTGATCGCAGGGCCGACGATGGGGCAAGACGCTCCGACGGGTTGGCTTTGATGGGCGGACAAGGCAACTCCCCCTCCTGTCCTCGCCCTCGTTTCACTCCCCCTCCTGTCCTCCCCCTCGTTTCACTCCCCCTCCTGTCCTCCCCCTCGTTTCACTCCCCCTCCTGTCCTCCCCCTCGCTGCGCAAGGGGGAGGGACGCTCGTATTACGGGCAAGGGGGATCGGCGAGTCGACTTCGGTGACGGGCACGTTGAGATCGGCGAGTCGACTTCGTTGATGGACAAGGAGAGATCGGCGAGTCGACTTCGCTGATGCGATCTGCACGTTGACGGTCCACCCGGGCTTGCGCCCGGGCCTACAATTTGTCCTGGGACGCCCCTTCGGGGCTGGCGATGGGGCGTCAACCTTCAAGCGACAGACTCCCTCAGGGCCGCTCGATGTCTGCCTCCCTGCCCCTGCAATTCTCCTGTGATATCAACACGGTTGACACGCCCCACGCACGCTGACGCCCCGTCGCCAGCCCCGCCGGAGGGCGGGGCGACGCAGGACAAAACCCAAGGCCCGGGCGCAAGCCCGGGTGGACCGTCAACGTGCAGAACCCATCAACGAAGTCGACGCGCCGATCTCGACGTGCCCGTCATCGAAGTCGA
>SXGT01764463.1_pt1 | contig 33169 bp, 17 predicted proteins | sample 3176221 | NCBI WGS metagenome assembly SXGT01 (sample SAMN11356862, study PRJNA531348) | freshwater metagenome | isolation source: freshwater sample F1-120 | place: China: Fuxian Lake, Yuxi | collected 2017-12-25
CCCAACCCGGCGCAAAGGCCGCCACGACCGCGACCCAGGACCCCGAAGGCCCGATCCCGTCCATCCTGCTCGACACCTGCGACTGGCGGCTCGTCGGGCCGTTCCGCGGTGGGCGCGTGGCGGCGGTCGCGGGCGTCGCGACGGACCGCAACACCTACTACATGGGCGCCACGGGCGGCGGCGTGTGGAAGACGACCGACGCGGGCGCGTCGTGGAAGAACGTCAGCGACGGGTTCTTCGGCGGCTCGATCGGCGCGGTCGCGGTCGCGGAGAGCAACGCCAACGTGATCTACGTCGGTTGCGGCGAGAAGACGTGGCGCGGCAACGTCAGCAGCGGCGACGGCGTCTACAAGTCGATCGACGCGGGCGCGTCGTGGACGTTCTGCGGGCTGCCCGACAGCCGGCACATCAGCCGCATCCGCATCGACAACAAGAACCCTGACCGCGTGTTCGCGGCGGTGATGGGGCACGTCAGCGGGCCCAACGAGGAGCGCGGCGTCTACCGTTCGCTGGATGGCGGCACTTCGTGGGAACGCGTGCTATTCGTCAACGCGGACGCGGGCGCGGTGGACCTGACGATTGCGCCCGACGACACGCAGACGCTGTATGCGACGACGTGGCGCGCGCGGCGGTTGCCGTGGCGCTTTGACAGCGGCGGCGACGGCAGCGCGATCCACAAGTCGACCGACGGCGGCACGACGTGGACCGACATCAGCAAGAACAAGGGCCTGCCCGAAGGCCCGCTCGGCATCGCCGGCATCGCGTGCGCAAAGTCGAAGCCACAGCGTCTGTATGCGCAGATCGAAGCGAAGGATGGCGGGCTGTTCCGCAGTGACGACGCAGGCGTGACGTGGACCAAGGTCAACGACGAGCGTTCGCTGCGGCAGCGCGCGTGGTACTACAGCCGCGTCTACGTCGACCCCAAGGACGCCGACACGGTCTATGCGCTCAACGTCGGCTTCCACAAGTCGACCGATGGCGGCAAGACCTTCTCGCAGATCGCGGTGCCGCACGGCGACAACCACGACCTGTGGATCGACCCGATCGATCCGCAGCGCATGATCGAAGGCAACGACGGCGGCGCGTGCGTGACCGTGGACGGCGGTCGGTCGTGGACGGGGCAGAACAACCAGCCGACGGCGCAGTTCTATCGCGTGACGACGGACACGGCGGCGCCCTACCGCATCTATGGCGCGCAACAGGACAATAGCGCGATGCGCATCCGCCATCGCACGGCGGGCGATGGCATCGGCGAACGCGACTTCGAGTCGACGGCGGGTTCGGAGAGCGGTTGGCTCGCGCCGAGCCGCAAGGATCCCGAGATCGTGTTTGGCGGCAACTACGGCGGCATGCTCGAGCGCCGCGACCATCGCGATCGCCTGTCGCGCCGCGTCGACGTGTGGCCGGACAACCCGCTCGGCGCCGGCGCCGATTCGACGCGCTATCGCTTTCAGTGGAACTACCCGATCGTGTTCAGCCCGCACGATGCGGACACGCTCTATGCGGCCGGCAACGTGCTCTTCGTGAGCCGCGACGAAGGCCACAGTTGGCAACCGATCAGCCCTGACCTCACGCGCAACGATGCCGACAAGATGCGTTCGTCGGGCGGGCCGATCACGCAGGACAACACCAGCGTCGAGTACTACTGCACGATCTTTGCGTTCGCGGAGTCGCCAGTGCAGAAGGGCGCGCTCTGGTGCGGCAGCGACGACGGCCTCGTGCACGTGAGCCTGGATGCGGGCGCCAACTGGAACAAGGTCACGCCGCCTGGTTTGCCCGAGTGGGCGCAGATCAACTGCATCGAGGCCGACCCCTTCGATGCGGCCACCTGCTACGTCGCGGCGACGCGCTACAAGCTCGACGACTTCACGCCCTATCTATTCGTCACGCGCGACTACGGCGCTTCGTGGGAGTCGTGCACGCGCGGCATCGACCCGCATTGGTTTGTGCGTTGCGTGCGCGCGGACCCGGTGCAGAAGGGGCTGCTATTCTGCGGCACCGAGCGCACGGTGTGGATGTCGATGGATGGCGGCAAGCTGTGGCAACGGTTGCAGCGCAACCTGCCGCTCGTGCCGATCACCGACCTCTGCATCAAGGACGGTTCGCTGATCGCCGCGACGCAGGGCCGTTCGATGTGGTCCTTCGACTACCTGCCGCACCTGCGTCAGTGCAACGCGGCGCAAGCGCAGCGAAAGGTCGTGCTGTTTGCGCCGGTGCCGCACGTGCAGTTCCCGGGCACGGATGGCGACGTCGCGCAAAAGGGCAAGAACCCGAGCGCGGCGCCGGTCGTGCGCGTCTTCGTCGGCGGCGACGCGAGCGAACCGGTCGCCTGCGCGCATCGGCTCGAGATCGTCGACTACCAAGGCAAGGTCGTGTGGACGCGCGACTCCGCGGCCGAGAAGGACGCGGACAAACTCGTGCTGAAGCGCGGCATGAACACGATCCGCTGGGAGTACGAAGCCAAGGACGCCAAGGGCTTCGACGGCATGGTGCTGTGGAACGGCGACCTCTCGGGCCCGCGTTCGCAGGCACCCGGCCGCTACGAAGCCCGGCTCGTGTTCGATGGCCAGACGTTCACTGCGCCGCTCGTGATCGACAAGGACCCGCGCGCCGAGGCGACGGTTGAGGAACTGCAGCAGCGCTACCAGTTCGTCGTGCGCTGCCGCGACACGATCGAGAAGGCGCACGAGGCGATCACCAAGATCCGTTCGCTGCGCACGCAGATCGACGACGTCGCGTCTCGCATCGACGACGAGGCGAAGAAGAAGGATCTCGCCGACGTCGGCAAGGTCGCAAAGGACGCGCTGACCGCCGTCGAGGAGACGCTCTACCAAACGCAGTCGAAGAGCAGCCAGGACCCGCTCAACTACCCGATCAAGCTCACCGACAAGCTCGCTGGCGTGATGTCCGCCGCCAACAACGCGCTGTTTGCGCCGACGCGGGCGCAACGCGACGTCGCCGACATGCTGATTGCCGCAGTCGAGGCGGAGCTGGCGAAGTTCGAGGCGGCGAAGGCGGGCGCGGTGGCGGCGTTCAATGCGGCGGCGCGCAGGGTGGAGGCGCCGTATGTGAAGTGAGGGGCGCGCGGGCGGGCGATGGTGGCGACGCGCTTGTGCGATTTCGCTTCGGTTCTCGATGGCGGAGCGGCGGGGCGAGGTTGGCTGCAGCGGTGAGCTCGCCGATCAGCAGGCACGCAAGACCAGGTGCCATGGTGGTCTCGCTGCAGGTTGCGGGCATAGGTTCGCGACGCCTCTGGCCCCCTTCGCCCGCAAGGAAGCCATTCGCACCTGACGCAACGCTCGCCGGTCCTCGCCAGTGCCCTGCTGTCTTACCGAAGGACCACACGGCGGGCATGGACGAGTTCATGCGCCTGCCTAGGCTTGCTCGGATGGATTTCCTTCGTGCGATGTGCTGCTTGGTCGCCGCGGCCTTTGTCGCGTCCGCCGCCGCCCAAACCACGCGCGTCGTCGGCCCCGCGGGCCTGCCGCAGATCCGCGATGCGCTCGCGCTGTCGCAACCGGGCGACACCGTGCTCGTGCAATCAGGAACCTACGCGCACTTCGAGTTGACGGTCCCGGTGACAGTGCGCGCCATCCAGCCCGGCACGGTCGACGTCGCCTACGATCCAGCGATCGCGGGGCCTGGTTGCCTCAACACTTCCTTGTGCGCGGCCTTCCAAGGCCCGACGCGGTTGCTGCCTCCCGCGGGAACGACGGCGCATCTCGTTGGCTTGCGGTTTGTGCCCAATACGGTGCCCGCGGTTGCCGGCATCATCGTGCGGCATCGCGTGCTGGTGACGAGCGGACGCGTGGTGTTCGACCAGTGTGAACTGCGCGCCACGGGTATCTCGTCGCTGATCGTGCAGAACGCGACCACGCACCTGCTCGGCTGCGTCGTTGAGGGCATCGGGCCCTTTGATCTGACGCATGGGTGCGTGTTGCAGTCGTCGTCGATGACGGCGGTGTCGACTTCCTTTGTCGGTGGCGCGGCATTGTCCGCGGGGTTTCAGCCGGGCGTCGGCATCGTGCTCACGCAATCGCGGTTGCATGCGAGCGCGATCTCGTCGCGCGGCGGCGATCATGCCTTTGGCGGCGTCGGCGGCGCGGCTTTGTCGTGCGACGGAGCGAGCCAGTTTGACGTCTCGGATAGCGCATTCATCGCGGGGCTTGGCGGCAGCGCGTGTCCGCTGACGGGCCTGGGTGTCGCCAGCAGCCGGGCCGCGCGATCGCAGGTGGGGCAGGGTCCGATCTGCGCTGTGCCGCTCGCGGCCAACGTCACCGGGGTGAGTCGGCCGGCGCCCATCGTGGTGGGCCTCCCGTTTTCGGTGGCGGCGACGACGGGACCCTTGGATCCGGTGGCCTACTTTGCCGCGCTGCAACTTGGCACTGCGGTGGTCGCAAACGTGCGCGAGCGCGTGTCGCTCGAACTCGGCAGCGTGTTCTTGGTGGGAGTCCTCACTGCGGACAGCACTGGCTCTTCGGTCGCGACGTGGAACGTGCCGAGTGACCCGCAGCTCGTGGGTCTGCAACTCTGGGTGCAGGCGCTCTCCGGGACTGCGCCGCCATTCTCGCTATCGCCGCCGGTCGGCTCGATTCTGCGGTAGCGAAGGGTGCCGTTGGCGCGTGAGTCGCGCACGAGTCGCCCACTATTCCCGCGCGAGGACCATCATGACCCCGGTCGCGATCGCAGCCACGAGCGCGGCGACGCATCGAAGCGCCAGCGTTGCGATCGCCATGCGCGAGGCGTCCGGGTCGCCGCCCGAATACCACCCGACCAGCAGTTCCATCGCGTCATGCCACGCAATCCAGAGGCAGGCGATCAAGAACGCGATTTCCAGAGCAGTGCGCATCGGGATCAGGCCACCTTCGATCGTCCGCGCCAGAGCACGGACGCCAACGCTTCAAACGTGATCCACGCTGCCAGCGCGAGCAGCACGATGCCGACGGACAGCATCACCTGGTTGGGCGCGTTGCCGATCTGCAGCACGAGCGCGGATGCGGTCATGCCCATCATGAACACCATCGGGATCGCGACCAGCCACTGCAGCAGCTTGGGTTTGCCGGTCTTGGTGAGCCACAGCACGAGGCCGGTCAGCGTGAGGCCGGCGAGCAGTTGATTGGTCGAGCCGAATAGCGGCCAGATCACCTGGTAGGCGGGGATGACCTTGCCCGATGGGTCTCTGGCCGTCTGGGCGACAAACCAAAACGGCAGGCCGAGCGAGAGCAGGGTGCCGATGATGCCACCGGTGCGCGTGCGCCAGCCGGTGAACTCGGTGAACAGGTAGCGCGCAAGTCGCGTCGCGACGTCGAGGGTGTCGTAGACGAAGGTCGCAAACGCGAGCATGCCAAAGGTGACTGCGAACTGCAGCGGCACCGAGAGTTCGTGCAGGAAGCGGCCGATGCCGACGCCGAAGATCTTGTCGGGCGGCTGCTTTGCCAGCGCGCTGTCCGCAGGCAGCATCATGACTGTCGACAGCGCGAGAACCGCGACGACGCCTTCGAGCAGCATGCCGCCGTAGCCGACGAGTCGCGCGTCGGTCTCCTTGTCGACTTGCTTGCTCGTCGTGCCCGAACACACGAGGCCGTGAAAGCCGCTGCACGCGCCGCACGCGATCGTGATGAACAAGAACGGCACGAGCGGCATGCCGGGCTTGGGTTCGAAGGCCTTGAACGACGGCCAGCCGATGTCGGGCGACATCACGAACAGGCCGATCAGTCCGCCGATCAGTGTGATGTAGAGAAAGAAGCCGCCGAGGTATCCGCGCGGCTGGAGTAGGAGCCACACCGGCAACACCGACGCGATCGCGCAGTAGCCGAGAATGAGCCAGGCCCAGTGCAGCGATGGGATGTCGCCCGCCGCGGCAAAATCGATCGGCAGGCGCGGGCCGAGCCAGATCGCGAGCCCGACGAGCGGCACGAACACGAGGGTCGACAGCCACAGGGGCCAGCGAAACCTCCGCACGACGAGGCCCATCGCGAGGCTCACCAGGAGATACATCATCGAGCTCGAGGCGACGCCGGCGCCCGAGATCGTGAGCTTGCCGCCCTCGGCTTCGGGGAGCGCGATGTCGAGCAGCTCGGTGAAGGCGCGCGCCGTGACGTCGGTGAAGGCGATGATCACGTAGACCAGCGCGAGCCAGATGTAGATGGTGAAGACGCGGAAGCTGCGGCCGTTGAGGTTCTCTTTGACGATGCCGGCGATCGAGCGGGCGCCGTGGCGCATCGAGCCTACGAGCGCCGAGAAGTCGTGCATCGAGCCGATGAAGATGCAGCCGAGCACGATCCACCAGAGCGCTGGCTCCCAACCGAACATCGACGCGGCAAAGATCGGCCCGGCGATCGGTCCGGCGGCCGAGATCGCCGAGAAGTGCTGCGACAGCAGGTAGAACTTCTTCGTCGGCACGAAGTCGTTGCCGTCCTCGCAGGCATGCGCTGGCGTGGTGGCCTTGGCATCCAGCAAGAACAGCCGCGACAGCATGCGCCCGTAGAACGCGTAGGCCGCGGCAAAGGCGAGGAGCACGCAAAGGACGATCGCGGCGAGCGACATGGAGGCGCAGCATGGAGCAATGCGCAATCTCGCTCAACGACGCAGCGCGCAAGAGCGGGTCCTGCAGCCGACGCCATGCCCTGCAGCGAGTTCGCTCGCGATTCGGATCGCCGCAGACGACCGATGGCCGCGACGGTCACCAGTGGGTTCTTCGCCAAGGCTGGCCCTTTGGTCGAGACCGCGGAAGCGTGGCGGGCTCGCTCGCGCGCCTCTTGCGATTGCTCGCTCTGGACTCGCAACTGGGGCGGATGCGGTTTGGCCTGGTGAGCCGAGCGCCGCGGTGCCCGGCGAATGCTGTGCGTGTTGTTCCTCAGCGATGCTGCATGCCGCAGGCAATGCTATAACTTTGCCCTTCCGTCAACGGCTCTTCGCATGCACGACTGGGACTTCACCCCGCCTCCGCCATCTCCGCTCGGTGACCACGACGTGGCTCTGGTCGGCAATCGCCTCGTCGGCAAGCGAGTGGCGCTGCTGCTGTCGGGCGGCATCGCCTGCATCAAGACGCCGATGCTCGCGCGCGCGCTGCGGCGACAAGGGGCCGAAGTGGTCGCGTTTGCGAGCGACGAAGCGCTGCGCTATGTCACCGAGGACGCTCTCGCGTGGTGCACCGACCGGCCGATTGTGAAGCACCTGACGGCGCAGGCCGAACACCTGTCGGATCGGTCGCCCTTCGACGCCTATCTCGTCGCGCCCGCGACCTACAACACGATCAACAAGCTCCGCTACGGCATCGCCGACAGCGTGGTGACCTCGGTGCTGGCGTCGGCGCTCGGCCGCATGGAACGCGGGCAGGCGGCGGTGCTGGTCGCGCCGACCATGCACGGCACGATGCACACGGCGATCCTCACGGAGTCCTTGCGTTGGCTCGATGCTCACGGCGTGCGCGTGATTCCGCCGCGGATGCAGAACGGCAAGCACAACCTGCCCGACGAAGAACTGCTCGTCGCCGAAGTGTGCCGCGCCACTTCGACGTCCAAGCTGAAGGGGCAACCGATTCTCGTCACCGGCGGCCCGACGCCGGTGCCGATCGACAACGTGCGCCGCATCGTCAATCGCTTCACTGGCAGGCTCGGCTACGAGATCGCAATGGAGTTGCACCTGCGCGGCGCTGACGTGCAGTTCGTGATCGGCGGGGCGTCGCTGCGGCCGCCGGAGTGGCTCCCGCATACGCGCGCCTCGACCTACGACGAATACCTCGCCGCGGTGATGACCCGACTGGCAGAACGGCCGACGCGTTGCGGCATCTTCTCGGCAGCCGTCGCGGACTACCGGCCCGACAAGGTCGCCCCCGGCAAGATCCCGTCCGGCGGCGCGCTCAAAGAACTGCGTTTCGTCGAGACCAAAAAGGTCATCGAAGAAGTGCGGCGCGCGCACCCGGGCCTATTCATGGTCACCTTCAAGTATCAGGAAGGCATTTCGCACGAGGCGCTCATCGAGCTGGCGCGCGAGCGCGTGCGGCGCGGCGACAGGCTGGTCGTCGCCAATCGCGGTGAAGAGACGGGGCCGCACGGCGAACAAGTCGCTCACTTCGTCACTGCCGCGAAGGATACGCAACGGGTGGTCGGCAAACGCGAGATCGCCTGCGCGCTCGCGGACCAGCTGGAGTCGTCGTTGGGCAAGGCCTGAGCCACGCTCCCTTTGGCAGAACTGCAGTTGCGTCGTCGCTTCTGCATCAGCGCAAGGGGCGCACGACCGCATGGTGGTGAGACGAATCGCGTTTCAACAAGGCGCCGAGGATCGACTGGCTGCAGTGACGCAGCCGTGCTTTCACGGGCTGTCAGCCCGCAATGGGCCAAGGTGCGAGGGTGGCGGCGCGCGGCGGCGACGGCACAATGCGATGGTGCACGATCTCGAATGGATCCACCTGCGCCTTTCTGACGTCGCGATCCAGGGCGCGCAGGTGACACGTTGGGCCCCGCGCGGCGACGACGCGCTATTTCTGAGTCGCCTCACGAAGTTCGAGCCAGGGGTGCCGATTCGCGGCGGCATCCCGATCGTCTTCCCTTGGTTTGGCGAGGACGTGCAGCGGCGGGGTCCATCGCACGGCTTTGCGCGGCGCCTGCCATGGAACGTGGTCTCCAGCGGTGCAGCGCGGACCGGCGGCGACGAAGGCGTGCTGCTCGAACTCGTCGACAATGACGCGACGCGCGCGCAGTGGCCGCATCGCTTTCGTGCGACTCTCGATGTCGTGTTTGGCGAAGAGTTGTCGGTCGCGTTCACGGTGGAGAATCGCGATCGCGAGCCGTTTTCGTTCGAAGCCTTGCTGCACACCTACCTGCGCGTCGGCGACGTGCGGCAGTGCTCGCTCGATGGGCTCGAGGACGCCTGGTGCTTCGACAAGACGAAGGGCAACGCGCTGGCGCAGATGGGCACCGGGCCGATCCGCTTCGATGGCGAGTGCGATCGAACCTTCTGCGGCAACGAGTCGACCTGCGTGGTCACGGACCCCGTGCTGCGCCGCACGCTGACGGTCCTCAAGGAAGGCGCGCGCTCGACGGTGGTCTGGACCCCTGGAGCCACCCGCGCCGCCCAGTTGCCCGACCTCGGCGACAACTGGCCACAGTTTCTGTGCGTCGAGAGTGGCAACGTGATGGACGACGCGGTCCTGCTCGCGCCATCCGAACGGCATGTCATGCGCGTGCGGATCGAGTGCGCAACGGCGTGAAGGGCGCCGCAGGGCTCAGCCCGGCGGTTGCCTGCCACTGAGCTTGCGTGCGTGGTCGACGAGTCGACCGAGCGTCTCGACGCACGGATCGCAGTTGCTGCCGCAGCACCAGCGCCAGTCGTCGTCAGGCTTGTCGACGTGCTGTAGCGCGAACTGCACGCAGCCCTCTTCGACGCCATCCCGGACGCAGTGCTCCTTGAGCGCCGCCTCCAGCGCAGCCCCGGCAAGCGGCAACTCTGGCTCGCTCACTTCACGCGCTTGATGATGTGCCAGCCAAAGGGGCTCGCATTCTGGTCCCATGGCGCGACGCCGATCTCGCCGACGGCGAGGCGGAAGCCGACGTCGCCAAAGCCCTTGACCATCTGCATGCGGCCCGCCTTGGTCATCGGGTATTCGCCCGGCCCGCCATCGTTGCTGTGCTGCTTCATCAACGCCTTGAAGTCGGCACCGCCCAAGGCCTCTTTCCAGACCTGCTCGGCCAGGACCTTCGCCTCGTCCTTGCTGCGCGTGACGCCCTGGATGTTCGGCGCACCCTGGAATGCGATCAGCACGTGCTGCACGGTGATCGATTCGTCCTTGTGCTCGGTCTTGGCCATCAGCGCCTTGATGGAATCGTCCATCGAGGCGTTGGCCGCAGAACCGCCGCAGGCGGCGAGGAGGATGGTGAACACGAACGCGACTGCGGTGGAAGCACGCATGGGCGCGAACGCTACGGGGCGCGCGCCGCGGAGCAACAGCGCGCATGGAACCGCGCCGCGCCTTCGCTCCAATGCGACGATGGTCTCGCTCTGCCGTCCCGCCTTGGCTGCCTTCTGTTCGCTCGCCGCCGTTGTCGCGCAGGAGCCGCCTTCTTGGGAGCAACTCGACGCGCGGCCGCTGCCGCGGTGGTTCGACGAAGCCAAGTTTGGGATCTTCATCCACTGGGGCGTCTACAGCGTGCCGGCTTACTGCGACACGAGCACCTACAGCGAGTGGTATCAGCACTGGCTCGACACCAACTCGCACCAAGGACTCGTGCGCGACTTCCATGCTCGCGTCTACGGTCAAGAGACGCCCTATCGCAAGTTTGCCGAACAGTTCCGCTGCGAGCTGTGGCAGCCAGACGACTGGGCAAGCACCTTTCGGCGCGCGGGCGCCGACTACGTCGTGATCACTTCCAAGCACCACGACGGCTTTGCGCTGTGGCCAGACGCGCACACGCAGAAGGTCCGCGGTTACCCGTGGAATGCGCTCGATACGGGACCCAAGCGCGACCTGTTGGGCGAGCTTTGCGCAGCGGTCCGGCGGCAGGGGCTGCGCTTTGGCCTCTACTACTCGTTCTTGGAGTGGCACAACCCGCTGTTCGGTGCGTCGATCCCCGGCTACGTCGAGCAGCAGATGCTGCCGCAGGTGAAGGACCTGGTCATGCGCTACCAGCCGGACGTGTTCTGGCCCGATGGCGAATGGGAGCATCCTGCAACCACATGGCGCGGCCGCGAGTTGTTGCATTGGCTGCGGACCGCTGCGCCAAACCGCGACGAACTCGTCGTCAACGATCGGTGGGGCAAGGAGTGTCGCGGCGAGCACGGCGACTACTACACGACGGAGTATGGCGGCCACGGCGGCAGCAAGACCCATGCGGGGCAGAAGCCTTTCGAGGAATGCCGCGGCATCGGCCGCTCCTTTGCTTTCAACCGAGCCGAGGGCTACGACGCCTACCTGTCGCGCACGGACTGCGTGCGCACGTTGATCGATCTCGTCAGTCGCGGCGGCAAGCTGCTGCTGGACATCGGACCCGCTGCGGACGGCACGATCCCGCTGATCATGACGGATCGCCTCTACGCGATCGGCGATTGGCTCCGCGACCACGGCGACGCGATCCGCGGCTGCAAGAAGAGCCCCTTCCGCAACACGCCATGGGGCCGCGCCACGACCAAGGGCGGCACGGTCTACCTCCATGTCTATGAGTGGCCCAAGGACGGCGACTTGGTTGTGCGCGGGATGGAGAGTCCGGTCCTTCGGGCGTCGCTGCTGCGCGATCCTGCGACGCGCTTGCTCGCAGGCGCCGATGCAGCGACTCTGGGTCGCGCCCTCGCAGGCAACCTTGCGTGGTGGCGCGATGTCGACGGCGACCTCCACATCGACGTTCGCGGGCACGCGCCTTCTGAGCATGCGACGGTGGTGGCGCTGCAAGTCGACGGCGCGCCACGTTGCGAGGATGCTTGGCATCGCGATGCAGCGGGTGTCGTGACGCTGCCGGCGCGCGATGCGTCTATCAAGAGCGCCGCGCTGCGGATGGACAGCAAGGGCGATCTGGTGTCGTGGACATCCACCCAAGACCGCGTCGACTGGGGCCGCGTGCGCTTTGCGCAAGGCGTCGAATACGAAGTGCAGGCGGAACTCGCATTCGCGGACGGCGAGATTGGCGGTGACCTCGATGTGTTCGTCGGTGACAAGCAGGCCACGTTCTCGATCGCGCCGCAGCCTGAGGTCGGGCCGGGCTTCCATGCTGTGGTGCTCGGCCGCACTGCCTCGCCAGCGGATGGCGCGCCGGTCGCCGTCTCGATTGCCGCGGTTCGCATCGCAGGCAAGCGATTTGGCTCCTTGCGCGCCTTGCGCTTTGCTCCGGTCGGCGCGCAGTTCGCAGGCGGCGCCGGCAAGTCGGCTCTCGCGCAGGGGCTGTTTGGCGGCATGCTCGACACCTTGAGTCGGCAGATCCTCGCGCGCGCGAGCCTGCAGGAGAGTCCGAGCCACGGCCTTGGCAATGGCACGCCCGAAGACTTTGCCAGCGCGTTCTACGGCGAGGATGCCGTGATCACGGCCATGGACGGCGAAGTGGTGAGGGGCCGCAAGGCGATCGGTCCGTGGCTCGTCGCGCAGGCGCCGCGACTGTCGCGCGTGCGCGTGCTGACGACGCGATTGCAGATGCAAGGGGACGGGTCCTTCGTTCAGTTTGGCCGCTACGCGCTCGACGAGATCTTGCGCAGCAAGCAAGGAGCCGACTCGAAACCGCCGATGGTGGGCGAGTTCGTGCGCGTGTGGCGGCGCGTCAACGCGGGCGTGTTGCAGATCGTCAGCGAGACATGGTGGAACTGATCGCGGAACGGTTCGGCGTGCGACAGTGCGCCTCACGTCGCCGCAGCAGTGCCTTGTCGCATTCGACTGCTGCGACGACCGCAGCGGCCGCTGCGCAGGCGAAGGCGAAGGCCAGCGGCTCGAGCGGCTCGGTGCGCAAGAGCCGGTTGCCCCACGGTGTGTAGACCAGCGCGAACTGCACTGCGATCGAGCCCGCCACCGCCAGCAGCAGCGGCATGTTGCCGAAGAAGCCGCGGCCGAGCAGCGGCAGACGTTCGGAACGCACCGCGAGCGCATGCCCGAGCTGGCAGCAGACCAGGGTCGTGAACACCAAGGTGCGCTGCTGAGCCTCGCCATCATGGAGCCCGAGCGTCTGCGGGATTAGCGACAGAGCGGCCATCAGGGCGCCGAACAGCAGCACGTGACGCAGCGAGCCGTCGGCAAACAGGCCTTCGTCGCGCGGCCGCGGTGGCCGCTGCATGGAGCCGGGATCGGCGGGCTCGTTCGCCAGCAGCAGTCCTGGCAGCCCATCGGTCGCGAGGTTGATCCAGAGAATGTGCACGGGCAGAAGCGGGGTCGCGAGACCGAGCGCTGGCGCGGCAGCAAAGACGAGCAACTCGGCTCCATTGCCGGCCATGAACAGGCGGATGAATCGACGCACCGCGTCGTGCATGCGACGCCCTTCTTCGATCGCGGCTGGGATCGTCGCGAAGTCGTCGTCCAGCAGCGCGAGGTCCGCGGCCTCTAGCGCGACGTCGGCTCCGCGCATGCCCATCGCGACACCGATGTCGGCTTGTTGCAGCGCAGGTGCGTCGTTGACGCCATCGCCAGTCATCGCGACGACTTCGCCGCGCCGCTGCAGCGCCTCGACGATGCGCAGCTTGTGCTCGGGGGTCGTGCGTGCGAACGCGAGGCCCTTCTCGCGAGCGTCGGCGAGAGCGAGTTCGAGTCGCGCGTCGTCCCACGTTTCCAGTTCGCGCCCGGTCACGACGGTGCCGCCTGCTGCGATCATCCCGAGTTCTTCTGCGATGCAGCGCGCGGTCGACGGATGGTCGCCAGTGATCATCACCGGGACGATGCCAGCGTCGCGGCAGGCAGAGACCGCGGCCTTGGCTCCGGGTCGCGGTGGATCCTCGAGCGCGGTGAGGCCGAGCAGACGCAGGTCCGAGATGCACGCATCAGTCGGCGGCGGCAAACCGCGTCCTTGCTGCTGCGCGAAGGCGAGCACGCGCTTGCCGGAGGCGGCGGCGATGCGCGCAGCCTCCATCGCGCAATCGCGCGTCCTTGCATCCAGCGCACAACGCGGCAGCACGGCTTCGGGCGAACCCTTGGTCACCGCCAGCCAGTGGCCGTCGCGCCGCGCCACGTGCACGGTGGTCATCCGTTGCAGCGATGGGTCGAAGGGCAGTTCTGCGACGCGTGGCCAGTGTGCGAGTGTTGCGGTTGCGTGTCGGCCGTTCGCATGCGCCGCATCCACCAGCGCCGTCTCGGTCGGGTCGCCGTGGTAGGCGCCATCGCGCCGTTGCGTGTCGTGGCACAGCGCAAGCGCACGCAGCAGCGCGCGATCGCCTTCGCCGGGCGCGGAGAATCCGAGCGGCGCAACCAGCGAATCGACATCGCGCCAGATGGCGCGAACGCGCATCCGATTCTCGGTCAGGGTGCCGGTCTTGTCAGCGCAGACGAACGTGACCGAACCGAGCGTCTCGACGGTCGGCAGCGTGCGAACCAGCGCGCGTAGCGTGGCCATGCGATGCGCGGCGAGCGCGAGCGCGATGGTGACGACGGCAGGCAACGCTTCTGGAATGGCCGCGACGGCGATGCTGACGGCGAGCAGCAGCAGCGGCTGCAGCGGTTCGCCGCGCAGCCATCCGGCCACGAACACGAACGCGGCGACCGTCAGCACTGCAATCGACGCGCGCCGACCAAAGATCGCAAGGCGTCGTTGCAGCGGCGTGGGCGGAGGCTCGGCTTCGCCGAGCAATCGCGCGATGCGCCCAAGCTCGGTGTTCATGCCGGTGGCGACTGCGACTCCTTCGCCGCGACCGCGCACGATCAGCGTTCCTCTCCACGCCATGCACGGTTGCTCCGCGATCAGCGCGCCTTCGTCGTTCGTCGGAACCATCGTCTTGTCGACTGGCTGCGACTCGCCGGTCAGCGCAGCCTCCACGGTTGCGAGCGCGTGGGCCGCCACGAGGCGGATGTCGGCGGGCACCGTCGCGCCGGCTTCGAGCAGCACGATGTCGCCGGGAACGACCTTCGCTTGCGGCACCTGCGTCGCGTTGCCGTCGCGACGCACGAGAGCATTGGCGGGCAGCATCGAGCGCAACGAGCGCACCGCACGGTCGGCCCGAAGCTCCTGCGCGCAGCCGATCGTCGCGTCGAGCGCCACGATCGCGAGCACCATCGCCGCGTCCGTGGAGTCGCCGGTGAGGAAGGCCACGGCCGCCGCGCCGAGCAGCACGAGCGCCAGAGGATCGCGCAACTGTGAATACAACGCGGCTGAGAACTTGCGCGGCGGCGGCTCGGACAGCTCGTTGTTGCCGGCCGTCGCGAGGCGTCGCGAGGCTTCGGCGGAGTCGAGGCCGCGCGCCACCACGACATCGAATGCGTCGGCGACGGCCGAGGCCGCGAGTGCATGCCAACGAATCGCGGTCGCCACTGCGGCGATTAGGCCACGCCACAGCCGGACATCATCTCGGCCGAGGTGCGCAGCCGCCGGTGGACTCGCGACTCAGCGCTTGCCGTCGCCCTGGTTGCGCGCCTTCAGATAGGCCTCCCAGAACTTGCGATACTTCTCCTGCACCTTCGGTGGTGAGCCGCGGTTCTTGAGGAAGTTGGTGTAGCTCTGGAGCTTGCCCCATTCGTCCTCACCGCTGCCGGGCTGGCCGGGGGCGGTGCCGCCGTCGTTTGGCGCCTGGCCCTTTCGCACTTGGCCGTCCTGCTGCGTCTCCTGCCCGCCTTCGGGGCGGCCCTGCTGTGGCGGTTGCTGTTGCTGCTCTTGGCCCTGCGGCTGCTCGCCCTGCTGTTGTTGCGGACGGTTTTGGCCTTGCTGCGGGTCCTGCTGCTGCTGGAAGTCCGGCGTCTGGCTCTCTTGGCGCTGCTGCTGGCCCTGCTGCTGTTGCTGCTGTTGCCGTTGCTGCTGCTGGTCTTGTTGTTGGCCTTGTTGCTGGTCCTGGCTCTCACTGGAACTGGACGAACTCTGCTGCTGCATCTGCTGCAGCTTCAGGATGAGCTCGTCGATGTTGCGCTCGACCCCCTGGCTCTGCTCGCGAGTTCGCGACAGGGATTCTTTGGGACTGGCTTTGGCGTCGGCTCCCTTCTGCTTGCTCGTCTCGAGCAGCATCCGGTCGATCTCCTTCATCTGCTCGTCGATCTTCTTGGCGAGTTCCTGGATCTCGCGCAGCGCCTCGGGATCCTGCGCGCGCAGGCTCGGGGCGAGCAGAAGCGCGAGCAAGAACGCGGCGGCGAGGAACGGGCGGGTGACACGGGGCGCGTTCATTTCTTGGTGCCCTCCTCTTGCTGCGAGCCGTCGTCGGTTTGTTGCATGCCCTGCATCATCGCTTCGACGCCCTGCTTGATCTGCAGGAACAGTTTGGTGACCTCGCCGTGGCGGTGCATCAGACGCTCGATCAGCGCGAGTTCGGCAGTGCTGACGTCATCGCCCTGGCGCAGTTCGACGAGCGTCTGCAGTTCTTCGTTGGAGCGTCGCGTGTCGGCTTCGAGCTGCTTCAGCATCTCGAGCTCTGCGATCAGCGAGACGAGCTTCTGCCGCTGCTGGTTGAAGCGGTTCTGGCCCGGTTGCTGCTGTTGTTGCTGTTGTTGCTCTTCCTGGCGCTGCTGCTCGCGTCGCTTTTGCTCGCGTTCGAGCGCCGCCAGCAGGTCGCGGGCGCGGCGCTCGACGTCTTGCTGCATCGTCGTCGTGAAGCGCGATGGGTCGGGGTTGCGGCCGGCGAGCCTTCGCGCGATCTCCGCCAGATCTTCCTGATTGGCAGAAAGCACAGCGCGGTAGACGAGGTTGCCCTCTTCGTGGAGCGCCTTGACCATCGTCTCGGCCCGGGTTGAGAGCGACTGCTCCTCCTCGGCGAACTGGTTGAGCTTGCGACGCGAGGGGCGCGACAGCGTGCCAGAGTCGGCTTCTTTCTGCAGCGCCTCGGTCTCCTTGGTGATCGGCTGCTGCTTCTCGAGGAACGAGGTCAACTCCTCCTTCATGCGGAAGAGCAACTCCTCCTGCCGCTGATCGAGGTAGCTGTCGCGCTCTTCTTCGAGCTGCTCGCGGGCTTCCTCGAGCTTCTTCTGCGTCTGTTCCTGCTGTTGCTCCGACTCCTGTTCTTCGCCCTGTTGCATCGCCTGTTGCGCCTTGCGTGCGCTCTCGGCGGCATCCTCCAAGGCGCGGCGGGCTTCAGGGTTCTTGCGCTGCTTGGCTTCTTCCGCAAGGCGAAGAATCTCTTCCTCGAGTTTCTTCTGCTCCTCGGCGAGCTTCTTCATCGCCTCCTGCTGTTCAGGGCCTGGCTCGCGCTCCTTTTGCAGCGCTTGCTGCGCCTGCTGCAGCGCCTGCGTGGCCTCGCGCTGCTGCTGACTCGCTGACGATTGCTGGCCCTGCTGCAGCGCTTCTTGCGCGCGTTGCATCGCTTGCTGCGCCTGCTCCATTTTCTGCTGCGCAGCCTCTTGCTGTGCCTTGGACAGCGCGCCGGCTTGCTGCGCCTGCTGCATCGCTTGTTCTGCCTGCTGCGCGCGCTGCCGCAGGTCTTGCTGCCGCTCGGCCGCGGCCTGCATCTCCGCTTCGCGGTCCCCGCCGGACTCTGCCAATGCCTGTTCGAGGGTCTGCTTCGCCGCTTCGAGTTGCTCACGCGAGGACTGCAGCTGTTGGTCGAGGTCCTGCTGTGATTGTGGCTGCTGCGGCTGTTCGCCTGGGGACGGCTGCCGCTGGTTCTGCTGGCGGCCGCCTTGCGGCTCTTTGCCCTGCTGCGGATTGCCCTGCTGCTGGCTGCCCTGCTGCGGGTTGCCCTGTTGTGGCTCTATGCCCTGTTGCTGGGGTTGCTCGCCTTGTTGCGGCTCGTCGCCCTGCTGTGGCTTCGAAGCCTGACGGCCTTGCTGATTGTCACTGCCGCCTTCGCGCTGTTGCTGGCGTCGCTCGAGGCCCTGGCCGGCTTCTCGCAGCGCCTGCTCGGCCTTGCTGAGCGCGTCGGCCGCCTGCTGCTCTGCCTGCTCGCCCGACGGCGCGTTGCGCAGTTCCCGCTCGGTGGCGTCGGCTTCGGCTGCCATCGACTCGGCGACGGCTCGCGCATCGGGGCTCTGCTCGGCAGCGCGCTTGCGCGCATCCTCGAGCGCGCGCATCGCTTGCTGCACGCGGGCCTGCGCTTCCTTGGCGTCGCCTGCGCCAGCCTGTTGGCCAGCTTGGCGAAGTTGTTCCTCCGCCTGCCGCAATGCGTTCTGCGGCGTCGCGTCCTCGGGCTTGCGCTCGCTCGCGGGCCGTGGGTCCGCCGCGTCGAACTGCTGCTGCAGCGGTTTGCTCGCGTCAGCGAGTTGCTCGGCAGTGGTCTTGTTGCGCTGCGCTTCGGTCTCTTGCCGTGACTCCGCCGCAGCCTTGGCCTGTGCTGCAAACTGTTGCAGTTGCTCGCGCTGCTCTTGCTCCGATCCCTGCCTGGCCTGCTGCAAGCCGTCGGTGAGCTGCTGCCATTGCTGGCGCGCGGCCGGCGCATCCTGGCGCTCGGGACGAACGGGCGTGCGCTGTAACTCGGTCTGCAGGCGGTCGGCAGCGTCTTGCATCGCTGACTGGTCGCCGGTCTGCGCAGCTTGTTCCAACCGCTCGGCGGCCTGTTTCACATCGGACTTCCGGCCCTGATCGCGCACGTCAGAAGACAACTCGCGAGCGCGCTCCATGAGTTCGCCGAGATCGAATTGCTGCTGGCGCGCGGAGTCCGCTTCGCCGCTGCGCTCCTTCGCCTCGCGTTGCTCGAGCGTCGTCTGCTGGCGGAGCAGTTGCTGCACCCGCTTGTAGGCGTCCTCGAGGAACGGCCGGCGCGTGCCGGCTTCGCGCGCGTTGCGTTGGGCCTCGGTTGCTTGCTCGCGCGCAAGCTGCTGCAGTTGCTCTTCGATCGCACGCTCCGCTTGCGTCGCGTCGCGCTCGGCTGCGCGTTGCGTTTCTTGCCGCAGTTGCTCCTGCTTTTCTTCCGCCTGCTTGATGCGGTCCGCGAGCTCACCGAGCTTCTGGATCTCCTGCTCCATGTTCTCGACGGAGCGGCGCTGGAGCAGGATGTTGAGCAGGCGCTCGATGTCGGCGATGACTTCTTGTTGCTTGCGCAGCGCATCGGAGAGGGCATTGGCCGCGAGGTTGTCGCGTACGGACGCCACGTCCTCGAGCAGGCCGGAGCGCTGCAAGTGGTCAAGGCCTTGCTGCAATAGCGCGACCTGCTCGGGCTTGCTTTCGCGCACGTATCGCTCGCGCAAGCGATCCATCAAGTCGCGCAGACGCCCGGCCTTGCGCAGGATCTCGTCCTGGTCGCGGCGAAGGCGTTCGAGCTGTTGCTCTGGATCCTGGCTTGGATCTTGTGCGACGGCAGGCGCGGCGAACGCGAGCGACAGCAGCAGCACCGCGGCGCGGCGGATGGGGGCCTTCATTTGCGTCCTTGCGTTTGTTGGGTGCGGTTTTGCACGTCGCGTTGCTTCTCCATCAGCGAACGCGCTTCCTGCACGAGGTCTTGGTAGTCGTTCCACTCGTCGAGCTTCGACAAGAGCTCCTGCAAGCTCCTGGTGATCGCGTCCTGCATCGCCAGCGCCTGCTGCAGCGAAGCGAGCAGCGACTCTGCCGTGCCGGCGACCTGAGCTTCGGCGAGCCTGCGCAAGAGCGGCGGGGACAGCTCACCCGCGAGTCCGTCCGCGAGACTGACCATGCGCAGGATTGGGTCGAGGCTTTGCTCCATCGCGCCGATGACGCCCTGCTGGCGTTGTTGCTGCAGCGCGCGGTAGAAGGCGGGCGAGAAGGGCTGCGGGTCGTCATGCTGGCGATGCCAGCTTTCGTAGAACGCGATCGCTTGTGCCGCGTTGGGGCTCGGGTCGAGTCGGTTCCAGAGGTGCAGGTCAAACGCGCGCATGGCGCCGCGCAACAGTCGCTCCGATGCGGACTGGATCCTGCCCTGGCCGACCTCGACGACGGTGAGTTCCTGCGCGACCGCGGCCGATGGCCGCGGCGACGATGCGATCAAGTCGGTGAGACGTGCGCGCCGGTCGTTCTGCAGGTCGAGCGCCTGCTCGGCTTCTTCGCGCAACGAGCGGAAGTGGCGGCCGATCGCCGCCGACAACTGCGCCTGATCGACGACCTGGATCTGGCGCCGAGGCAACTGCGTCGCGTTGGGCGCAGGGTCCTTGTTGTCGGTGAAGTCGACTTGCAGGCCGAGCGCATCGGTCGTGCCGCCAACGGGCAGCAGGTCCTTCAACTCGGCCAGTTGCAGGAACAGCAGTTCGTTGCGCGGGGCTTCTTCGGCTGTCGGCGCAGCAAGCAGTTGCTTGTCGGTGACACGGCCTTGGCCGGCGTCGACCTGGAGCTTGCCGGTCTGCAGCCCAAAGTCGTCGCGCGCGTGAACGCGCACGCACAAGATCGCCTCAGGCAACAGCGGCGTGTTGGCTTCGTCGTCGGGGCTGAGCCAGCGACCGACGGGCGCATAGTCCTGCAGCGCGCTGATGGGATAGGCGCCGGGGTTTGGGTTCTTCAGGCCGCCTTCGCCCAGTAGTTCGACCTGGTAACGGTCGCTTTGTTCGACCACGAAGTTGCCGACGAGCGCGGTCGCGGCGCCGGAGTCGTCGGTGATCTGCTGTGCCGCGAGCGGCACGCGCTTGTTGCTCTCGAGGAAGACCAGCGTTGCGGAGTCGACGGGCTGCGTGCAGCGCACCGTGATGCGGACCTCGGTGCCGAGCAAGGCCTCGATGGCTCCGCCGGTCTGCGTTTCGATTGCCTTGCGCGTGTAGGCCGGCGAGGTCAGTTCTGCCTGCACGTCGGCGACGAGCGGTGGGTGCACCGTGAGAACCGTGACCGTGCGGTCGCCGCTTTCGTCATCGCCGCCGCGGGCGTGAAACGTAAAGCCCGTCATGACGCGTCGGAACACGTGGCGGAAGCGGCCGCCTGGTCGTGGCGCAGTGGCGATGTTGCGCAAGGCGCCGCTCTGACTGGTCACCAGCAGGAAGACTTCTTTTGGCACCACTCCATCTGCCAGCACGGAGACGGGCAGGTCCGCGCCGGCCGGCAGCGTGATGCGGGTCTCGCTGCCCGAGTCCTTTCGGTGCAGGTCCTGGCCGGCTTGCGGCAACTCGAGGACGAGGCGCGTCTGCCGCGGATAGGCGACGTCGAAGCCGAGGTGGCGCCACACGAAGGCGGCTGCCGTGTCCGGCATTGCGATCGCGCCGCCGCAAAGCAGCAGCGCGAGCGTCGCAGCGCCAGTCCAAAGCTTGCGCGTGCGCGTTGGGATGAACAACTGGTGCAAGGGCAACGATTGCGCCGCCGTCGCCGCGTCCGCGACCAGTCGCTCGATCATCGCCGCGGACTGGTTGCGCAAGCCTTCGTCGTCGGACGCTGCGAGGCTGGCCTTCAACTGCACTGCGGAGACGAGCCGTTCGTGCAACTCCGGAAATGCGCGCTCCAGGAGCACTGCGGCGTCGGTCTCGGAAAACCGCTTCGACAGCGGATACCAAACGAATCGCCACGCGGCGATCGCAAAGGTTGCCGCGATGATCAGCGTGTGGAACAGGCGGATCGGCGTGGGCAGCCGCAGCACGTGATCGAGCACGAATGCCCCAAGCACCACGGCGCCGGGCAGCAGCACGGCGGTGGCGAGGCCGTGCACGAGGTAGCGATGCCGGACGCGCGCGAGCTGCCCATCGAGGAGGCGGTCGAGTTCCAACGATGCAGCCACTCTGCTCGCGCCGTCGACGAGCTGCGGGGACTGCGGTGGTTGCGGGGCGGTGATGGCCACGTCAGCGTTGGAAGATTGGCAGGTACTGCAAGGGGATCTGCAGGATCAGGCACGCGATGGCGGTGCCGAACACGGGCCCGGGGCCGACTTCGTTGGGCCAGCTTCCATCGGAGCGCTGCATGCGCAGCAAGCGACTCTTGACCTCCGCGAAGTAGCGTCGCCACTGCGGACCGCCCGTGATGTAGTAGGCCTGCACGGCGTAGTAATGGCCGTAGTAGAAGAAGTAGTGGCCGTGATCGTTCTGGTCGTTGAACGAGAACAGCTCGCGGTCCATGTAGTCGAGCGCGTCCTTGATCACCGGGCTGTCGTATTCGCCGGCTGCGTAGAGCGTGGTCACACCAGCGCCAGTCAGCGGAAAGGTCGCGCGCGTCTGCGGCTTGAGCTGGTAGCGGAACGAGCCGCCATCGTCGCCATAGCCACCTTGGCCACGCCACGGGCGGCGCGTGCGTTCGTTGCTGCGCACGGCGCTGCGGTAGACGTAGTTCTGCGCATTGCGAATCGTCGTCGTCGGCACATGGATGCCGACGTTGCGCGCGGAGCGCAGTGCGAGCACCTGGCAGACGGTGATCGACATGTCCGACTCGCGCGCGAACGGACGGTAGCGCCAGCCGCCTTCGGCATTCTGCGAGTCGACGATCAGGTTGACCGAGCGCTGCAGCACGCTCTTCACGCGGGGGTTGCTCGACATGCCGTAGATCTCGGCGAGGAACAAGGTCGCGAACGCATGGCTGTACATGCGCGTGCCGTTCTCGGTGATCTGGCCGTCGTCCTGCGCGCACGAGAGCACGTGTTCGAGCGCGCGAGTGATCGAGTCGCCGTATTTGCCGCGGTCCGGCAAGTGGCCGCCGGCGAGGAAGGCGATGCCCGCGAGCGCCGTGACGCCGACATGGGGCAGCGGGTTGCTGTCGACGGTCTCGTAATCGCTATTGAGCTTGTAGCCGACCAACTGGTCCCAGCAGCCCTTTGGCGTCTGCGTCTTCTGCAGGTAGTCGAGGCCGCGTTCGGCTGCGGCCTTGGTCTCGGCGTCGACGAGGTGGTCGTCGACGGAGCTGCGAATGCGCTGTTCTTGCGTGGCGCCGCTCGCGGCCAGCGCGAGCGCGGCAACGACTGCGGGGATCGAGGTGCGTAGCGCAGTCATTTCGGCCCCTGGACGGTGCCCAGCAGGTAGATGCGTGAATCGGTCACGAGCACAGTGTAGGCCGAGATGTCGGCCAACTCATGGGTCGAACGCGGCTGGGTCGGGACCATCAGATTGGTGCGGCGGCCGGGCATTGCGGAGGACCGGTCGATGGCATTCAGGGCGTAGACCCGGACCGGGCCGGTCGAACGTCGAGAATGTGTCGCGAAGCACAAGATGCCGTCGCGCAACCACGGCGTGCGGATGACTTCTTCGGTCGAACTGCCGGCCAGTGTCTGGAAGGGTTCCTCGCCATCTTGCAGCGGCACCGCGACGAAGCGGCGGTCGCCGGTGTCGGGGTCGAGGTCTGACAGCAGCAGGCGCTCGGGGGCCGGCACGTCGGTGCGCTGGCGGCGCCAGTTGAGCACTTGCAGATCGAGGCCGAGCGCGACGCGGCGGATCTCGGTGCCACTCTTGGCATCGAGCACGACGGCGCGGGCCTGCACCGCGGTCCGGCCAGAGCGCGCGGGCGAGCCGGCGGCGACGACCACGATGCGGCCGGCGCAGAGTCCTTCCATGGCCAGCGATTGGCCGGCTTCGCCATTCCATTGCCACGCCACTTTGCCGGCGTTGTCGACCGCGATCAGCGCGGGCGCGCCGTCGCCACGCAGCGCGCCGTCGAGCGGCAGATACACGCGCTCGCGGTCGGCGAAGAACCGTTGCAGCAACAGCGGCGATTGGATGACTTCGGGCGGGGCCATCGAGGCCTCTCGCAACTCGTCGCCGAGCAGGATCTCGGCTGTCGTCGCACCGGTCAGCGGATCGATGCGCAGCAAGGTCGTCGGCCCTTCGTCGCTCGAATGCGTCAGCAGCAAGTCCGTCGAGGTCGCGCGCGGTTGCGGCGCGAATCCGGTCCCCGAACAGTCGCGCTCGAACAGCTCGCGTCCGGTCAGCGGTTCGACGCCGACGAGCGTGACGCGGTCGTCGCCGCGCCGCTGCGTGACGAGCAGCACGCCGTCGATCACGCCGTGGCAGACGAGCAACGTGTCGTCGAAGGCCATTTGCCAGAGTTGCTTGCCGGTGCGTGAGTCGACTGCGTCGATCCGTTCGAGGGTGGGGACGATCAGGGCATCGCCGCACGACCACAGTCGTTCGACGCCGCCGGTGCGCAGCGAGTATCGGGTCGGCAGCGCTGGGTCGGAGAGGTCGATGGCGCGGACCTGTTCTTCGATGCTGACGAAGAGCAGTGACGGGGAAGCCGGCCGGAAGCCCTCTGCCTCACGCACTGGCAAGGCGCGCATCGGCGACGGCGGCGCGGGGTTCGTGAGTTCGGCGATCACTGCGGTGGGAATCGCAGCAACTGGACGCGGCTCGACGGCGGCCAGTTCGGCAATCTGCGCGCGCGCCACGTCGGCGAAGGTCTTGCCATTGTCGGCGGGCCAGTCTGACGCCGTGTTCTCGTGGAGAATGGTCGCCAGCAAGCGACGCGCGAGTGTGCGGTTGCCGCGCGACGTCGCAGCTTTCGCTGCGCGCCGCGCGACGCCAGGCGCCTGCTTGCCAGCGCGCATCGTCGTTGCCCAGACGTCCAGCGCCGTGCCGAGGTCGCCTTCTGCGACCGCGGCGTCCAGCAGGCGAGTCTCGGCTCTGCGCGCCGCGGCGCTATGCGGGTAATCAGAGCAGACGGTCCGCAATCCGCGCGCGTCCTCGCCCGCGGCATCAAGGCTCGCGGCGGCGCGGGCCTCGACCTCGGCGTAGATGGCGGCGCCATGATCGCGGAGCAATGCGGCGATTGCGTCGTGCGCGAGGTCCCTGGCAGGGCGGCGAAGCAGCGTTGCTTCGCCGTGCGACTGCAGCAGGTCCTGCCAAGCGAGCAATCGCGCTTTCGGCTCGCGCTCAAGTCGCGCCAGTCGCCAGCGCACATACGGCTCGACTTCGACCGGACCCAGCGCTTCGGGCAGCGCAAACGTCTCGCCGCGCGCGCGCGCGCGCAGCGTCTCGAGTTCGCGCCGCAGCGCCGAGTCGTCGGCGCGCACGCGCTCGCGCTCGTTCGACTGTGCGCGCAAGAACGCTTCTTGATCGGGAGCCGAGTCACGGGCCTCGACGAGCAAGTCGATGCTCTTGTTGCCCTCTTCTCGGATCGCTCGCGCAAGTGCCGACTCGAAGAGCCGGCGCAGGAACGTCGCATGCAGCGGGTGTTCGCGCGGCAGGCCCTGGGCCTTGGCTGCGCTCGCGCCGCGGCGGCACAGCGCCTCGATGGACTTCTCGCTGCCGCCGGCCGCCCCTTCCAGCGTGCAGACGCGAAGGATGGCGCCAGGATCGTCCGGCGTCGCTTCCATGCGCGCACGCGCTCGCTCGCGCAGCGCCGATGCGTCGACCAGCGTCTCGAAAGCGCCGTTGCGCAACGAGATCGCGATGCCGTCGACCAGCAGCAGGTTGCCCGGCGCGACGAACTCGAGCCGAGGCGCGTCGGCGACCTCTGTGCCCTTGATGTCGAGGACCTTCACGGAGTCCTGGCGCGGCAGATAGATCCGGCTGCGCGTCACCGCGGGCCGCGGGAACTCATTCTGCTCGTCGTCGAAGAGTGCGTCGCGCGAGCACAACTGGCGCACGACTGCACGCATCTGCGGCGCCTTCTGTCGCGCAGCGACGGCGACGACGCCGGCGCCGGAGAAGATGAACTCACTGTCGATCGCGCCACAGAGCCAGCGCACGTCATTGTTGCCGCCCGCTCTCGCTTCGTGCGGCAAGGCCCACAGTGGTTCGCCGGTCGCAGCGTCGATGCCCAGCGCCGCCTCGGAATCGAGTGGCGTGAAGGCGACGACGCCGTCGCAGCATGCGGGCGGGCTGTTGTGGAAGAAGACCGGCCGCGCATCCTGGCCCTGCATCTGAGTCGGCGGCATCCGGATGACTTCATACGAAGTGAGCCACTGCAGTCGGCCCGAGTCGCGGTCGATGGCATAGCAGACGCCCAGGTTCGAAGCGCCGAACACAAGGCCATCGGCCTCGCAGAGCGGCGATGCGGCGAACTCCTGCCGCGCATTGCCGAACATGTTCACTTCTTGCTGGCTGCTGCAGACGAGGCGGCGCCAGCGCGGTTGGCCGGTGCGCAGATCGTAGGCTCCGACGTAGAACGCGATCGCGCCCGAACGGTCGTGCACCGGCGCGTAGACGGTGTCGCCGACGATCAATGGCGGTCCGCTCGCCGCATGGCCGCGGAAGCGGTGCGCAACCGGGCCGTCGAGCGAGTCGAAGTGCGACCACAGCAGCTTGCCGGTCGCGCGGTGGAAGGCGAACAGGCGGCGCTCTGGGATGCGCTGCATGATCGTGAACGCGTTCTGGTAGCGCACCGACGTGCTCTGGTCCGGCACCTGCAGGGCGGCCACGATCACGTCCTCCGAAGCGGCTGCCGCGAGCACCATGCTCGGGTTGACCGAGTCGCCGTAGTCGCGAATGGTTCGCGCGTCACTCGCGTCGCGCACCGGCGACGGCGAGGCCCACAGCAACTGTCCGCGCAACGGATCGAAGGCGAGCAACTCCATGCCCGTGTTCACGTAGACGGCGTCCATGCCGCCGATCGCATGCATGGCGAAGGACGCACCGTTGCCACTGTCGTAGTTCGTCGCCTGCAACGCGTCGGCGAGGCTCGGCGTCGGCTTGCCGGCGGGATCGGTCATCGGCCGAGCGCCATCCAATCCGCCGCCAGCGGCGGTCCAGTCGACGAGATCTTGCGCGGCCGGCAACGCCTCGAGAGTCGCGATGGCTTCTGCGCTCAGATCCCCACGTCCGCGCAGCGACGACGAGCGTTCCAATGCGTCGGCGCGCCGTTGCCGCGCCTCCACGGCGCGCTCGAGTTCGCTGCCGATCGGCGACGCGGCGAGCGCGTGCAGAAAGTGTGTCGCGGCCGCAGCGCCGTCGCCTCGCTCCAACGCGAGGTCACCCAGACGCAGGCGCGCGCGGCGGCCGTGCGCGGCGGCCGGAAACCGTTCGGCCAGCATCCGCGCCTGTTCGGGCAGCAGTTCCGCGGGGTCCTTGGCGAGCAGCGCGCCCGCTTCGCGGCGCACCAGGTCTTCGTAGGCCGCTGTCCCAGCCGGCGGCAAGTTGGCGAGTTCCATCACCAGCGCAAGGCGCAGAGACACGAAGCGATTGGGCCCGATCGACACCGCGCCGCCTGACTCGGATTGCAGCACGCGATGCAATCGCTCGACGCCAGTGGCGAAGTTGCCCGCAGCGATCTCCTCGCGCGCCTGCTCCCATGCGTGCACGTCCTCTTGCGATCGCGTCAGGCTGAACAGGCTGTCATCCTGCGTCGTGACGAACTCCTGCGGCGACGGCAGGACGCGCTGGTGCTGCGCGCAAAGCACAGGCAGCGCGGTCGTCAGCAACAGAGGCAGCAGCGTGCAGGTGCGGTTCACGGGTTGGATCGTCGCGGCGGGCCAAAAGGCCAGCCGGACCTGAGACTTCATCGGCCAGACCTCGAGTTCGCCTGCTCGACATACCCCGCCTCGACGGCTGGGTTACACGGGCAGGGGTCTCGGCTCGGTTGGCGCATGTTGGGTTGTTCGACACTCTTTCGGACCAGGACTCAGACGAGGCGGGCGCGCTTGCGCAGGATCCACTCGGCGCCGAGCACGACGAGCAGGGCAATCAGGGACTCCAGCCGGTCCCAGAACGGCGTGGTCCGGGTCTCCTCGCGGGTCTCGTAGGCCTTGCGATTCTCGAAGTCTTTCGCGAGCGAGTCGGCCTCGGCCAAGAACACGGCGCGCGCGCGGGTGTCCTTGTCGGACGACTTCTCCGCGATCTTGGCGAGCGCGACGGCATCCAGGCTCGGGTCCGCGAACTCGCGGTCGGGCAGGCGAACGAGCACGTCTTCGCGCGCCTTTGCCTGATCGGCCGGGTTGTGATTCTGGAACACGAGAAAGCTGAAGGCGCCAGGGTCGTTCATCGTGAACGTGGCTTGGAACGTGCCCGGTTCGCCAGCCACCGCGCGCAACGCGCGGCGTTCGACCGTGCCCTTCTGGTCGCGCAAGAAGATCGGCTGCTCCTGCGCCGCGTTTGGCTGCAGTTCGCTGTCGCTCGCACGAAGTTGCACGCGCACGGAGTCGCCAGTCTCGAGCACGATCTTGTCGACGGTCAGTTCGAGCAGGTCATCGCGGCGCTGCAAGCGGCCCTGCGCGAGATGGCGCACGACATTGCGCCAGAATGCGTCCTGGTAGAGCTCGCCATACGGGTAGCGCCAGATCCACGTCTCGTCGGTGGCGATGAAGAAGGTGGTGCCGCGCGGGTGCGGCGACACGACGGCGATCGGGCGCTTGCCGTAGCGGCTCTCGTCGGTGGGGTGCCGCAGCAGCACCGTTGCGCCGGGTTTGCTGCGCAGTGTCGGGTAGTAGACACGGAAGCCCGGCAGACCCTCTTCCCACAGCCGACGGTTCAGCGCCGGGTCGCGCTGCAACATCAGGATCTCGTGCGGTTGCAGCGGGTTCTCGAGTCGACTGCGGAAGGCGACGCTGGTGTCGGGCTTGTTGCGCGGATTGCCGAGCCAGACCGGGTCCTCGAGCACGACGGGCAACAGGTCCTGCAGCGGAGTGTTGCGATAGCGCTCTGGCATCGCCTGCGGGCCGTAGAGGAATCCGACGCCGCCGCCGAACTCGACGAAGCGCACGAGCATCTCCAGCCAGCTACGCACGCCTTCTTCGGTGGGCGCGATGCGTTCGGGCGCGAGGTCACCGATCAGCACGACGTGGTATTGCAGCAGTTCCTTCTCGGTGCGCGGGATGTCCTTCAGCGGCGGCAGTTCGTCGGAGTGCTCCTGCACGAACTTGGGGCTCGCATCGAATAGCACGGCCTGCATCTGGATCGACGGATCGACGCGCTGCAGCGCGTTGTGCACGTAGCGATACTCCCAGCGCGGCAAGTTCTCGAGGTAGAGCACACGGATGCGCTCGTCATTGACGCGCAGAAAGCGCGTGTCCTCGTTGTCGTCGGGTTGGCTCTCCTCTGGCAGCGGCACCAGCGAGAAACGCAGCGTCCAGTCGCCGGCCTCGAGGAAAGCGTGGCTCAGTCGCGCTGGCAGCGCGGCGCCGTCTTCTGGCAGGTCGACGGTCGTGCTGGTCAGCACGCGCTCGGTCCCGCCTTCGCGCGTGCCGTGCAGCTCGACGCGCGTCGTCTTGCCGCGAAGGCCAGCGGCGCGCACCGAAACGTCGAAGGCCACGGTTTCTTGGCGCAACGCCTCTTTGGGGCCGGGCGGGCCGACGATCCACGCGTTCCTCGGCGGCTGCGGGTCGCCGACGCCGATGGTGTGGATCGGCACGCCGCGCAGAGCGAAGCGTTCCGCGACTTCGGCGGGGTCGAGGCCTGAGTTGTTGCGCCCGTCCGAGACGAGCACGACTGCGTCGAGGTTGCTGGTGGCCGCGGTCGCCAGGTGCACGTCGAGCGCGTCGCCGAGCTGCGTGCGCGAGCCGCGCGCGGTGACCTCGGAGAGTTCGCGGATCGGCAGCGGCTTGCGTTGCACGCGGAACAGGCGCACGTCGTGTTCCTTGCCGAGTTGTTCGAGCAGGCCGCCTTTGCGCGACAGCACCTTGGCCGCTAGTTCCGCGCGCGACGTCGCGTCGATCTCGACCCCCGGCAGCAGTGCTGCGAGCGCGTCATGCTGTTCTGCCTCCGGGTAGGAGTCCTTGCGCGACATGCTCGCGCTGTCGTCGACGAGCACGTGGATCTGGTTCTGCGTCTTGCGATAGATGGTCGTTTCCCACGCCGGCTGAAAGAGCAGCGCGCAGCACAGGACGATTGCGAGCGCGCGCAGCGACGACAGCACGATGCGGGTGTTGCGTTCGAGCCGGTCGAGTCCGGCATAGGACCACCACGCGGCGAAGCCGATCGCAGGAACCATGACCAGCGCCACGACCCAATAGGGCGGCAGCCACAGGAAGCGAAAGGTCTCTTCGACGTGCGTCGAGTCGCCCTGACTCGGGTCCGGCCAATGCAAGAGGATGGAGTGGAGGGTCGCGATCATCCTCAGCTCCTCCGCACCGAGACGTAGCGGGCCATCGCGGCTTCGCCGAGCACGAGCAAGAGCGTCAGCAGGAGCAACGACGGCGCGAGCTCGCTCTCGTTGGCGGCTTTGGTGTCGGTGGTCTCCGACGGGATCTGCTGGTGGATCCGCTCGACGCCGAGCGCGGACTGCGCGTCAGCATGCGCCGCATACTGCAGCGCGCCTTCTTCGGGGTCGACGCGCACCGCAAAGGTCTGCGTCATCGGCTCCTTGCCGGTGTCGCGCTGCAAGGTCATCTCGATCGTGTAGAAGCCGGCCATCGTCGCGCCCGACCATGGCGGCAACGAGTAGCGTCCGCCGGGCAGCGCCCGCGGCTCGTCGGTGAGCGGCAGCTTCTTGCCGCCGGCGCGTTCGGGCAGCAGCACTTCGATGTCGGCGGGGCGCGCTGGCACCGTCGCTGCGAGCGCGGATCCGATCTCGACCTGGAACATGTCGCGCGCGGGTGACGACAGCCATTGCAGCATGCCGTGCAGCAGCGGGAACACGACGAAGGGGTCGTCGAACCGATTCCATCGCTTGCCGTCGTATTCGGAGGCCGGCGCGCTGGTGAGGAAGGCAGCGCGGCCTTCGCCGAATGCACGAGTGACCAGCAATGGTGATTGGTCCGGGTCCGTCAGGCGCAGGACGACTTCGGCATTCTCGGCCAGCGAATCGGTGGCAGTCCCGTGCCACTGCCACACCGGGACGGCTTGCAGGATCTCGCGGTAGACGTCTTCGTCGAACTCGCGCAAGACGCCGTGCTGCGGCAGCGCGATCGTCGCTGCCCGCGGTTGCGTCGAGCCCGCGGCGCCGCCGCTTATGAGACCGAGGCGGAAGGGCATCGGGCCTTCGCCGGCTGCGTGCAGTTGCAAATCATAGCTCGCGGCGTCGGCGCGGCGGCCGAGCGCGACCAGCAGGCCCTTGCCCGCTTGCAGCGCTCGCGTGATCGAATCGGCGGCGCGCTCATTGAGGCGATCGACGTCGGCAAGCAGCGTGACGTCGAAGGCACCGGGGTCCTGTTGGCCCGACAGCAACGCGAGCGTGTCTGCGACCGTGACGTCGAACATGCCGAGTTCGCCCGCGACCTCGCGTTCGGCGGTGCGCGCGCCAAAGTCGGCGGGATCGAGCATGCCCTTGTAGAACCAACCGTAGGTTTTCAGCGGGTCATCGTCAGCGGCGCCGTCGACAACCAACACGGCAATGCGTTCGCGCACGTCGAGGATCGCGTGGCGCTCGTCGTCCGCTTCGAGCGCGTCCTGGTCGATCGTCGCGCGGATCCTGCGCTTGCCGGGTTCGCGGATGACGATCGAGAACTCGGCCTCGCCTTCGGCCATTGGCTCGAGCTGGATCTGCTTGCGGATCGGTTCGGCGCCGTCGACGTCGAGCGCGACCTGCAAGGAGGCACGAGCGGCCGATCGGTTCTGCAACTCGACGACGATCGTCAGCGGCACTCGTGCGAGCGGGACCGGCTGATCGCACGAGAGCCCGGTGATCTGCGCGTTGTCGACCGTTCCACCCTGGCGTTCGTCGGCGAGCGGGCCGACGTCGATCCAGTGCACCTGCGTGCCTTCGCGCGCGCGCAAGCGATCCAGGGTGTCGCGGATCGTGTCCTTGAACTCCGGGCCGTCGGATCGCGCATTGCCAGCGGTCTCGCCGCCAGTCTTCGGCGCGAGCAGCGTTCCGAGCGAACGCGCCTGCAGGTCGGTGAGGACATGCACTTGCACAGCAGCATCGGCGCCCTCCTCGATCGCCTGCGCCACTTGCAGCAGCGCGGGTCCGAGGTCGGTCGCGGCGTCCTCGGGTCGCTGCAGTTCCAGCAGCAGCGCTTTGCCGGCGGCGAGGTTCAACTCACGCTGCACGAGGAAGCGAGGGCGGACGCCAGCGGCGACGATGGTGAGCTTGTCGGCTCGTTCCGGCGAAGCCTGCAAGCCCTCGATCAGCCGCGCCGCCATGCCGCGCGCCTTCTCGAAGGGGCTCTGTGCGCCATCGCGAACGACGCCCATGCTGAAGCTCTGGTCGATCAGCACGACGTGATGCGTCGAACCGCCAAGGCCGACCAGCGCCGCGGCGCTCTCCAGCACGGGACGCGCGATTGCGAGCGCGAGCACGATCGGGATCAGGCAACGCAGCAACAGCAGCAGCAGGTTCTCGTTGCGAAGCCGGTTGCGCGTCTTCTGGTAGGCGCGGAGCAAGAACTCCATCGCTGCCCAGTCGCGGCGCTTGTGCCGCTGGCGGTTCAGCAGGTGGATGACGAGCGGCACCGCGAACAACAGCGCGCCCGCGATCAGGCCTGGGTTCAGGAACTGCACGCGTTACTTCCGGCGCTTGCGACGCGCGGCGCGCGCCGAGAGATACGAGGTGAGCACGACGTCCAGTGGCTGGCTGTTCACGACGCGCACGTAGTCGATGCGGTTTTGCAGGCAGCCCTTCTTGATCTGGTCGCAGAACGATTCGATCTCGACGAGGTAGGCGTCGCGCAGCGACTTCGGGTCGACCAGCAGCTCGGGCATTTGCTCGAGTCCCTGGAACAGCGTCATGCGCTCGAAGGGGAACTCGAGCTCGTCCTTGTCGAGCACGTGGAACACGACCACGTCGTGGCCGCGTTGCGCGATGGCCCGGAGTCCCTTGAGCACCTCAGCCGGCGCGTCGAAGAGGTCGCTGAAGATCATCACCAGGCCACGCTGGCGCAGCTCGCTGGCGAGTTCCTGCAGCACTTCGCCAGCCTTGGTCTTCTTGTTGCGGGCCTTGGCCTGCTCGAGCGACGAGAACAGATTGCCGAGGCTCGCGCGCGTGTTGGAGGGCGGCGTCTGTCGCGCGACGCTTTCGTCGAACAGCGTCAGGCCGACGGCGTCGGCCTGCTGCTGGATCATGTAGGCGAGGCTCGCGACCGCCGTGGCGGAGTAGTCGAACTTCGACATGCCGCCGTCGTGCGCGTAGTTCATCGACTCGCTCTGGTCGAGGAACAGGTGCGCGCGGAGGTTGGTCTCCTCCTCGAACTGCTTGACCACGTAGCGGTCCGACTTGCCGTAGATCTTCCAGTCGAGGTAACGCAGGTCGTCGCCGGGCACGTATTCGCGGTGCTGCGCGAACTCGACGGAGAAACCGCGGAAGGGCGACTTGTGCATGCCCGTGACGAAGCCCTCGACGACGAGTCGCGCGCGCAGGTCGAGGCGCGCGACCTTGCCGAGCACCTTGGGGTCGAGGTAGTCAGGGTTCGCGTCGGTCATGGCTGGAACGCGGCGCAATGGGTCAGCATTGCGCGTCTGCTGCTATTGCTTCAGGACCTTGGGCAGCCGGTCGTCGGCGAGCGCCAGGCTTTCGTTGGGTTGCACTTCTTGCAGCAGGCGTTCGATCACCGCGTCCGTGGTGACGCCTTCGGCTTCGGCCGAGAAGCTCGTGATGATGCGGTGGCGCATCACCGGCTTGGCGACGGCGCGGATGTCCTCGGCGCTGACGTAGAAGCGGCCTTGCAAGAGCGCGTGCGCCTTGGCGCCGAGCACGAGGTTCTGGCTCGCGCGCGGGCCAGCGCCCCATTGCAGCCAGTCCTTCATCCACTGCGGCGCATCTGCCGTTGTGATGCGCGTGCTGCGGGTGAGACGCAGTGCGTAGTCCAGCACTGAGTCGCTGATCGGCACGCGGCGCACGATCGATTGCAGTTCGAAGATCTGCTGCTCGCTGAGGACCGGCTTGACCTCGTGCGTGCGGTCTTCGGTGGTGCGACGCAGGATCTCGCGCTCCTCCTCGCCAGTGGGGTAGTCGACCTTCACCATGAACATGAAGCGGTCGAGCTGCGCCTC
>SXGT01077325.1_pt1 | contig 33149 bp, 19 predicted proteins | sample 3176221 | NCBI WGS metagenome assembly SXGT01 (sample SAMN11356862, study PRJNA531348) | freshwater metagenome | isolation source: freshwater sample F1-120 | place: China: Fuxian Lake, Yuxi | collected 2017-12-25
CGAGCTCACTCCCTCATCCCCCATTGTTACACCATACAACGTATCGGCCTTCTCCATCGTAGCCCGATTGTGCGTAATTACGATGAATTGGGTGTGCAGGCGGAGCTCGTTCAAAATATTCGCAAAACGTACAGTATTTGCCTCATCGAGAGCAGCGTCAACCTCGTCTAGCACCACAAACGGCGACGGATTAGTCTCCATAATCGCGGACAGGAGAGCAATCGAGGTCAAAGCTCGCTCACCGCCTGAGAGCAAATTAAGCGCCTTGAGCTTTTTACCCGGCGGCGTGGCCTGGATATCTATACCAGCCACCGCGTCCTTGCGATTGGCGACACGTTTGGTGATCGACTCAAGTGACTCCTCTTCGTCCTTGTTATGCTCCGCAGCCACTTCCTCCATAGCGCGATCAAGCGCGATCTTGGTCTCAACTTGGATCTCGTCTTCGCTCATTTTTACAAGCGAACAGCTGCCGCCACCAAACAAAACTTTGAAATATTTCTGGAACTGCTCATTGATAGTCTTAAACGCACGTTCTGACTGCAAACGGATCTCGTTATCGAGCTCATCGACAATCTTTTCGGTCGAAGCAATGGCCGAGCGAAGGTCAGAAACTTGGGTCGATAAGAACGTAAACCTTTCGTCGACCTCAGCGTGCTCTTTGACTACCTCCGGATCGATGCCGCCGATCATTTCAAGCTGGTGACGGACACGCACCATCTTGTCATGGAGCTCTTGCGGACGGTCGGCACGTACCTCGGGAGCTTTTTCAATCATGAAACCAGTAGCCTTGTCACCGATAGCGTCACGCGCCTCGACCATAACCGCTTCGATCCGAGTCTCGACACGGGCCAGCTCGACGCTGTGGGAGTTACGCTCGTTCTCAAGCTGCATAACCTCGGCCTGCAGCTGGCGAAGGGATCGTTGGAAAGCAAAAACTTCACTCTTTGAAGCCGTGGTCTCTTTAGCCTTGGCGTCCATGGCCGCCTCAGCCTCTTTGACCTTGGTCTCAGCGGCCTTAATCGAGGTATTAGCCTTATCGAGATCAACCTTAAGCTTGGGATCAGCCTTAAAATCCTCAGGGTTCGGCTTAATTAGACGATCGCGCAGCTTGGAAGATCGTCCATGAGCAGATTCAATTTCCTTCACAATAGCGTCGAGTTCTTCAAGAGCTTTTACTCCCCGCAAGGCCGACAACAGGCGCTCGTGCAGGCTCGCAAGCTCCTTCACTTCACCGATGATGTCTGTCAACGGCAGAGGTGCCCACGAAGACTGGGCTCGCACCTTGGCAAGTTCGATCTCGCGCTCAATCGCAAAATGCGCCTTACGAGCAGCAGCTAGTTCTTCCTGGGCCTGCTTGTAGGCAGTCTGAAATTCCTGCACGCCACTCACGGCAGCTGACTTCCCGGCCTCAGCCCTCTCCATCTCAGCGAGTTTTGCGTCGCCAGCGGCCAGCTCGGTTTTTTTCTTGTCGACCTTATCGTTGGCAGCCTTAACCCGAGCGTCGATAGCCGACTTTTCATCCTGCAAGTTCCAATATTGAGTTCCAAAATAGCTGGCCGACAAAACCTTAAGCTCGGCTTCGACCTTCTCGCGTTCGTTCAGACGCTTTACCTGTCGTCTAAGCAAATTCAAACGTGGTTCAAGCTCCTGGAGCAGCATCTCAACGTCTGCCAGGTTCTTGGCCGAGCGCTCAAGCTTCAACATCGACTGATGACGGCGGATCTGAAGACCACGAACCCCGGTAGCATCATCAAAGAAGATTTTACGCTCCTCAGGTGACGACGTCAGAATGTGGTCGACCATGCCTTGGCCGATAACCGCGTAGGAACGTTGACCAACGCCAGCTTCAGCCAAAGCGAGCTGAATGTCGGACAAACGAACCTCAGCTCCCTGCATCATGTAGCTCGATTCCCCATCCCGATACAAACGACGCGTAATCGTGACCTCAGCCGCCTCAATGGCCGGTATGCTCTTGTCCTCATTGTTGAAAGTCAGAGTAACTTCCGCGAAGTTGGCGCGGCCCCGGCCTTCAGAGCCCGAAAAAATAATGTCCTGCGACTCTTTGCCGCGAAGCTGCTTCATGGACTGTTCACCCAAACACCAGCGGATAGCGTCGGATAGGTTAGATTTTCCAGACCCGTTCGGACCGACAACGACAGTGAGCGGGTTCAGGCTGCCCTTGGGAGCAGCAAACTCTAGGACGGTTTTTTTGGCAAAGGTTTTAAAGCCCTGAACCTCAAGACGCTGAAGATACATAGTTGGCCATATTCTAACCTACAAATCGACCTTGGGCCAAACTTGACCCTTCTCTCAGCCTAGGCTAAATTAACCCATTACCCCGCGTAACCTGGAGCAAGTCTTATGTCCTCCCTTTTATACGAAAATGTCCGAGAACACATCGCCAAAGCCGGGCATATCTTGCTTTTGACCGATGAACGTATCGACGGCGACACCATGGGATCCACGATGGGTCTTTTCCACGTGCTGAAGGACCTCGGAAAGAAGGTCGAAGTCTTCTCCCCCAAACCCCTCCCTAACACGTTTAAATACCTCCCAAGCATCGACGTCATCCGCCGCGATCCCGAGGTCTTTTTGCAACCGACTATCGATCTCGTGATCATCAGCGACTGTTCTGACGGCGAATACATCAAGAAATTCCTGCCAACCATGCCTCACAAAGTGCCTTTGATCTCGTTTGATCACCACGCCACCAACCCGCTCTACGGCACGATTAACGTTGTCGAGCCAAAAGCAGCCTCGACTGCCGACGTCGTCTGGCGATTTTTGAAGTCGACCAACCAGATAATCTCCCCCGAAGCTGCCCAGTGCATCCTGACGGGTATTTGCACCGATACGGTTTTGTTCTCAACGCCCAATACGACCACCGACGCACTCGACGCCTCAGCTGAGCTAGTAAAACTTGGTGCGCGACTGCCTGAGATCGTTCGTAACAACCTCATGAACAGGTCTGTATCGGCCTTAAAACTTTGGGGCTTAGCCATGGAAAGACTCTTTCATGACACGACTTTCAACGCCACGGCAACCGCCATCACACGTGCTGACATCCAAGCCTTAAACGCCACCGAAGAAGATGTGAGCGGGATTTCCGGTTTTCTTCACGCTATGCTTGATGACAAACACGAATTGGTGGTGGTTTACCGCGAAACCGACACCAGTGCAGTCAAAGGGTCTATGCGCAGCCGGGGTAGCGATGTTGCCAAGCTAGCACACGAAAAATATGGCGGCGGCGGCCATAAACTCGCAGCCGGTTTTACAATCCCAAACTCTCGACTGGTCGAAAAAAACGGACGCTGGGTAGTTGAAAAAAATCTAGCAGTCTGATAAATTATCTTCGCGTTCGAACATGCGAGCGTATTCAATTTTCCAGCTACGAGGCGCGGGGAAGAAAATTCTGAGACGTATGAAACCATACGGTGAAGAATTTTCGGGGCCCCGCAATCCTTCGCCTTCGCTCAGGACAGGCGCCGTAGATGGTAAATTTAATAGAAAGCAGTACATGCGGGCATCGTATAGCGGTTATTATCTGAGTTTTCCAAACTCATGATGTGGGTTCGACTCCCACTGCCCGCTCCAAATTTTATTTATTCAAAGCACCCACGTCCCGTCCGGATCGTGGGTGCTGAGGTTTGTGGCGCGGTCTCGCGTTAGTAACGTACCGACATGTACGGCGCGTGAAACACGGTCCCGCATCTACGAGCTTTGCACTGAAAGAGCTTGTCGCGCGCCTCGCGGTAAATCTTGAAGTTGTTGCCGCCACACTTCGGACATTCTCTCTGTGATGACCACGACATCACTGGCTCACGCGCTGCCTTCTCGGCCCCAGGCGATGCTTCGTCGGTGCCTGCGCCCGGGACCGCGTTACGACGGTAATCGGCCAAAAGCCTCCGATTGAAACGGCGAACACCCCGCGATTTCCCCTCCAACAGTCCGGGAATACCCTGTCTACGTTTGGACATTGACTCTCCAACCTCACTCGAACCGGGATTGGTTCGAGGCAGGACTATAGCAAAAAAAATAATTACTGGCTAGTCCCAGCCATTGACTGAGCCTGCCAATAACGTCGCTGCCAACAACCACGAGATTCATTCCAAGGATTAGAGCCACGAGCTCCATACAAATATAACGCCATATCGATATTGGTGTACGGATCATATTTGCGCTTGCCTTCGGCATACTGTGGTGTAGTTTTTTCAGTGCCATCAATAATTTGGAAATATCCGTAGGCTGACGAAGATGAATTCTTAACCATGCGCCACGAGCTTTCGCAAAATGCGATCGTGTCTAACAATAAACAATTGTACCCAAAGTCTTGACATTGTTGAGCTAAATATTCGCGTGGAGGAGTTGGAGGGACAAATTCAGCCGGACTGAACGGATCAAAAACCAACAGATAAACGCCAGCTAAATTAAGGCTTAATAAAGCAATAACTGCCCCAAATGCGAGAATCTTTGTAACTGTTAATAGCTTTTTTTTGCGGACCATACCAAAATTTGGCTTAGTATAACATCAAGCCAAGCGCAATAAACGTTGTTTATTAGCTCCAGTCCAAGCAATTGCCAAAGCATCAGCCGCATCATCAGGCGAAGGTATTTGTTGAAGTTTCAATAATAACAGCATCATTTTTTGTATCTGCGTCTTATCAGCCCTACCATCACCAGTGATGGCTAATTTCACCTCTACGGGTTTGACCTCGATGCAGGTAATGTGGTTCTCGGCCGCCAGTAACTGAATAACACCCCGGACCTCGGCTACCTTCAAACCAGTGGTGGTATTTTTTCCAAAAAATATCTCCTCAAGCACAATCAGCGCTGGTTTATGAGCCACGATCAGCTGCCTAAGATCCTTAGCTATTTCAAATAATCGCTCCGACATCAACTCCCCGGCAGCAGTTGTAATCACGCCACAAGTGACAAACAAAAACTCCCCTTGCCGGTCACGCTCGAGAACTCCAAAACCCAAACGACCATAACCTGGATCAAGGCCCAAAATACGTTTTGTCTGTGATGATTGCATGGTGGCATGCTATCACAAAACAAAAACGACCAAGAGTTTAAGCAGTTGGTCGTTTTTGTGATGTTTATTCAGTCTGGTTGGTGGACAACGACACATCCTCAGCAGCTATCTGGCCCGTTTGTGGGCCTTCTGCTTTAATTTCAGCTTCAATAGCTGGCGACACGGACACAGCTACCGACTCGTGAGACTTTTTAGGATAATCAATCACCACTTCGTTGCCAGGAAAACCGGTACCAGCTGGAATCAGACGCCCAATAATCACGTTTTCCTTGAGTCCTGCTAATTCATCTACTTTACCTGTAACAGCCGCGTTAATTAACACTCGAGCAGTTTCTTGGAAGGAAGCTGATGACAACCAACTTTCTGTTGAAAGTGACACCTTGGTCACTCCAAGCAGAAGTGGCTCAAAACCAGACAACTTGCCCCCTACGGACGCAATCCGGTCTTGTTCGTCGAGTAAGGTAGCTTTTTCGATAATTTCACCTGGCAACAAATCGGTATCACCTGGGTCATCCACACGCACTCGGCTAAACATTTGTCGAATAATGACTTCGATGTGCTTATTGTTCAGCTTCTGACCTTGAGAGGAATAGATGAACTGCATTTCTTTAGACAAATACTTCTGCACAGCATCTTGACCCTTGGCCTTAAACAGGGCTTGGAGATCCAAATGGCCGTCAGTCAAGGCATCACCCGCCAAAACTTCATCTCCGTCCTTAACGTACATGGTATAACCGTGCGGAATAATATACTCGCGCACCTTTTCAGCGTCATAAACCACGGTTACGCTGTTCTTACCCAGCCTAGCAACCCCAGCAACATCGGCAGTGATCTTTTCGCCTTTGTTTTTCTCGGCAATCGCCTGACCTTCACGAATTTTTTCGCCATCCTCGACCAATACTCGTCCACCCCGACCGTACAAAAAGGCCTTCTCTTCGGTGGCAGCGTGGCGAATTTTAACAATTTTCTGCCCTGGCGTGGTATCGACCATAGCCTTGCCGGTGCCAGCCTGAACCACAGTACGCGTAGCATTTTCAATTTCAACCTTGCCTGACACCTCGGACATAATTGCCTTACGCTTTGGTAAACGAGCTTCAAATAACTCTTCAACACGTGGCAAGCCCTGAGTGATGTCCTTTCCAGCCACACCACCAGTATGGAAAGTACGCATAGTTAGCTGAGTACCTGGCTCACCAATCGATTGGGCAGCCATAATACCAACAGCCGTACCCATCTTGACTAACTGGTTATGTGCTAAATCGTAACCGTAACACTGCTGACACACACCGCGACGAATCCTACAGGTCATAACCGAACGCACATGCGCCTCTTCGAGCTCCTTGCCGGATTTTTTCAGTTGACGAATATGGTCTTCGGTAATGATTTCTCCGGCCTTAACAACTGGTTTACGCTCGCCGGGCAGTTTGACATCGGACAAGGCCAGACGACCAAGAATACGGACCAGTAAAGCTTCACCAATCTCATCAGACTCAGTCTTAGTTAAGAGCACTCCTTGTTCGTCGCCACAATCAACGTCACGGACTACCACGTCTTGTGCAACGTCAACCAAACGTCGTGTCAAGTAACCGGCGTTAGCGGTCTTAAGGGCCGTATCTGTTAAACCTTTACGTACACCGTGGCTTGAAATAAAGAATTCCAGCACTGATACGCCATCCTTAAACGAAGATTTTACCGGCAGCTCGATAATGTCTCCCGAAGGTGAGCTCTTCAAGCCGATCATACCGATCATCTGAGTAAGCTGACCCCAACCACCACGCGCACCAGATTCAATCATGGTGTAGGCGGAACTTGTGTGCGGCAGAGAGGTCTTGGCAAGTTCAGCAATGCGGTCCTTAATTTCGGTCCAAATCTTGATAATTTGGCTGTGACGCTCACTTTGCGTAAGCAAACCTTGTTCGTAGTAATTTTCAACCTCCAGAATGCGCTTATCACCTTCTTCTATAAGCTCTTTTTTACCAGCTACTTCTGGCAAACCACCCATGCCCCACGAATAACCTGAAGCGGTAGCGTATTTAAAGCCAAGCTCCTTAAGGTTATCTAAAACACCGGCCGTAAATTCTTGTCCGTAATACTCAAGTACGTCGCGAATGATGTTTGCTAGTTCCTTTTTAGCTAAAATTTTGTTTTGATACTCGATCTTCTCTGGAAACATTCGGTTCACGATAATGCGTCCCGCTGTTGTGATGATATTTTCACCCCGGCGCTGTACGCGAATCCAGTCTTGATGCTTAATCACCCCGGCTTCTTGGGCGTAAATAGCTTCATCTTCGTCAGCAAACGAGAACAGGTTCTGTTCATCAGGTTCGGTGTGTGTTGATGTCAGATAAAAACAGGCCCAGGCGATGTCTTTTCCAGGCGTAGCCACTGGTCCACCGTACGACGGCTTCAAGAGGTTACGAATAGACAACATTAGATGCTCGGCCTCATGGCGAGCTTCGGCCGTGAGCGGGACATGCACCGCCATTTGGTCACCATCGAAGTCGGCGTTATAGGCTTCACACACAAGCGGATGAATCTGAATAGCCTTGCCTTCAATCAACTTAGGACGGAAAGCTTGAATACCCAAACGGTGCAAGGTTGGAGCACGGTTTAACAGGACATAGCTATCAGCTGTGACCTCTTCTAAAATATCCCAGACCTCAGCTCGGTCGCTCTCAATAAAGCGATTGGCTGAACGAATGTTGTGCACGTATTCGCGTCCAATCAGTTTACTAATCACAAAAGGACGGAACAGCTCAAGTGCCATCTTTTTAGGGATACCGCATTCAGACAATTTAAGATGAGGGCCGACCACAATGACCGAACGACCAGAATAGTCGATACGCTTACCAAGTAAGTTCTGACGGAAACGGCCCTGCTTCCCTTTTAAGATATCTGCCAATGACTTGAGTTGACGCTTTTTACCTGTAGCTGCAATGACAGTTTTTGATTGTCGTGCTGAGTTATCAACTAACGCATCACAAGCCTCTTGCAACATGCGTTTCTCATTTCGGGTAATCACCTCTGGGGCGTTGAGTGCGAACAAACGGCGCAAACGATTGTTGCGATTGATTACACGGCGGTATAAGTCGTTCAAATCAGAAGTAGCAAAACGGCCACCGTCCAAAGGCACCATGGGGCGTAAATCTGGTGGAATAACCGGAAGCACCCGCGTAATCATCCAGGCCGGATTAACTGCGTTCTTGCTTAAAGCCTTAAACAGCTTCAAGCGACGCATAATTCGGTCGTACTTGGCCTTGGAGGAAGTGTCCTCAAGCTCGGCGTTTAATTTTTTGATCGTTTCGTCAACATTAACGCGATCTAACAACTTAGTGATCGCTTCAGCACCAATGCCAGCATCAAAAATATGCCCATAGCGCATCGACCAGTCGTGATAAGTAGCCTCACTAATCACCTTAAGCGGAGCGAGCTCTTTAAGATCCTTATCAACTTGAATAAAATCTGTTTCAAGTTCTTCTAACTTAGCTTCCGCGATTTCGTTAATGCGTTTAATCTCGGCTTTCAGACCAGATTTATCGTCTTTAAGGCGCTCTTCGGCTCGAGCAAGATCGCGCTTGACCTCGCCTTCGATCATTTTCTTCTTGGCCTTATATTCTTCTTTAACCTGCTCTTGGGTTTGTATACGAGCTTCTTCAACTACATCCGTAATGATAAAGGCTCCAAAATAAACGACTTTTTCAATTTGTTGAACACTCATGTCAAGCACGGTACCGATTTTCGACGGCACTCCACGCAAGAACCAAATATGAGTCACTGGTGCCGCTAGCTCGATGTGCCCCATACGTTCTCGACGCACAGAGGTCTGGGTAACCTCCACTCCGCACTTGTCACACACGATTCCTTTGTAGCGAATTTTTTTGTACTTACCACAATAGCACTCCCAATCCTTAGAAGGTCCGAAAATTTCTTCCGCAAATAAGCCCTGTTTTTCTGGCTTCTGAGTCCGGTAGTTAATGGTTTCCGGTTTTGAGACTTCACCGTACGACCAGCTGCGAACAACCTCCGGTGATGCCACCTTAAGTCGGATCGAGTCAAAGTCTGTAGATTTGAGGGTTTCAAATTTCATTGACATATAGCGCTGGCTTAGCTGCGACGGTTAGGCTTATCTTCACCAAACTCTACCCTTTTGTTGTTTTTCAGAAGTTCAACGTCAAGTCCGAGGCCCTTTAATTCACGCACAAGTACGTTAAACGATTCCGGAATGTTGACCTTTGTAATCACCTCGCCTTTGATGATGGCTTCATAAGCCTTGGCGCGGCCAGGTACGTCATCTGACTTGATGGTAAGAATTTCTTGCAACGTGTGTGCGGCCCCGTAAGCCTCAAGCGCCCAGACTTCCATTTCACCAAAACGCTGGCCACCAAACTGAGCCTTACCACCAAGTGGCTGTTGTGTAATCAATGAATATGGTCCGATCGAACGCTGGTGCATCTTGTCTTCCACCATGTGGTTAAGTTTCAGCATGTACATGATGCCGACTGTAACTTGATGCTCAAAAGCTTCACCACTGCGTCCATCAATCAAGCGTAATTGACCTGTTTCAGAATATCCAGCGGCAACTAGTTGCTCACGAATCGCCACGTCTGGTGCACCGGCAAAGACTGGAGTGGCCACGTTAAAGCCAAGCTTGTCGGCTGCCAAACCAAGGTGAACTTCAAGAATCTGTCCCAAGTTCATACGTGACACCACACCAAGAGGTGTCAAAATTACGTCGACCGGACGACCGTCCTCTGCAAACGGCATATCTTCAACAGGCACAACGATTGAGACCACACCCTTATTGCCGTGACGGCCAGCCACTTTGTCACCTGCCTGGAGTTTTCGTAGATCGGCAATAGTAACCTGGATCGACTTAATAACCCCCGGCGGCAGATTGTCGCCCTCATCACGCGAAAAAACCTTAATGTCCACAACTTTACCTTTACGACCGTGCTCGAGATACAAAGATGAATCCCGTACCTCACGAGCTTTTTCGCCGAAAATAGCTCGCAAAAGTTTTTCCTCGGCTGAAAGCTCGGTTTCACCCTTAGGCGTAATTTTACCCACTAGAATATCACCGCTCTTCACTTCTGCACCGATCCGAATCACGCCTTCAGCGTCAAGATTCTTAAGTTTTTCTTCTGACACGTTCGGAATATCCGAGGTCACAATTTCAGGACCAAGCTTAGTGTCACGTACGTCCAGGGTAAGATGTTCCAAGTGAATAGTGGTAAAACGATCATCCTGCACCACTCGTTCAGACATGATAACCGCGTCTTCAAAGTTATAACCACCCCAACTCATGAAAGCGACAAGCATGTTTTGACCAAGAGCAAGTTCGCCGTTTTGAACCGAAGGACCGTCTGCCAAAACGTCACCTTTTTTAACTTTTACACCAACCGCAATCACTGGGCGCTGAGTAATGGCTGTTGAATTGTTAGAACGCAAATATTTGTTAAGTTTGTAAGTCACTAAACCACGTTTTTTATAATCAACCGTGATTTTGACACCGTCAGCCTCAGTCACCGTGCCATCTTCTTCGGCTACCAACACGTGACCAGAATCAAGCGCCGCTCGACGCTCCATGCCAGTACCAATCAGAGGCGCCTGTGGTTTAATCGTGGGCACCGCCTGACGTTGCATGTTGGTACCCATGAGGGCGCGGGTGGCGTCGTCGTGCTCTAAGAATGGAATCAAGGCAGTACCTACCGACACAATTTGTGTCGTCGACACATCCATGTATTCAACATCCTCGGCATGCACCAAACGAGGCTCGCCCTGCTCTCGTCCTTCCACGTATTCATCAATAATGAATCCTTGGGCATCAATCCGAACTGTGGCTGGACAAGTCACCGCTTTTTCTTCGGTGAAAGCATTCAAATAAACTGTCTCGTCAGTAACCTGAGCCCTGCCGCCTACCTTCTTAACCTTACGGTACGGGGTTTCAATAAACCCGTACGGGTTTACGCGGGCATAACTAGCTAAGTGGCCAACAAGACCGATGTTCGGACCTTCTGGAGTAGCAATCGGACAAATGCGTCCATAGTGGGTGGTGTGTACGTCGCGGACTTCAAAACCAGCGCGCTCACGTGACAAACCGCCAGGACCCATAGCGGATAGACGGCGCTTGTGCTCAAGTTCAGCCAACGGGTTGGTCTGGTCCATGAACTGGGACAACTGGGAGGACATAAAGAACTCACGCACGGCGCCAATCACTGGGCGAGCGTTAATCAGCTTTCCCGGGGTGAGGGTGTCAATGTCCTGCGTGGACATACGATCCTTCACAATACGCTCCATACGTGCGAGACCGATACGGAAACGAGACTGTAAGAGCTCGCCAACCGAACGCACGCGACGGTTACCGAGGTGATCAACATCATCCGGTTCGTCCTGGTTGATATTCAAGCGGATGATCTCACGAACAATGGCCACCAAATCTTCTTTAGACAAAATGCGTCGCTCTTCAACGGTGACGTTTTCATCTGGTTTGGCCACACCAAAACGTAAGTTGAACTTGTAACGACCAACGGCACCGAGGTCGTAGCGATCAAACTTGAAGAACATGGCGTGAATGAGCTGCTTGGCATTTTCGGCCGTAGCCAGATCGCCTGGTCGAATACGCTTATACACTTCACGCAGACCTTCATCCTCGTTATTTGAAACGTCCTTTTGCAAAGTAGCCTCGATGTACTTTACGGTTGGATGGATATCGACATCAGTGAACTGAGAGCTGATCTCTTCGTTGGTACCGTAACCAAAAGCTCGCATCAAGGCGGTAACCGCCACTTTGCGCTTACGGTCGATCTTAACCCAAATGACATTTTTGGCATCGGTTTCAAATTCTAACCATGCCCCACGATTAGGTATGATTTTGGCACCGTAATAACGACGACCGCGCAACACCTCGGCGGTGAAAAACGCCCCAGCCGATCGCACAAGTTGCGACACCACCACGCGCTCAACTCCGTTAATGATAAAAGTACCTCGTGGGGTCATGACTGGTAGGTCGCCCAAATAAATTTCTTGCTCCTTACTTTCATCGGTACGCAAATTTTTGAGCTTGGCCTTGACACGAAGTGGAGCCTCAAAAGTCACGTTTTTAGCGCGACTGGTGGATTCATCAAATTTAGGCTCATCTAAATAGTAATTCTCAAAATTAAGCTCAAGGTCACGACCAATAAAATCCTTGATAGGAGAAATTTCGTCGAAAAGTTCCCTGATTCCTTCTTCTAAGAACCAGTCGTAGGATGATTTCTGGATCTCGATAAGATCCGGTAAATCAGCGGCCGTGTTAACGGCAGCAAACGCCTTACGGTTTCCAATTTGGGTCACAATGGTATTTGACATAAAACGCAAAAGGCACCTTACCAATGGTAGGTGTCCTAAATTCCTATTGCTCGTTTTGTTCCGGCGCCACGACAGCGGCTTGATGACCAACTGTGGCAGCGTTCAGGCGGCTCACAAACATGCCTAAACGAGTGAAGATTTTTGGGTCGCGACCGGAAGTATAGCAGGGCCCTTGACAAACGTCAATGGATTGATTCTACAGCATGTCCTACCAGGAACATGCAGGACAAGAACAGCAAAGAGAAAATTCCAGCCCCACAGTCAAACGTAGGAGAGAGATTGCCAAGGCTAACGCCTCGACGACGTTCAATTTTGGGACTGGTTATATCGCGTCTTGTCCCGCAAATACCGGGCACGATCGAGCTCAAAGTACAATATTTTTATTATTTACGCAATCCCAAGCTCAAATTTATAGTGCCGTTACAGGTATCTGATCTAAACATCTTCAGTACTCTCGGCCTCGACTCCAGCCTTGGGTAAAGAACCAGGCGTTAAACCCTCGGCCCGTAGCGCTGCCTCACGGGTAGCCACGCGCAAACGGTCCATGGTGTCGGTGTGCTCACGCAAATATTGTTTGGCTACCTCACGGCCAACGCCAAGTTTTTCCTCGCTAAAAACGTAGCTATTACCACGCTTCTCAAGAGAACCAACTGTAACTCCTAGATCAAGAATATCGCCAGCCACGGAAATACCTTCGTTGTACATAATATCGAATTCGGCCGTACGAAAAGGCGGAGCAATTTTATTTTTTACAATTTTAACCTTCACCCGATTGCCAATGACCTTTTCTCCTTGCTTGATTTGAGCAGCCCGACGAATTTCCATGCGTACTGAGGCATAAAACTTTAATGCGTTGCCGCCAGGGGTTGTTTCCGGATTCCCGAACATAACCCCGATCTTCATGCGAATCTGGTTGATGAAGATTAGTACTGTGCCAGTCTTTGAAATCGTACCCGTAAGCTTGCGTAGAGCCTGGCTCATTAGGCGGGCTTGTAATCCCATGTGGCTATCGCCCATCTCTCCCTCGATTTCAGCCTTAGGGGTTAAGGCTGCAACCGAGTCCACAACAATGACATCTATGGCGTTTGATCGCACCAGCGTTTCAACAATTTCAAGGGCCTGTTCGCCGGTGTCTGGCTGAGAAATAAATAACTCATCTACATTAACCCCAATCTTACGAGCATAATCTGGATCTAGTGCATGTTCCGCATCTACAAACGCCGCAATGCCACCTTTTTTCTGTACTTCGGCAATAATATGTTGTGCCAACGTGGTTTTACCAGATGACTCTGGTCCATATATTTCAATCACGCGACCACGGGGCACACCCAAAGCTCCAAGTGCCAAATCAAGCGACAAGCAGCCCGTTGGAACAGCATCGACATTAGTTGATTTGGCCTCACCAAAACGCATGATGCTGCCCTCGCCGAAACGTTCTTTAATTTGATTCATGGCCTCTGCAGCCGCTGTCATGCGTGGGTTAATACCTGGTTTTGCCATACAAATATCATTACGAACAATTAACGAACAGATATTACCTTAACCTGTTAAGTGGGTCACTACACTTATCCACTTAAAGCGCGACTAAGAGTAGTTTTAGAGCGGCGTACCGACAATATCAAGCACGACACGTCTATACACAATCACCTCACGTGAATACCGTCGTTTAGCCGCAATTGTAATCACATTAAGACCACGCATCAGATCTACCTGTGTAGCAAATTGAAAAGCATCATCAATCGCGATTGCTTGCCCGTTAACTGTAACCGTGACGTCATTCTCGACCACGTAACCGGTCACCGGTAGTAAAACGGTCTGTACAGCCAAATTGTCATTCGGGCTTGTAATAAACAGCTGCGGTGGCTGGAGTAATGACGAAATTTGCCACAATAAATACGCAACAATAGCCAGCGCTGGTAACAAGATTCCAAAAATCGTCATGAGACGAGAAAACACAAAAAACCGTCCCTTGCGGACTCGTGTTCGCGGTAAGCGATGTGGATCTAGGAGATCCATCTGCCCCACTTCCTCTTCGTAAAGCTCTAAAAAATAATTCTCGTCAGCGCCTAGAGCTCGAGCATAGGCACGAAGAAAATTACGAGTATATAAAGGTTCTGGCAATTCGTCGTAACGACCGTGCTCTAAAGCTGCAAGATAACGCTTCTGAATACGAGTTTTTTTCTCGAGTATAAGCAGGCTAACAGCTTGCGTACGTCGCAGATTACGAAGTTTAGCGCCCAGCGTTTCTGGCACTGAATCCAATTTACGCATCACGAAAACCATAATAACTACCTACCGATGCTAGCTATGGCTTGCTATCTTCATTGTCATCGTCTGTCTCAACGTCAGGGTCAGCTGCTTCCATAATCTCGTCCATGGCTTCCTCGTCAATATCATCAGGTAGGGCTTGGTCGACTTGTTCATCAAAATCTTCATCACCCCCCATGCCGGCTGGCGGCCATTCGGTAATGAGTACCTCACGTGGTTTGGCACCGTCAGCCGCGCCAACCACACCCATCTCCTGCATGAGGTCGACTATCCGGGCGGCGCGTGAATAACCGATCTTCATGCGACGCTGCAAGAACGAAGTTGAAACACGACCAGCGTCGATGGCAATTTTGATGGCGTCTTCAAGGAGTACGTCGGCGTCTTCAGCGTTAAAAGCTGCCCCACCCGAGCTGCCGTTACCGCCCTCAGTAATTTGATAGTTGTAATCAGGCGCACTCTCCTTCTTCAAGAAGGTAACGACTTTTTCAATTTCTGAATCGGACACGTATGCACCCTGTACACGCTTGGGTTTGCTCAGTTCAGGTGTCGACATCAGCATGTCGCCACGACCAAGCAGCTTATCAGCGCCAGCCGTGTCGAGAATTGTCTTAGAATCAACCTGAGAAGCCACGGCAAATGCCAATCGAGTCGGAATATTCGCCTTGATCGTACCCGTGATGACATCAACAGATGGTCGCTGGGTGGCCAGGATCAGGTGAATACCGGCCGCACGAGCCATTTGAGCGATACGCACGATGACGGCCTCGACTTCACGCTTGTTCTGAATCATGAGGTCAGCTAGCTCATCAATCACAATGATTATGCGCGGCATGCGCTCCTTGCTCTTAGCGTTGTAAGAGTCGATATCGCGAGCTCCAAATTTAGACAAATAATCAAGACGACGTTCCATTTCGCGGACCGCCCATTTGAGCGCGTTAACAGCTTCGTCGGCCTTAACAATCGGAGGCACGAGTAAATGCGGAATGCCAGCGTAAACCCCGAGCTCAACCCGTTTCGGATCGACCATGATGAACTTAAGCTCATCAGGACCATTTTGATAAAGCAAAGAAATAATCAAGCCGTTCAAACATACCGATTTACCAGATCCAGTAGCACCAGCCACGAGCATATGTGGAGCTTTTTCAACCTGTAATACCGGCGTCCCACCAGAGATGTCTTTACCAAGTGGTACCGAGAAATTGGATTTCCTGGCGTTGAATTCTTTTGATTCCATGCCCTCGCGTAAACCAACACGAGCAACTGTTTGGTTAGGGACCTCAACGCCTACCAAAGCCTTTCCCGGGATTGGAGCCTCAATGCGGATTGGATGGGCCGCCAAGGCCAACGCTAAGTCGTTCTGGAGTGCGACTACTCGGGCCAGCTTAACACCCTGAGCTGGACGAAAAGAATATTGTGCTACCGTGGGTCCAACGCGCACTTCACTCATTTCAACAATAATACCGAATTGCTCCAGTGTGCGTGCAATGATCTCTTGATTTCGTGCAATATCCCCGGCCTTGCCATCTGAGCGCCGACCATCAAGCAAATCAAGAGGCACCTCGATTTTACGCTGAGCTGTGGTAGTCATGACCTGCTCTTCGTCGTTCCTAGCCATGAAGGCTGCAGACAACCTACCTTGTTTACCGTTTGCAGACTGAGCGGGCTTGTCATCATCTGTTACAGGCTCTTCATCAGCGTCAGGACCCACATCGCTGTCTTCATCTGTCGTTGACTCGTTAGTTTTTTCCGACTTTGAGGCTTGAAACAAACGTAGCGGTGCACCAAGCAGTGTGTGTACGGATATATTGAACAGGACCATGAAAGCCACCAAAAAAGTGCTTGTGGCGATGATTAAAGCTGCCCAAAAACCCATTGCGTTCACGAGTAGATTCGATGTCAGTAAACCGACTGCTCCGCCCGCCATGGCAATAGCCTCTTGATTAGAGGCATCAGCAACAAACAATAAATTAAGCAATCCGTTCAGGCCTAATATTAATAAACCAAGAAAGAGTAAACCTCGAGCACTCACGAGCCTTGATTCCTTCATTACCACTGACGCTCCCATGATCATAAGGAGTACCGGCACGATAAGGCGTGAGATCCCCAAAGCCCATGACATTTGCTTGTCAGCCCAATCACCAACTCCGCCAGCTAAGCCAAACACTGCGAGCAGCATAATCGCCCCTGCCGCAATCATGATGATCGCAACCACGCTTTGCTTGACCTCATCAGATAAAAGCACGTCAGTATCATCTGTGGCCGGGGAACGTCGTTTAACTCTTTTTGCCATAACAGGGGTATTGTAACAGAAAACACAAAACCGCCTCTAGGCGGTTTTGTGTTGGCTTATTTAGCAATGCGTTCGACGTAATCACCGGTCTCAGTGCTGATCATGACCTCATCGCCTTCTTTAATGAAGATAGGCACGCGAATGTTTAAATCATTGTCGGTCACAGCGTCCTTAAGGACGTTGCCAGAGGCAGTGTTACCTGCCACCGCAGGATCGGTCTGTTTAACCGTATAGCGCACCTTAAGCGGTAGTTCCATCGCAATCGCGTTGTCGTTATGCATAACGACTGTACATTCAAGACCTTCCTTCAAATATCTAGCATCATCACCCACCATATCGCGACCAATCATGACTTGTTCGTAGGAGTTACCGTCCATGAAGGTAAGTGTGTTGTCATCACTAAAAATGAATTGCATCTTTTTATAACCAACGTCTTCGTAAGTAAGATTTTCAGCTGACTTGAAGTTATGTTCTACGACCTTGCCATTAGACAAAGACTTGATGCGAGTACGAACGAACGAGCTGCCCTTACCCGGAGAAACACGCTGAAAGCTGGCGACTGCCCAAAGCTCGCCATCAAGGTTGATTACCGTACCTTTGCGGATGTCATTGGGAGAGGCCATATGTATTGAAGGTTGAACACTTAACATTGAACATGAGCGCTGAAATGCGACCAGCAAGCACCTCTGTTTAGTATTTAGTGTTAAATCCTAGTTAAAATCTCTGCGATGGAGGGAATAAATGAATGGCGTCAATATTTTTAACGCCTGCCTTGAGCATGACCAGTCGATCAACTCCCAAAGCATTGCCAAAAGCTGGCGACGCCACCGATGCTAACCCATTTAGGAGCTCTTCGTCAATTGGAAAGACTTCCTTACCGGCCTGGAAGCGTTCTTCAGCCTCGGCCTCAAATCGGGCCCGTTGCTCGACAGGATCGACCAACTCGGTAAAGCCATTACAGATCTCCAGACCATTTACATAGGCCTCAAAACGCTGAGCTGAGCGACCGTCCGGATGCTTTTGAGCCAAGGCCGCCTCGGCCACGGGGTACTCGATCAAGAAAAAACGGTTATGCGCCTTTTCAAGCTTCGGCATGACCTCAAACTGGAACAGGTCGGCGACCTTCCGAGCCTGCTCAGGGGTGGCATCAGCCGGATGGTAACCAAATTGCTTTTCAAACTCTTTGACGTAACTAATTCGTGGCCAACTCGATGTCTCACCGAGCACCGCGTTCACAAGCTCCTCAGTTTCTTGCATGCAAGCCTCATAATTCTTGCCCTGCTGGTACCATTCGAGCATCGTAAACTCCACGCTCCAGCGCTCCCCCATCTTTTCGACGTTGCGAAAGACTGGCGTGAGCGTATAAATCTTTTCAAGCCCCGCACTCAGTAATTTTTTCATCGAATATTCGGGACTTGTAATCAGGCCGCCGCGATGAGATACGTCACCCACGAGTTTAACGTCGACACCGACCGGATCAAGGTTTGGTTCCATGCCCGGAGAACGAACGATGAGGGGTGTTTGGACATTCAGATAACCTCTAGACGCAAAAAAAGTGTGGATCGATGACTGAACATCGTTCCAAAGTTTAGCTCGAAGCTCGAGATCTTGTTTAGACAACATAGAGATAAGCAAAAAGCGGCCGAAGCCGCTTTCTTGCCTGTCTTATTTAAGTACGAACGGGAGAAGACCAATGATACGTGAGCGCTTGATCTCGCTGGCCACCTGACGTTGGTGGGAAGCACAGACGCCAGAGCGCTTGCGTGGCACGATCTTGCCGTAGGAAGACAAGAAGCGGCGAAGCAGGTCTGTGTGCTTGTAGTCGATGACTACATCTTTGTTCACACAGAAGAAGCAATATCGCTCAGTTTTAGCTGGGGGTTTATTAGGCATCATAGAGGATTAAAAAGGAATGTCTTCAAGTTTAATTTCGTCAGCGGGGGCCTGTGAGGGCTCATCAGTCATGACCGGTGCGGCCGCGGCTTCAGCAGCAGCTTCTTTGCTATCCATAGGACGCGCAGCGCCCGAAGTCTGACCAGCACGGTCAAGCATGATCATATTTTCGATCACGACCTCCGTGCGGTAACGCTTCTGACCGTCCTGCCCTTCCCATTCACGGGTCTGGAGGCGACCATCGACGTAGATCTTTTTACCTTTCACAAGGTATTGAGCACAGACCTCTCCGAGGCGACCCCAGGCTACCAAACTGTGATAGTCGGCTTGCTCTTTCTTCTGTCCGTCAGTACCCATGTAGACGCGGTTGGTCGCTATCGTAAACGAAGCCACCGACTGACCACCCGTGGTCTTACGCAACTCCGGGTCACGCGTGAGGTTTCCGATCAGCGTAACGCGGTTCAAAGAAGATGCCATAGAGAATATCAATTAATCACCTAGATATTCTTCATGATATCCGAGTCTAAAATTTGGTCCAGTTTGCTTGCGAGCTCTGCGGTGGTGATCTTACCGGCGGTGTCAGCAGCTTGACTACGTCGCTCCGGACGGTCTGTACGCTCATCACGTTCACCAGCACGACGACCTTCAGCTGTAAGCGGCGGAGTGTATTGTACGAGCTTAAATTCTCCCTTTGGCATGCCTTCTGGACGGGCAATGCTCATGTGACGGAGGACTTCATCGGTAAGACGAAGATCGCCATCAACCTTCTTCATGACGGCTGGATCAGCCTCAACATAGAAAAGGATGTAGGTACCGTAACGCTGACGGGCAACGGGATATGCCATTTTGATCTTCCCGAACGAATGGGTCTTCTCTACCTTGGCACCAGCTTTTTCCAGCACCTTGGAGATGGTCTCAATGACTCCATCAACTTCCGTATCAGCGTACTGAGACGGTAAGATGGTCATGATTTCGTAAAGCATAGTTTTGCGGTACGGGATGGTGGGATAGTAGCCGGTAGCCTTAAAGGCCACCTTCCTACCAGCCACTAGCCCGCACACTTGGTCCCGGGACAGGCCCGGAACGACTGAGCAAAGCTCAATCATGGACAATAATTAGTGCCGGAAGAATAATTGAAGCTAGCCAAATTGTCAATCTTCTGCTAAGCTCCCACCAATATGCAAATTTTTGCTCTCCTGGGTGCCCATCCCGACCTGTCAGTCGCTGAGATCGGCGTAGTCACAAAGGCCTCTCCGTCTTGGCGCGAGGGTCAAATGGCGATTTTTGATGACGTCGAAGCCGAATTGAACCCCCTTCAGTTCCGTTTGGGTGGAACTCAAAAGCTTGGAGTTGTTATCGGCACGGTTACGTCGACCGACCAAAAGGAACTTGCGAACTTCCTCGCGACCGACCTTATGGCCCTTCACCCTGAAGGCAAACTTAATTTTGGCTTGAGTGTCTACGGCGATAATAAATCTCGACTCGACCAGGTCCGTACCGCCACCAAAAATCTTGGTCTCGAGACCAAGTCACGTTTAAAGGAAGCGGGCCGCGGAGCTCGGTACGTCATTTCCCGTGAAGCGACCCTGTCAGCCATCGTCGTGGTCAGTAATCACCTCCTCAGCAAAGGGGCCGAGTATGTTTTGATCGTGCGCGACCAGGATATCGTCATCGGCCGCACCATGGCAGTGCAAAATGTCGACGACTGGGCCAACCGCGATTTCAATCGCCCCCGCCGTAATGCCAAGCAAGGCATGTTGCCGCCAAAACTCGCTCGTATCATGGTCAACTTAACCGACCAAGACGGCGCTGGAAAAACTTTACTCGATCCTTTCTGTGGTAGCGGCACCGTACTTATGGAAGCCGGCCTGGTTGGTTACTCAAAAACCATCGGCGGCGACATTAACGCCACGGCGATCTCTGATACTCAAGCTAACCAAGACTGGTTGATCACCCAAAACTTAAAAACTGCTGAGTTGCGCACCTATGTTGGTCAGGCAAAAGACGTCGGTAACCATATTGGTGCTCGCAGCGTCGATGCCATCGTAACCGAAACCTATCTTGGTCGCCCCCGCAAGGGTCTTGAGACCGCTAAAGAGATCGAAGAAGCTATCGTCTATCTAGTCACGCTTTACGAAGAGAGTTTCGCGGCCCTGAAGAACGTACTTCGTCCCGGTGGAGTTGCTGTCATCGCCGCTCCAGTGCACTTTGTCGGCGACCAAGCCTTCTACGTTCCCGTCACCGACATCATGCACAAGCTTGGCTACACCCCCGCCCCCACCGCCTGCGACAACATGGTGTATCGCCATGCCGACCAACACGTGGGACGACAAATTTTGCGCTTCAAATGTCCACAATAAATAATGACAAAAGGATTTCGGCAAAGTAGCCCATCAATAACCGAAACGTAGCTGCATCTCACAGCATCAACTACTGGCGGCGCAATATTCTCCCTTACTCCGCGCGAGTAAGGGAGAATATTGTTTTATCCCAGGACCAGACAGACCAGACGTGTGTCGGGGTTTTGCTTTACAAAACCTCATGTCTCACTTACCCTCTGGCCGGGAGGTTCCATGTTCTTTTTGCTCGCCATTTCGGCCTTGACCGAAGCTCAGACCCTCGCCTACGAGGATCGCTATCGGGACACTACCGACTGGCCTGGCATCGAGCTCAAACTCAGGCTTAGCTGTTCGATGGCCAACACAGCTACCGAGGCAACCACCGGCATGAGCGCCACTACCCACCAGGCCCAGCAACTGTTGGAACAAGCACCAGTCATGACCGCCGGAATCGCTGCCCACACCATCCTGATCGCCTTCGAACACGAAGGGAAGATCAGCCACGACGACTGGGAAACCATCATTATCCGCGTCGGAAAGATCAACGACGATGCCCTGCGCATCTTCCACGCCCTAGATCTTCGGGTCAGCGCCTCGCACGACGCCATCGAGCTGCTCCTCAACTACCCGCCTCGCCGTTTGCGTCGGCATGAACGGAAAGAGGTGGTCGGGCTGTGTGTCGACACTCAACTCCAGTTGCTCCACGCCCTCGTGGATATGGAAAGATCGATCCGCGTAGTCAACGACGAGCTGCTCGGGCTTCGTCACGAAATCCTGTCTCATGCGCCTCTTCAGCCATGAGACTAACTACAAAGCCCGAGTACTGTCCGCGATCGCGACGATCGTACGGAAGACTCGGGCTTCACCGTTTTTACAAACTGAATTTAAGCCCCACCAATACGAAAATGACAGACATCTCCATCCTGCATCGTGTAGTCTTTACCTTCGATACGTAGTTTGCCTTTATCGCGAGCTCCCGCTTCCCCATCGCAGTCGATGTAATCCCGATACGAGATCACTTCAGCTCGGATAAAATTCTTTTCAAAATCAGTGTGAATGACGCCGGCAGCCTGAGGAGCCTTAGTACCCTTCTTGATCGTCCAAGCTCGAGTCTCCTGCTCCCCAGTAGTGAGGTATGTGACAAGCTCGAGGAGCTCGTAGCACTTCTTAATGACCTTATCGAGTCCCGATTCAGTCATACCAAGGGCCGAGAGCATGTCGCGAGCTTCTTCGGCGGGTAGACCGGCCAGCTCGGCTTCGATCTTTACCGAGATTGGTACGGCTAGGCGGCCAGGACCGAGTGGTGATACCCAATTCGGGTCGTTAGCGTCTTCTTCGTTGACGTTCACGACGTACAGGATCGGCTTGTTCGTGAGCAGACGAATGTCTTTGATCGTTTCTCGCTCCTCATCGGTGAACTCAACCGTGATGGCGAGCTTACCGGCTGACAGAGCAGCCAACCACTTCTCGAGCGCGGAAACTTGGTTAACGACGTCAGGATCTTTCCCGGCTTTCAAGGTGCGCTTAACGCCATCAAGCATCTTTTCCACCGTCGAATGATCAGCCATGGCCAGCTCGAGCTCGATGACCTCAACGTCACGCATCGGATCGACCGAGCCGTCGACGTGAATGATGTCATCGTTCTTAAAGGACCGCACAACATGAGCGATCATGTCAGTCTCACGTATATTCGAGAGGAATTTGTTACCGAGTCCTTCACCTTTATGGGCACCCTTTACAAGCCCGGCGATATCGACGAACTCGATAGCCGTCTTGATAACCTTTTGGCTATTCGACATCTTTGAAAGGACGTCGACACGAGCGTCCGGGACCTCAACCACACCCACGTTCGGCTCAATGGTACAGAAAGGAAAATTGGCGCAATCCACCTGTTTCTTGGTGAGTGCGGTAAATAAGGTTGATTTGCCCACGTTAGGTAGGCCGACGATACCGACATTTAACATACGCAACCAAGTTTAGAGGATATATTGACTTTTGACTAATCATCGACTACTGTGGCTTGTCCTCAGCGCCTGAAATACAAAGTCATCTAACTCAAAGCTTCTCGCCCACCGGCACAACCGGTGGGTTCCGAATTTTCATAGTTGTGTCTACTGAATTGGCTCGGGAATTTGATTAGTTGTGAGTCCTGCTTTCAGGCGATCTAAACGAGCCTGGACGGCGGTATTCTTAGGATTCGTAATTAACACCTGTTCAACTGCCTGAATCGCGCTCGGCAAATCACCGACCTGCTCGAATACAACTGATAAATACCAGTGTGCATCGGCGTAATCAGGTGCGATCTCTAGCAACCGCTCAAGTTCTAACCTTGCCAAATCGTTCTTACCTTGGCGCAAATATAGTAGGCCTAGCTGTAAACCAACTCCAATGTCTTGCGGAGCTTGTGTTTGGACAAATTTTAGGCCGCTTACGGCTTCAGTTAGATTACCTAGACGTTCTTGAAGTAAAGCTGAATAATAATGAGCTGGCGCATAGTCACGTTTAAGTTCAATCGCCATCTTCAAGTGATCCTCGGCCTTGATCATGGCTGCAGTTTTTTCCTTTAGCGCTTGTGCTGCAACATCGGCATCCTGGTTTTGGAGCAGTGGGTTTTTGGCATCGGCGCTGGCCATGTAGGCACGCGCTGCCTCAACTCGATAGCGAGGGTTAATCGGCGCAAGTACAATCGCGCGTTCATAAGCCGTAATCGAAGGCAGGGCCGCATCCGGTACAACTGCCAGTAATTCACGGAATACTAAACCACGAACTTCCCAGTTTAGTACGTTTTCTGGAGATAGTTCGGTGGCCCGCTCTGCGGCTTCAAGAGTGGCCACAATGAGAGACTGAATATACTCGTTATCACTCTTCTCCTCGTCAGTTAGGACCGACAATCGACGCAATAAAACCCCAGCTAAATTACGATAATAAGTGTCGTTATTGGGATTATACTCAGCCGCCTTATCAAGCAGGCGCATAAGGTCATCAATCTCGCTGGCCGTTTTGGCAGTAGCATTTGTTTTTACAGCCTGAGCAAAGGCTACTTCGGCTAAATAGCGCGGAATAGTGACAACCAGCACCGTCATAAATCCAACTATCACCACAACCGCTATCAGCATCGAAGCTAGATGGCTACGGGCCGAGGGAGAAACACTGCCCTTGGATGTATTTGCAAGCATTCCTGCAAGCATAGCAACCAAAGTCCAAAATAAAGCAGACAGGGTAAAGTTTTGCCCATAAATAAAGGCTGCCAATGTTAACACCCACCAGCCTAAAAACACCGGCAAGACCTTTAACCACGCTTTATCTGCAGCCAGAATGTTCTTACCGGCTAAAACAAGTACTAAGCCTGCAAAAAATATCCAAGTAAATACCCCTAACACTCCTGTGGTTGCAAGCTGAGTAGTCACAAAGGCATTGCCTCTGTCAAAAATTATGTCCCAAAAATCTGATTGATTAATCCCAAGTGAAACATATTTTGGATACATCAACGAAAACGTTCCCGGACCAGTACCCAGCGCTACCGATGCCTCGTTCCAAGCGCCAGTAATAACGCCCCAGGTAGTTACAGCGTTTGGGGTAACCTCAGGAAAAAATGGAGACGGTATCCTAACAGGTAAAATCAAAAATATTAGGGCCACTATGGCCAACAAGATAGTTGGCAGCAATACCGTATGATTATGAAATTTATTCGCCTGAATAACGGCTACCAAAAATAACGTGCCGGTGCTAGCCAGGCACAGCCACCACAGATTTATTGAATCAAGAGCTAACAAGACCACTATGGTAGTTATATAGGTTATTCCGGCCGCAGACTGAAACCATCGCCGTTGCCATTTTTTTGAAAAATCCGTGCCTGTCAGCCAAACACCACAAGCTACCATAGTCATAGCCAGCAAATACACCCCAAAAGCATGGGGCGTGCCCACCAAATTCGTAACAGTTGCCACCCCAAAGCCTAACCAAATAATCCAAAAAGCCAGGCTGGAAAATGCTGAACCGGCAAACAAAGCCAGTATGATGCTGTGTTGCATACCAGCTTCTTTCGACAAAGCCACGGTCACAAAAAATGCGCTTATGAAAGCAACGCCTGCCACAATGCTGACATACTCCTGTGCCCCTTGACCCCACCAACTCACGCCCGGCGCTAAGGAATTAGCAGCGCTCAAAATTGAGACGATCAAGATTAACACGGGCACCAGCATTACAAGGCCCGGCCGCTGAAATGCGCGTTTACTGAGCGCTCGTGACAGCACAAAACAAGTCAAAGCAAGGCCGATACCTAAGATGTAAACCAATTGCTTATTGGTTTCGAAAATATCGGTAGTCCACGGCAAAGCTACCACCGGCACTAAAAAAACTGTGACCAATAAGGTCCATTTTGCCATGTGCATGAGAACGAGACCAAGACGCGTCATAATACTGTCCCACTCTAATTAAAGTAGGTATTTACTCCTGAATAACTGGCGCTGGCGTCGACTCAGGTTCAAGCACCGGTTCTAAAGTGGTTTCAGACGTGACAACAGATTCAAAATCTATATCCAGCGTCTCTGACCCCTCTGGCGTCGTGACGATTGGATTTTCATCGTCTGGGACTGGGCTGATCGGATCATCTGACTCCGGCTCTAGGACAAGTGGCAACTCAGCTACGGGCTCTAACTCTAGAATTGATTCGGCAGACTCTTCAGTTTGGTCATTATTGGTAATTTCGTAATCTTTGTGTGTAGCGATAACCAACCAATCTACCAATACGCCATCGGCTGCGTTCTCTGACCGAACCGTAAATCCGGCTGTAGTTCGATCTGTGACATATACCTGACCAGTTATGCCAGACGGCGTCGTGAGAACCCGATAATCAGCTAAGGTGCTAATAACATCGTTAAATTCTACATTAAACTTTTCAAAGTCAACTCTGGCAAAATTATCGTTCAGAGTCACAGTGCCTGATAGTTGCACAGTCATGTCTAAACTGGCAGCCGCATAAGTTTCAACATCCTCGTTTTGATAGGACTTAATAATCTGTACCAATCGACCACGAGTCACCAAATCTCCCAGTTCGCTCAAATACCAAACACTCCCAAGTCCAGCTAGCGAACTGATAGAGGTAATCGGTCCCCCGTTCAAGTTCAAACTGGTTAAATTGCTAGTATTGCCCAGTTGCGAAATCGGAGCTGTTACAATCGCAGGCGTGTCAGTTTCTCCACCGTCATAATACGACGCTCTAACAAAGACGCTAATCATGCCCGAACCGGATTCCCAAGACTGCAAAGCATAACCTACAATCGGGCCCGGCTGACTGGCTCTCATAGCCTCTCCGGGCGTACTCGAAGTTGTTAGCGGATCTCCAATGCTAATCGGTCCGTTTTCGGTATTGATACGCGTCGGAACTCGCCCACTCAAGGCCACTGGACTAGCACCCGGCGTATAAGCACCGGCTAAGAAGCCTGGTCGTGTAGAAATCACACCAGCAATCCGGTCATCATACGTCTGACCGGTTGATTGCTTAACTTGTTCTGCGTCGTCTCCGAACACCACCACGTCTCCCGGCTCAAGCATGTCTGGCGAAGAAAACATTTCCGCGAAATCATATGAACCGGTGCCCCAGCCAGCCGCGTTTGTGCGCATGTAGCCTAAGCCACTATTGTCATAATAAATGTACGCGCTGGTCTGAATCGTGCCTTGATTAGCTGGAAACAATTTACCACCCAAAACTAAATCGCCAACATTGTTTACGTAAGCCACCTCATGGCCATCGGTATTAGCAACCGACAATCGATAATTATCAATGTCCGACACCCGGTTTGATAATGACATGGATAATGTTTTAGCAGCTTGGCCATCCCAGGCTGAGCCTCGGAATGCCAATCCGTAAGAATCAGCCGAGGGCACGGCTGCTGTAGCGGTACTCAGGGATGCTAACGCGAGTGTGGAGGTTATCGGACTAATCTCCCCGTTAACATCAAGCACCGCACCGGCGTGCCAAGTGGGAGAAATACGAACTTTAATTAAGCCACTGCCAGCGGCCAGTGGCTGCATAGCAAAACCAACGATACGTCCAGCAGTTTTAGCCTTGCCAGCATAACCAGGAGTTACGGCTGAGGCTGTTAGCGGATCTCCAATTTTGACCGGTCCGTCTGCAGCCGTAACTAGGGTATCAATCTGACCCTCCAGACCTACGACCCGATAATTTGGGTGTCCTTCGAGCGAGCCATCTGCTCCTGGAATATTATTTCCCACAAAGCCTGGGTTAGTCGATACCACCCCAATGACTGTCGGATCCCCTAGGCTACACTTTTTAACGGCTAGATTATTGTGTAAGTCTTGACAGACTACCTGGTGTGACCCGAGCGTTTGATCAAGTGTGTAGAAAAATTCGGCGTAGTCAGCACCGGCGTTATATGCAGCTCCATCTCCAAACAAATCACCATCATTTTCAAACCTAAATTCGGCATCCGGTGTCCCATCGGCATCAGAAATGATCAAAATGACCTCATCACTATTCGCAGCTTCATTAACGTTAATGACTAGAGCTTGTGATGTCGGGGCCGTAGTCGCATCCGCGACAACGTTTTGCGTGATAACTAAACCTGAGGAAGTGGTTACGTTGGTTGAGTCATTGCGAATCTCTTGCACGTTAACGTCAAAATCTGCATTGTCATTAAACATGAAGGCCAGAGCGGATGCCGAAGTGCTGCCTTGATTACTATAAACTGTTAAACCGTGATTAGCGTTAGACGTATTATCAATATGCACAGCTCCACCGGCAGTTGTACTAACAGTGGTTCCGGTGTTGCCAGACGGGTCGACAAAAATTGACGAGCCTGTACCGGCATTAGCTATATCTATTACGTGTCCACTAGCCGATGTGTAATTTTGATCAATTTCTAACAAGACCGCGGTGTCGGTTAGGGTACCAGCTGTCTGCGTCATGGTGTTTGTTAGAGTCATTAAAGACCCTGTCACGGCCAAAGTTTGGCCAGCACCGTTGATATTTAAGTTGCGGTCAATGTCCAATACGTTGCCGCTTAGCGTGGTGTTAGCCGTGTAAGTCCCGGCATGGTTAGCGATGAATAAATCTCCACTCGTTAAAGTAGTTGAGGCGCTCGTAATATCAACACCCCGGCCTGTCGTTAAGGCGTTAAGATCAATATCAAAACCTATACCCGTGGTCAACGTATTCAAAACCACGTCCCAGGCATCCGTGGTGGTGGCCGAAGTAGCGTAATCAACAGTCGAGTCATCGTTAATGGTAAATAGCGAGGCACCAGCATCTTGAATCACAAAATCTCCAGTCGAATCAAGATTATGAGTCAAGTTAAACGTGCTAAAAGCAATCGTGGTCGCAGCATCAACTGACATGCTGTCAGTAAAATCGGTAAAGGTTAAACAGTCAGTACAGGTAATATCACCACCCGAAGCCACGTCTAGACCAGAATCAGTAAAAATCTTACCTTCAATACCAGCTGTTCCGGCCACGAATAAATCATCACCATCCTGAGAAAAACCAGAGCCACCATCAGTCAGCGTCTCAGTAGCCGAGGTAGAGCCGCCAACAATTAAATCTGCATCTAAACGCGTAGAACCGGAATCAACAAACAGAGCGTACGGTCCATTGGTAATCGTCAAATCACCGCCGTTGGTAGGCGCATCGATATGCATAGTGGCAACGGTGGTAATTGTTTCGGTTGCGCCTCCGGCCACACCAGACAACACCATGCCGCTAAAATCGTTAGCATACTGGGTAGAAATTGTAGTGCCGCTAGCTACGTTCGCGCTAAACGTTTCGCTTAAAAAGGCTCGTTGCTGTGCGGTAATATTCGTGCCATTGCCAATATCAATCACCAAACCCTCACTAGACAGAGTCCCTGCCCCACTCCCAATTTTTACAAAACCCGTGTCAAACACGCTAAAAACAGCCAAAGCGCCATCTGCTACACGAAAATCACCAGTTGATGTTAAAGATAAGGTTATATTTGCGGTACCACCGTTGGCAACAATAAACTCCTCTTCGTTAGACAAAGCAAAGGTGGCATCACCAGTTGTACTCCAATCATCATCAGTACCGAGCTGCACGGTACTAGAAGCATTAATGGTTAAGGTTCCATCGCTTGTAATGTCATCACCATTCACTGCGATATCATCAGCCGTCGTGATTAAGCCAGCCGCAGAAATTGACCAATTGGCATCGGTAATCGAGACATCATCATTAGCCTCTCCAATTGTGATCGTATCAGCATCAGCGTTAGTGCCAAGTGTCAAAGTGTCGCAAGCAGCGGAATTACAAACTGAAACTGAGGTCGCGTTGGTATTGCCGACTGTCAGAGCTCCAGCTCCATTAGTATCAAGTCCAGTTCCGGCTGCCACCGTTATTGCGCCAGTTGTTGCTACGTCAAAGTTATCAAAGTTGATAGTGGCGGTGGTACCTAAAATAACATTGTCTCCAATCGAAAAGGCATTGGTATAGTCTGTATCAGTAATGATAATTGCGGTGGTAGCTGCGGCTGAAGCCGACATCGTGAGCACGCCGGTTGCTGCCATCGACCAGTCGTCACCGCCAGTCATGGCTAGTGTTGATGAAGCGTGAGAATTGCCAATGGTAATAAAATCAGCAGAGGTCGCGTTCGTAGCTATGTTGACTGTGTTGCCAAGATCAGTAGTCACGCCACCAATATCAAGGGTGGTTGAGTTTGATGCAGCATCAAGCAAATTGAATGTTGCCGAAGTCGAGGTGAGATCACCACCGGTAATCAGAAGGTCACCAGATAGCTCGACTGAAGCTGTGGTAATGTCAAGATTGCCACTCGCGTCAGCAGACAAGGTAGGGTCATCGGTCGCAGCCGTAACGCTAAACAATCGAATTGCTCCAGCGAGTGCACTGTCGGTGCCTAAATCAAGCTGACCAGCGCTTTCATCAAAAAACAATGAGGCTCCAGCCACTGTGCTAGCTCCGATAACTATGTCATCAGTAGTCGAACTTAGATGCGTAAATGTACCTCCATCCGTCCATTTTGACGCACCGCCGCCAGTCACTATGCCGTCTAACACTCCATCTAAATCATCTAAAACATCCTGCAGCGTACTTGAATTTGATTGGGCTAATTCGTCAAAGACTCCAATCAACGAAGCTCCTGAAGTAATGTTGTCGCTACCGGTACCGTCTAATTCTATTGTTTTAATGAATACGTCACCCTCTTTATCCACCCTCAATCGATCCGTACCATTATCACCAATACCAAAAATAGTTTCATTGGCACCAGCCGCTGCTGGATTAATATAAACCACTCCTGTAGATACCGTTGCGCCGCTTGGATCCCCAGTAAAAATAACGTTACCGGCACTCGTTAGGGCCACAAGCGCAGTCGCGGTCGCACCATCCGTGTCTGCATCAAGTCCATCAACCGTGTCGGCATTCAGAGCATACGGTGCCGCTAAAATTTGCTTGCGTGGCGATAGGGCCTCACCACCGACTGTCACCTGAAGGTACAAAGTAGCATTATCACCAAAGATTGCATCACTAATCGCGGCATAAGAGGCCGTAGTGTCTCCAAGTGGCTCGGAAAAAAGTCCATCGGTTAATGTCACCGACCTTGCTGTTGCCGTAGCACATGAAGCTGATGAGTTGGACCAAACACAAGTACCACCGCTGCTGGCGGTATACAGTTGATAAATCATGTTTACGCTGGTATCCGTTACTGGTATGCCGTTGGCATTTAATACTCGTCCTTGATAACTAATAATGTTCGGAGCCGATGCAGCCCGCGCGTCATGAAAGTTGAGACCTATAAGAGCAACTTGTAAAACACAAAAACTCACCAGTAAAATCCTGGTAATAAACAAATTTATATGCTCTTTAACTGGCTGGAACATGTGATTCCCCCGATACATGTTGCAACGCCACATTGGTTGCCCATGGCGCTGGTTCCGGCTTGTCCGTGTAGTCAATAGGACGGACAACCGTTTCGGCGTATCCGGGCTTATTGAAGGTCACAAAATATTCATTCTGCCCTAAGAGGAATGAATACCTGCCAAGACTATCAGTCAATGCAGTCTCGACTAACTTATTATACTTCGGTTCAAACATGCGAATCACTGCATTGCCCACAGGCTTGCGCGTAGCTTCATCGTAAACTATTCCCCAACCTTTAGGGCGTTTAGCTCTAACCAATCTGAGAGTTAGTAATAGCACGACAATTTGCGCGCCGAATAGTGCCGCTGTTATCGTTGTTGGCCCGACAACCAGAACGATAAGCGACAAAATCACTCCAACCGGCGCTGCTAATAACTGCAGGCTGCGTGCAAAACGCTTGAAGGCCAAAAAACGTGGCGCGTGAAAGGCCTCGGCCTGAGATGGATCCAGAGGAATATTCGCAGCAATTAAGACCTCGTCAACCTTTACTTCGATAACTTGCCCGGTGTACACGTCTAAGTAATTTCCATCAGTTGTTTGGCCTTTTAGATACTGGCTAGGAAAAACAAAACCCGTCTTAATAACCTCGAGTCGATATTTGCCTGGCGTAATTGCTAACGAATACTTACCTTCTGGCGAGGTCACTACCTGTTTAATCAGGCGGTTATCAGCTAATCGGTAAACACGAAGTACCGCCAGGGCCACTGGAACCTTTGTTATTGCGTTGTACACCACCCCAAAAGCACGACGTTTTCGTCTTGCAAAGAACAGAAACGGAGATGTAAAGGTGTATTGCAGGTATGGCAATAAGTTAAAGCCCGTCGCCAAGCTCGCCACAGTACCTGTGGTCACAGCCAAACTAGCTGGTAAAGCAATATTAGCGACGGTTTGCGCTTCTGGCGTATTTAAAATTTGTTTGGCAATCTGCAAAACGGCTTCGGCTGCTGGTGTATCAAGCCAAGGCACAATCAGCTCTTTTCGACGACTGAGTTCGATGTCGGCTATCAGAATATTATTATTCACGCTCACGGTAACATGACCCTCGTCGTACCCAGGCTTACTGGCGTAAATCACATACGTGCCGTTTGGCGCATACCATGAAAAATATCCAGAATCAGTGACTAGGGGGTTTTGTTGACCATACACCGAAGCCTGCCAGGCAGACTCTACGCCTTGCAACAACTCATATGCAGTAACTGTGCTTCCGCCTAATAATGCCCGGTTCGCATCAATCATCTCATAAACGCTCCCACCCCCTACGACATTAAAAAAAGTGTTTTCCGAACTGCTGGAACCATCATTAAAAAATACTATGGCACTCAATACTTCGTCGCTGGTCGGAGCCGGAATAGACCCAGAAAATGTCCCATCTTCGTTAGGTGAGAGTACATATTCACTGTCACCAACTACCAACACCACGGCCACTGGATTCTGCACCGACTCCACCGACACCACTACAATCGTTGGCGCATTCGGTAATACATCAATGATGCCAGTATCGTCACTAAGCTCAAGCTCAGGTGTCGCGTAAACGTCAATATTGACCACTATCTCCTCATCTTCAAGCGGATCATTTGTGTCGGTGTCATCATTCTCATTGTCATCAGTTTCTTCCTCCGGTTCGGGGTCCGTATCCGAATCTAAATCCGGATCGTCTTCAGGATCAGGATCAGTTTCTGGTTCAGGGTCTGGATCAGGATCGATGTCTGGTTCAGGCACGTCTTCTGGATCAGGCTCAGGTTCAATCTCTGGGTCAGGATCAGGCTCAGGATCTGGATCCGGATCAGGGTCTGGGTCTGGATCTGGGTCTGGATCAGGAGTGGGTCCACCACCACCTCCACCTCCACCCCCGCCACCACTTGAGCCTCCTCCTGATAAACTCACAGTTACCCCAGCTGTGCTTCGTGGTCCAATTGGAAGCGGTATCGAGCCGTCGTTAGCAGATGTACCGCTAAGCGCGATGTAATATGTTCCTTCAGTTGAAGGATTGGTAATTCGGTTAGTGCCGTTGGCCTCAAATGAAGCGTTGGTGCCAACCTCAATGGTGACTATGGCACCAACTGAAAGCGGGCC
>SXGT01740934.1_pt1 | contig 33123 bp, 11 predicted proteins | sample 3176221 | NCBI WGS metagenome assembly SXGT01 (sample SAMN11356862, study PRJNA531348) | freshwater metagenome | isolation source: freshwater sample F1-120 | place: China: Fuxian Lake, Yuxi | collected 2017-12-25
GTTGCCGTCGGGCTTGTTCTCGTCGACGAGCACGGGGACGCGGCGGTAGATGTGCTTCGTGAGCTCGGCGTCGACCTTGGTGCGGAAGATCGGGCAGGTCTTCGTGTTCGGGTTCACGAGCGCGATCTCGTCGCGCGTGAGCGTAAAGCGTCGCCGCTCGTCGACGATGTCCTCGACGCGGTGGGCGAAGAAGACGAACTCGGCGGGCGTAGCCTTCGCAGCGGCCTTCTCATCGGCGGCAGGCGCGCGCAGCGTGACGCATGCAAACTTCATGCGACTGTCGACTGCCTCGAAGAGCCCCTCGCGATTCTCAAAATCGAACAGGCTCACCAGCGACGCACGATCGACGAGATCCTGGAAAAAGAACTTGGTTGTGTCATCGGTGGCGATGCCGCTCGGCACCACGCATCCAACGCGTCCGATCTCCGACACGCCATCGCGCATCGACTCGGCGAACACCGTGTAGAGGTTCACATCGCCACGACCGCAGAGTGGGTAGCGACCTGACCCGCGCATGAAGGCGCTGGCAGCCTCGGCCGCGCGCACATCGTCGAGAAAGCGCTGGTAGAGCTCCGGCCGGTCCGTCTCGAGCGCCTTGATCATCTTGCCGCGTGCCGCGGCGTTCGGGGCAATGGCGATCTCGGGCACACGCTCCGCGAACCACTCCTTCTCCTGCAGCTTGACGCGCTCCCACGGCGGGTTGCCGAGGATGCAGTCGAAGCCGCCGTTCCAGCCGCAGTGCTCGTTCGTGGGCGCCTCGCCCGCCTTCGGCGTGCGGAAGACATCGGGGAACGCGAGATGGAGATGCAAGAACCCGTGCTCGCGGCGCAGACGATCGATCTCGGCGCGGGCCGGATGCCCAGTCGGGTACTTCTGCGGTGACTTCTCGATCGATCGGAAGGTCGCTTCGGTGATGGCCTGCGCACCGGTCGCCGACGAGTCCTTCTTCCAGAAGAACGCCGCGCACCAGGCGTCGTTCACCAGCCGTGCATGCCGATACTGCGGATCGGCCTGCAGAGCCGCGAAGGTCGAGGCGCGCGCTTCGACGGCGGAGAGAGTGTCGTCGTCGCCTTGGGAAAGCTCTTGGAAACCAGCGGGCGCGACGAGCGCGGGCGGTGCGTCGAAATCGAAGGCTGATTGCTTGCGAGTGCGGTCTTCGAGTTCCTTCTTGTTCTGCCGCTTCAGGCGGGAGGCCACGGCCTTCTCATCGCCTTCTAGCGCCTCGAACGCACCCTCGGGGATCCCCTTCTTGAGCAGCTCCGGCGTAGCCCCGATCAGCGCGTTGCCGACCTGGATGTGGTGGTCGAGGAACGACAGCGGCCGCCCCGGCTCCATCGACTCGACCCACAGCGCGATCTTGCACAGCTCGGCCGCCATCGGGTTGATGTCGATGCCGTAGATAGAGCGGCGCACCACATCGCGCAGCGCGGCGCGGTGCTCTTCGGGCGTCGGCTCGGAGGTCCCCGAGCGCAACCGCGCGAGGTGGCGCGCGAGGCGGTGCGCGGCCGCGACGAGGAAGTGGCCGCTGCCGCAGGCGGGGTCGAGCACCTTGAGCGCGAGCAGGGACTCCTCGGCGGCCCGGGGCGATTTGCCCGCGAGCACGGCGGTCACCACCGGCTCGAGCGCAGAATCGAGCAGGCACTGCACGAGTGAGTCGGGCGTGTAGTAGCTGCCGCTCGACTTGCGCTCGTTGCCGGCCGCGATGGCGAGCCGGAACTGGTCGGGGGCCGTGGCGGAGTCGAGGTGCAGCTCGAGCAGGCTCTCGTAGACCGAGCCGAGCTCCTCCGCGCCGATGGTCGAGAAGTCGACGCGCCGCACGACCTTCGTATCCGGGTCGACCACGCGCACGAGGGCGCGCAGGGCGCAGAGCAGGTCACGGTTGCGCAGCTCGACGCGCCAGACTGGGGCGTCGAAGGAGGGATGGGTCCCCGTCGGGAGCAGGTGCGGCGTCGAGCGCGGGGCGAACAGGAACGAACCGAGCGGAACGAGGCCCAGCTCGGGGGCGCCGCCGGAGTGCAGGCGCTCGAACACGAAGCCCAGCGAATGCCACAGGTCGCCGTGGTCGGTGCCGTGGAGCTCGTCGGCGAGCCGGAACAGGCGCCGCAACGAGTAGCCCTGCCCGTAGAGTCGTGACTGGGCGCTCGTGCAGTGCGGATCGAGCAGCACGTCGCGCTCCTCGGCGACGGCCACGAACAGGATGCGGTAGACCAGCCGCAGCACCTCGCGCAGCAACTGGTCGCGGGAGAGCGCGCCGGAGCGCAGGGCGGCGCGGAGATCCTCGTTGCGCGGGTGGGAGACGAGACCGATGCCGAGGGCCTCGATCGCGCGCTGGACACCCTCGCGCAGGCCGTCGAGCGCGCGCGTGCCTTGGCGCGCGGATTCCTGCGACCAACGCTCGAGCGCGCACTCTGCCGGCCGCTCGCCGGCGAAGCGCGAGGAGTGCGCCACGAGCCACAGCAGGGTGAAGCCCGCGAAGTCGTTGCCATCGAAGATCGCGGCGATGTCGAACTCGAGGAACGGCGGGCGCGCGAGCGAGGTGGTGTCGCGCAGGATGCGCAGGACGAGGCCGTCGCTGACGATGCCCCACAGCGCGCGCGGTTCGTCATTGAGGTAGCCCTGCAGCAGCGCGTGCGGCCGCTCGCCCGCGGCGCCCGTGGCGCCTTCGGTGCGGCGGTCGAGCGGGACGCAGGCGCCCACGAGGTGAATCGGCACGAGGGTGTGCTCGTTGACCTGCCAGGCGCGGGCGATCGGCACATCGCGCGAACCGACGCGCAGCGACGGGCGCTCGGTGAGGTTGTGAAAGCCGAGCGCGCGCAAGAGCGGCTGCTGCCAGTGCTCGCGACGACCGCCCTTGAGGTCCGGGCGTTCGGGCGTCGCCCGGTGCGGCTGATAGCTCGCCCAGGCGCGGCGCAGGCGCTCCCACTGGTCGCGGATCTCGTCGACCACGCGCGTTCCCGGATCGAGCTGGTAGTCGGAGGGCGACTGCAGCGGAGCCTTGAGGGCCGCGACGGAACGCAGCAGCTCCGGCGTGACGAGCCCGCCCTCGAAGCGGACGTTCGGCCACTCCTTCACGCGGAGCCTCCGGAAGCGTGCGGAAGGTAGACGTAGACGGAGAGGATGTCCGGCTTGCCGACCGGGTGGACCTGCGCGCCGGCGCGGCGCGGCGGGCGCACGGCCTCGTGAGCGCGGTGCAGGGCCTCGGCGCGCTCGGGGGCGAGCTGGTCGAGCAGGGGGCGCTCGTTCTCGAGGAGGCGCATGGCGACCTCGAGCGCGCGGCTGGCGCGCGCGGGCTCGACGTTGCCGCTCGAGACCGTCTGCACGAGACGCTGCGCCAGCGCGTCAGGCTGGCGAGTGAAGCCCTGCGTGTCGTAGCGCCACGCGACGGAATGCACGTCCTCGGCGAGTAGGGTGCGAACCTGCCCCGGCTCCGAACCCGGGAGGCGCAGCTCGAGGCGATGGCGCATCAGGACGACCAGCGTGCGTTCCTCGACGTCGCGGGTCTGTACGACGCCGCAGCGGGCCGCGAGCGGCAGCGTGCCGCGCTCGGATGCGGCGAGCGGATCGAGAGTCGAATCGAGCACGTAGGTCGCGAGCGCCTCGACCAGCGGGTGCGAGCGCACGAGCAGCGTCGGGCGGTCGCTAGTGACGGCGCTGAACACGATGCGGCGCTCGCCGGCGCGCAGCGGCAGGTGCTGCTCCACGATGGCCCGGACCTCGCGACGGCTGTCGGGCTCGATCACCACGCGCTCGCTCTGCCCCTTGGGCTGCACGGTGACGCGACAGCCCTGCAGCGCTTCGCGCACGAAGGCAGCAACGCTGTCGGAGCCGATCGCGTCCTTGACGCGCTCAAACTCCGCGCGGACCAAGTCGGGAGAGAGCTGGTGCTGGCTGAAGCGGGAGCGCGTCTGGCGCTCGTAGCGCAGCATCGACTCGGTCTCCCGCTCCAAGGCCAGCGCCTCGTTGCGGTCTTCAGCCTCTACCTGCGCGAACAGGTAGCCCGTCCGGTTCACGGGTCGATTGCGGCGAGCAAGCTCGACAATGCTGTCGAGCAAGGCGTCGCGCGAGATCGGGATCGGGATGCTGTAGCCGAGCTCGCGCGCGATCACCTCGCGCTTGCGGCGGTTGTTCTCGAGCACGGCAGCGTCGAAGAGGGTGTCCGCACTGAAGAACTGGCGAATGCGGATCGTCTCCTGTGGCTGGCCGAAGCGGTCGACGCGGCCCTCGCGCTGGACGTGGCGATTGGGGTTCCACGAGAGGTCGTAGTGCACGACCGTATCGAAGGAGTACTGCAGGTTGATGCCCTCGCTGAGGCAGTCCGTGCAGACAAGGATGCGCGCGCGGCCACTCGACTCCGACTCCTCCACGAGTCGCTCGATGCGCTGCATGCGGTCCTCGCTCGGCAGGGAGCCGACCACGCACTCGACGACGGCTTGGCGACCGAGCTTCTGGGCGAGCAGCTCGCGAAGGTGCTCGGCCGTGGCGATGAAGCGGCAAAAGACCACCGTGCCGCCCTTGTCCTTCGCTTGCGTCGCGAGGACCTTGGCGAGCGCCTGCAACTTCGCATCCTGCGCGGGCGCAATGGCAGCCACGAACTCGTGCATCTCGCGGAAGAAGCGCCGGGCGCGCTCCGTGACGCGAGACCGGGGAGCCCCCGCAGCGAGCACATTCTCGACGTTCGGAAGGGAGAGCTCGACGTCCGACGTCTCGCCGGAATCCTCGAAGTCGTCGGTGCAGCGCTCAAGCAACTCGTCGTCGAGAGCGTCGAGGTCCACATCTGATTCGGCGGCAGGCTCGCCAGCGTCCTCGGTCTCCTTGCGATTCGCGAGCGTCGCGGCGGCCGCAGCCGGGCTCGAGGCGAACGCCTGCAGCAGCGTGAGCATCGCCCAGCGGCGGGTGCGCGGAACGCGCGCGCCGCGGTCCTGCTCGCCGATGTACTCGTCGAGAAAGTCCGCCACTCGCTCCACGGCCTGCTTCATCGGCTCGGACAGCGAGTACTGGATGTCCTTGGCCTCGCGCTCAGGGAAGCGCGTGTCGCCGAGGTAGCTGGAGATATCCTTGCGACGGCGCTGCACAAAGTGGGCGGAGAGCGCTTTGACGCGCGCGCCCTCGTCGGCGAGTCCCGGCGCGAGCTCGCCCCCCGGCCCGAAGCGCGCATCGAGCAGGCCGAGCAGGTTGGCATAAGCGAGCTCGTCGCCGCTGTGGGGAGTCGCGGTTGTAAGCAGGATGTGCTGGCCGTCCTTCTTCGCGAGCTCGGCCAGCAGCTCGTGGCGCTGCTGGCGAGCGGACCGGCCGCGGATCGTTCCCCCACCCGCCGTGCAGGTGTGGGCCTCGTCGACGATCACGAGCCGCGGGCAGCTCTGCACGAACTCGCGGCGACGGCGCTCGTTCTTCACGTAGTCGAGGCTGACCACTGTGATGGGGTAGCGCGAGAAGACCGTCTCCGAGGCCGATCGCAGGCTTCGCTCCAGACGCAGCGTCGTGCTGGAAAGCACGAGTTCGGCCTCGAGGTGGAACTTCTCGCGCAGTTCACGTTGCCACTGCTCCGCGAGATGCGGTGGGCAGAGCACGCTGAATCCTTGGATCTCGCCGCGGTCGATGAGCTCGCGAGCGATCATCAGGGACTCGATCGTCTTGCCGATGCCGACGTCGTCGGCGATCAGCAGGCGCACGGGATCGAGGCGCAGCGCGAGCAGGAGCGGGACGAGCTGGTAGGGCCGCGGGTCGAAGCCCAATCGGCCGAAGGAGCGGAAGGGCCCGGCGGCGTGGACGGTCGCGAGGCGCGCCGCATCGCGCATGCGGCGGCAGGCGCCGGCGTCGCCGCGCTCGCTCGACGTCGGCAAGTCGAAGCTCGCCGAGGCGAGCTGCTCGAGGCCTGCGTGCAGTGCCGTCGCCTCGGCCGGCGAACCGCCGAGTGGCACGAGGTGGTACTCGGGCGGCGCGGAGGTTGGCTGGACCACCCAGCGCCGGCCGCGAGCCTGCACGATCGAACCGGGCGCGAAGGTGGAGCTCACGGCTAGCTGGTCCCGGGCTCGGCGCGAAGGAACACATCCGGATGGCGAGCGAGCTCGGCCACCCAGTCGGAGGCGTGGTGGAACACGATCGACTTGTAGCCGTCGAGCTCCAGCCGGGTCCGGACTTCGCGGTCCCTATCCGCCTGCTCCGGCACATCGTGCGGCGGGCCATCGATGAAGACGCACGCACTCGCCGTGTCGTAGTAGAAGTCGGGGCGCGAGTAGCGCTGGGGAATCCAGTACTGCGCCTTGTAGGGGGGCGCGTAGCCACGCTGCTGGAGCATGTCTAGGAAGCGACGCTCGAGCTCGGAATCGCAGAGCGAGCGCAGCTGAGCCCAGATGTCGCCCACAGGCGGCGCGGGAACGACGTCCTGATAGGCGCAGTTCATCAGGCGTTGCAGGTACTCGGCGACCAGCTTGCGGTCGATGAGCTCGTGATCGAACTGGTTGCCGTAGTCGAGCAAGCAGTCGTAGCAGGCGGCCTCACAGCCGTCGCGGTGAGCGAGACCGCGATCCTCGCGCGTGACCGGGTCGAAGTGGCACAACTCAAACGCCGCGCGCGCGATGCGGCGCAGGGCGTCCGGACTCTCGAGCAGTTGCCGCAGCACTCCGGCGCCACCTTCGCTGGCCTCGTAGATCAGCAGGTGATTCCGGCGCGTGCGAAGCGGCAACGGATCGATCGCAATCTCGCTCGGTTCGAGCTGGAACTCGTGCTGGATGCCCCGCTTGAGCGCGGCTGCGAGGCTCGCCATAAAGCCCGGGTCGTCCGTGGCCACCTTGGGCGAGATGAGCAATGCATTCTTGGTGTCGGTGACGAAGGGCACGACGCGCCGGGAAGACACTTGCGCCTGCGCAGCACCGTCCGAACCCGTGGCGGTGTTGTTCGCGCTGACCCACCGACCGCTCTCCAGCTCGAGCTGGAAACCATGGGTGTTGGCGTTGGCGCGCCGGTTCCAGCCCAGATTGACGCGCCAGATCGTGGTGGCGTCGGCGTACTCGAGCTGGGCCACGAGACCGAGCTGGTCGGCGGCGTGCAGGCGCGTGACGTTGGGCTCGCCGTCAGGGCCGGGGAACCGGAAGTAGGTGCGGACGTCGAAACCCTGTTTCTGGCGCTCTTCCTCGTCGGATGTGATGCGCTCGACGCGCCGCGCCGTCACGTTCTGCATGCGCACCAGGTTGCTGAACGTGCCGGAGCTCTCGATCGGCGCTCCGCAGCGAGCACAGTTGTTGATCGCATCCACGGCGCGCTCGTGCGAGTAACCGCATTCGATGCAAGTCTTGAGCGGCGAGAGCGCCGGGCCCGTGCCGTCGGACTGCATGGCGATGTTCGCGCGCTCGATGCGATAGCGCGCCCCCTCGTGGTAGATGAGCGCCTGAGGGCCGAACTCGCTGATCGCGAGGAAGCGCGAGCGGTTGAGGTACTGATTCTCGCCGATCTCGCCGCGCCGGCCGGGGATGAAGCAGTTCACCGGCAGGCGCGGGAAGCTGTAGCCCGGCAGGAAGCCCTCGCTGGCGAAGTAGCGGTAGCTGTAGAAGTCTCCTTCGGCGGCACCCTGAGACTTGGTGAGCAGCTCGATCTGGGACTCGGCCTGCTGGCGCATGGTCTTCGCCGCGCGACGGTCGTACTCGCTGCGCCCGTGGTCCCCGATGATGCGATTCTGCTCGATGCGCTGCTTCACAGCGGTGACGTACAAGTCGCGCCAGCGACGGCAAGCTTCGTCGAGGCTCCCGACAGCACCTTCGATGACGCGCTCCACCCAGCCATCGACGAGCCAGCGCGGGCGCTCGTCCCACTCGATGGACTCGAGAATGCTGTGGGCCTTGAGTGCGGCGCGGCGCGAGCTCGCGGAGTCGGCGAAGCGCTCGCGCACCGCCGCGCGCAACGGGAGCAGCAGGTTGTCCTCCCCCACCTCGAGAATGTCGGCGAGCGTCGTGCCGAGGTCGATGCGCAGCTCGCCGAGCAGAATCGCGTGGACATGCGCCCGAGCGAGCGCCTCGTTGCCGAGGTCGAGTCGCGGGGGCTGGACGCTGCCGGACACCATGCGATCCGGACGGCGGAAGAAGTACTGGTCGTGAGGGCTGAAGCCCGAGCAGTAGGTGTAGACGAGCGCGGGCTGTCCGCCGCGACCCGCGCGGCCGCTGCGCTGGGCGTAGTTCGCGGGCGTCGGCGGCACGTTGCGCATGTTCACGACGTTGAGCTGCGCGATGTCGACGCCGAGCTCCATCGTCGGCGAGCAGAAGAGCACGGGCAGGTCGGCGCTGCGGAACTGCTCCTCGCGCTGCTGGCGCAGAACGGCGTTCACCTGGGCCGTGTGCTCGTGTGCGTGCGGCGCATCGCCCTTCTCGAAGAAGCTGCGATACAGCCGAGTGAAATAGGGGTTTGCCTGCCGGCCCACCGTGCTGCGGCGCTCTTCCCGCAGGGCGTCGATCACCGGTGTCCCATCGCCCTGAAGCCAGACGATGGTGTCGCAGCGCAACTGGTAGCCCGGAGCGCTCGAGCCACGCACGGGCTCGCGGACGCGAGCCAGGTAGTGGCCCTCGAGCGCACGGAATAGGCTCTCGATCACCTCGCGCGTGTCGTCGAGCGTGCGCAGCGACTCGCCCAGAACGGAGGGCCGGCGCAAGTAGTTTCCGAAGGAGCTGTGCGTCGAGATCGGAAGGTCGCTGCCCTCGTGTTCCTCGATCGAACGCGGCCATGCGACGGGCGCGTAGAGCTGCGAATCCGCATCATCGAGGGTCCACTCGTCGCGCAGGTAGCTCTCGCTCTCGCGCTTGAGCTGGTCGATCTCGTCGCGCGAGAGCTCCTTGGCGTCGATCGCGAGCATGCGTCGCAGGTGATCGAGAAGGGCGTGGCAGATCTCGAGTCGCCGCGTCGGGGTTGCGCAGGCGAGCAGCGGATGCGCCGGGGCCCAGATGTCCTCGGCAGCCGCGAATTCGTCGAGCGACTCGTAGCGGAACGCGAGCAGGCCCACTTGCTCGAGGTTGGGAGAAGACACTCGCCATCCGCGTTGCAAGTCGCGATAGGCTCGGAACGCTAGCGTGCGGCGGAAGACGTCCTCGATGTTCCGTTGCGCGGCGAAGCGGGCGCCCGGGACAGCGGAATACGAGCTGAAACGCAGGCCGAGGCCGCGGAAGAGCTCGCCCGCGAGAGAGCCGAAACGCAGGCCCTGCTCACCAGCGCGCTCGAGCGCGCGCACCAGCGCGGAACGAACGAGGCCGACCTCGACGAAGTCATTGAAGTGCCCGGCCTGCAGCGAGGCGTCCTGACGGTTGTCCGTGAAGCTGAGCAGCTTCTTCGCCTGCGCGTCCAGATCCGAGTCCTGCAGCTTCGAGATGGTATTGAGCGCGAGGATCGTCGTCGCCGTGGAGCGCGTGTCGACTCCGAGCGTGCGCAGCTTGCCCGCGTCGCTTCGATCGCGAGCGCTGTAGGCGACGTTGCAGCACGGGCAAAAGGAGAACGGAGCCGCAAGGAAGCGCATGCGACGTCCGCCAGCCTCGCAGCGGCCGTTCGAGGACAGCTCGAGCGGGCGCGGAAGCGACTTGCGACGGCCTGCGCGAATCCGACGACGGTCGCCGGTAACCTCGATCCAGTCCGGCGGCACTCGCTCGACCACCGACTCCTCGTCGTCCGGCCACGCCGCGACTCCATCCTCGGGCTGGAACAGGTATCCGGCTTCCCGTCCCTCCTCGTCATCGTCCTTGGCACGGAAGTGCACGCGGGGCTCGACCCACTTGTGGCCGGTGTCGTCTTGCGCGAAGAAGACGCGATAGAAGTGGTGACCGCAGTCGCGGCAGAAGACGAGCGGAAACAGCGTGCGCGAGCGGTCGCCGGGCACGAACTGCTGCTGGCGCAGCGTGGTGAACCACTCCCCGGGCGACTGCAGCGTGGCCCAAACCGTGTCGCCGCGCGTGACGAACTGATGCAGGCGGAAGGCAAAGCAGGGCAGGCCTGTGATCGGATGCCGAATCCGGGAGCCGGCCTGCAGCAGGTTGCAGACGGCCTTGGAAGCTTCTTGCGGCGAGCACTGCACGAGATCCGCGAGATCGTGGCTTGCGGCGACCGGGCCGTCGATGGCGCGCGGACGGGCACGGCGCAGGCGCTCGCTGCCAGTCTCGGTGTCGAGGCCAAAAGTGGTCTCGATCCAGCTCGCAAGCGGGTCCGAGCGCAGCGCTTCGAACGTACTAGGGCACTGGCCCGCGGCGATCTCTCGCACGGAGTGCGCGAGTCGCTGTCGTACAGCGGCGATTGCAACGTCGTTCACCTGCGTTGTTCGCGCCAATGTCTCGTCGAGGATGTCCTCGGCGCGCACGGGCTGCCCGAAGATGCGCGTCGCGACCTTCGCGATCGCGGCAAGACGTTCCTGGCGGCGTCCCTCGGTGGCCATGGTGGCGCTCGTGCCGATGCAGATCATGCGCTCGCGACTGAACGCTTCGCGGCAGCGACGCACGAGCATCGCCACGTCCGCACCTTGGCGGCCGCGGTAGGTGTGGAGCTCGTCGAGAATCAGGTACGTGAGCTGGCTGGATGCGTCGATCAGGCGGCGCTCGATGCCGCGCGTGAGCATGAGCTCGAGCATCACGTAGTTCGTGAGCAGGATGTCCGGCGGCGTGTCGAGAATGCGCTCGCGCTCCTCTTGGCGCTCCTGACCGGTGTAGCGCGCGTAGGTCACCGGAGGACGTCCCGCGGGATAGCCGCGCTGCAGGAACTTCTCGAGTTCCTCCAGCTGGCTGTTTGCGAGCGCGTTCATCGGATACACGGCGATCGCGCGAATGCCCTTGCCCGATCCTTCGCGCAGGACGTGGTCGACCACGGGCAACAAGTAGGCAATGCTCTTGCCCGAGCCCGTGCCCGTCGTGACGACAAACGGGCGACGCTCGCGGCCACGCTCGAGCGCCTCGACTTGGTGCGTGTAGAGCGACATGGGCTTGTCCTCCACCAGACGAGTCGGATCCCCCACCGTGGGATCCGTCGACTTGCGACGGAAGATTCGCGCGCACTCCGAGTGCAGTCGCCCAGCCGCCACGAGCTCGTCGATCGTGCCCCCGGGCATGTAGGACGGGTTGAGCTGCAGCAGGGGCTCGGGCCAGAGCTCCCCTTCCTCGAACAGCGCCTCGACCTGTCGGGAGAGAGGCTCGTGGCGGATGTTCACGAAGCTGCGCGTGTACGCGCCGTACTCCTCGATCAGTTGCTGCCGGAGTTTGAAGACATCCACGTGAGGCTCCGCAGTTGGGGATCCCAGAAGATACCGAACGACCTCAGCGCTGCGGCGCGTCATGACACCGTTTTTGCCGACCAATCCCTCTACCGAGCGTGCGGCAAGAGACAAACCGGATACTCGGCTCGATCCAGCGATTCCGGCAACTCCTTGAGACTCGCTGTGGCATGTCGCGCAGAGATAGGACGGACAGTCGATCGCCCCGTGGCGATTCTGCGCCGCGAGCTGCAATGGAATCCGCCGGACGGCTCAGGAGGCTGCGTCGGGAGGCGGAGGCGCTTCCCCCCTCGCGGCGAGGCGCTTGCGGCGGAGGCGCTCGCTGCGGCCGGACTTGAGTCGCAACTCGGTAAGCGTTTTGTCGAGCAACGCCAGTGCATCGTCGGTGTCGGCTTTGAGGAGCCGCTCGCCAGCCTTGTGATCGTCGTACCAGCCGTCACCGATCAAGACGCGCGCATCCACGAGCAGGTTGGCGAGCGTGTCTTCGTCGGTCGGATCGACAGCAGCGAGCCGATCTCGCGCAGCTTCGAGCGCAGTGAGCAGCAGCTCGTCGTCCATCAAGAGCTTCCGCATCGCGTCGCCGACCGTTCCGCGCGTTGCAGCGGGCTCTACGAAGAAAACGAAGGCGCGGTCGTCGTTGACACCGTCCGTTGGCCCTCGATGGGCGACGAGACGGCAATAGTCGAAGAGGCCCGGCATGACCTCGCGCAGTCCTGCGGTCAGCGCGAGGCCAAGCGCCGGCCAAGGCCAAGGACGGAGGTCGTTGGCTGTCTCGTGCTGGCTGCGCCGGGTGTCCCACGCTCCGAGGAATGCCATGCGAGTGGCCTTCTCCCGCTGGGACTGGATCACACCATCCGCAACGCGCTCGCGGCCAAGCAGCAGGGCACTGAACCGAATGTCGTAGTGCAACGGTGCGGGCGGAGAGAGTCGCTGGATGCCTCCGGTCACATCGAAGGAGCCACTCAGCCAGAAGCGGGCCTGCGCCGTGGGCGCTCCCCGAGGATCTTCGCGAACGCTGTACCACCGCAAGACCTTCGGGGCGACGCCGCCCTGATCTCCTTCGACGAGAGCACATTCCCTGACCCCGAGCGCAACATCGAACACCGGCAGGTAGCGCTCACCCTGGTCCTTGTCGCGGAACGGCTCGCCCTTCACGCGCAGTCCGTCGCTGGAGCTCGCGATATCGCGCGGCACGAACTCCTGCTCGCCGTGACGGTGCATCAGGTCGTCCGAGAAGGAGAGATCCATCCGGTCGAGCGGTTCGTTCTGCTGTGTGGACCAGGAGGCGAGCACCTGCTCATCGACCTCGGCCCTGCCGAGTAAGACGCGATCCTCGGCGGCGTCACCGCGCAGCTGGCTTCCCCGAGGCATGGGCCGGAACATCTCGACAGGCCGCCGCTGTGGCACCCGGTTCGGCTCCCATCCCTCTACATGCAGTGCGACCCAGGCCCAAGTCTGACGGCGTGCTGCTGCCACCGGCTCGGCAACGTCCTCCGGCGGGTCGAGCCGGAGGGAGACCTGCGGAAGCGTCTCGAAAGTCGGTTCGAGTCGCGCCAAGCCCTGCAGCTGGCCTGTCGGCCGCAGGCCCAGGCGCGCGAACATGTCGCGCGGTGCGGGTGAGAATGGCGCGAGGTGCCTGAAAGCGGACTGCAGGTGAGCCACGACGAACGACTCGGATTCGACGGACGGAAAGACGGGGAGAGCTCTTTCCGCCTCCCGCAAAGGGCTGAGGGTACCGGGACGCGTGACTCGCACCAGCACGGTCTCCGCGCCAGCGACGTACGAGGACAGCGCGAGCGTCTGCTGGCGCGCCGTGTGGGAGCGATACACGGCGATGTCCGCGTTGACGCCATCCTCGGCAGACAGCTCGTCGAGATCCGCGACGACCTGCACCCGACGGGCAGTCTGTCCGAGCCGGGCTGCCAGCCGGGCACTGTCTTCCTTGCTCGCGACGGGCCGCCAGAGCACGACATGGAGGTCCTCGGTCGCGCATGCGGCCGCGATGGACTCGACGACCGCCGTCGGGTCATCGGCGGAGACGTCGACGAGCCACGGCGCGGGCCGAACCGGAGGACGCAATCGGACCTTGGGCACGCGCGCCCGTTCCGAGAACAGGCGTTCGGTGAGGTAGTTTGCTGCGATCTCCGTCAGCTGCGGCGCGAGTGCGAGGAACTGGGTCGGCAGGTACTCGGAGGCGAGGACGAGTCGATGCTTATCGATCAGGAAGGGCAGGTGGCGCCGCTCGTCCTTACGGAATGTCGAGACGTCCTCGATGAGCACGACCTGCAGTCGCAGCAGCGAGCGTCGCAGGCACGCGTAGCCGTAGTCGAGTCCGTAGAAGCACCGCTCGTAGTCGTGCGGAGTGCCCACGAGGATGTCCGGCAACGATCCCACCGGAGAGCGGTGCGGCTTCAGGGCCTCTTGCGCAGCGCGTTTCTCGTCGAAGGCATCGGCCCAAGAGTTGATTTCCTCTGTGGAGAGTTGGCCTACGGCAACATGCCAGCCGACACCGCCCCGGGCGGCGAGATCCCGCAGACGCTTCACGTAGAGCGCGGCCTTCTCCACCGTTGGCGTCAGGATCAGCACGCTCTGCCCACGCAGTACGACGGAGTGCAACGCGGCCGCGAGGAGCAGGGTCGTGCGCCCGGAGCCGAGGGGCCCGGTCACAAGCAGGTCCGTCGAAGGGAATACGCACTGGCCTTCACGATCCTCGGCCTCAAGGGATTGCTGGAACACGCTGTCGAACTTCTCAAGCGCATCGACCTGATCCCGAGTCGGCGGGGTGCTGATCCCCGAGTCCGGGTCCACGGCCGTCGCGAACAGGTGCGTGAGGTCCACTCGATTGGAGATCGGTGAGGACTCCATGCTCTCCGCCCGGCGTAGCGAGCTCCACTCGAGGAGATGCTCGGTACCGACCTGATCGCGGATCTTGTCGAGCCAGTCCGGCGGACCGTCTGCCGCGGGCTCTTCTTCTCCTATCTCGGATCCATCAGGGTCCTCTGCAGGCTTCGTACGCCGCTTCTCTCCCGGTTCCTCGATGGTCCTCCAGCGCTGCGCGGTCGGCCTTTGCTCGCGTCCCGCGTTCGCGTCCCAGTTCTCTCCCGTCGGGCGCACGTCATAGCCCTCGGCTCGGGCGATCGCATCGGCGTCGATCGGCTCTCTGACTGTCTTGGCCTGACTCAGGAACGCCAACGCCGACACGCCGACGAAGCACGTCATGCCCACGAGCGGGACCAGCAGGGCGATGGCTGCGATGGAGCGCTCGACGTCGCGCAGGAAATCGGTCGCGCCGCCCCCGGCAACTGGGTTCGCCATTACGTCCGCCAAGCCCGGAATCCAGCGTGCGATTTCCGCGACGACGCTGTCTTTCGAGTACGTCTGTGGGTCCTGCAAGTAAGCGAGGTACAAGTCCAGTGCCGACGCGACTCGATCGATCCACAGCGCGGTGAGCAGATAGCCGAAGAAGATCGCTAACAGCATTCCGACGCGACGCAGCAGATGCGGCTTCGTCATGCGCGGGGCGGGCTGCCCCCACTCGTCGACGGCCGAACCGCCGAACTCCAGCCAGATCAGCAGAATCAGGACGGGCAGCGTACCGACGAGGTGTCCCACGAGCCGCAGGCGCCCGATGGACTCCGGATCGATGACCGAGCGCAGGAAGTCGCCGCGGGTCGCAGCGAAGGCTCCGCCCGCAACGAGCGTGACGCCGAGCGCGATGGCCCAGCTCTTGAACCGGACCTGCCCGGTCGAAGCCGACTGGATCGCGGGAATGGTCGAGGCCCGCGCGACCATCAGAATCGTGACGCCTGCGGAGAAGCCGAACACGAGCAGCCCGAGCATCCAAGGCAGCCAAGTGCTCCAGCTCTTCGCGAGATCGAGCAGGGAAACGCCTCCGAACCGCCACGCACCGAGGAAAAGGAGCAAGCCGAGGGCCAACGGGGCAAGCCCCAGCAGGGCCCAGAGCCGGGTGCGACGGACCAAGAATGCGGGGTGAGATGACCATGACCCCAGCGACTGGTCGCGGAATGTGACTCGATCGCGATTCACTCGGTCAACTCCGCGCAAGGGAGCGGCTCGTACCCGTCATCCAAGATGGCGAAAGAGAGCTGCTCGTTCCACTTCACGGGAACCTCGTGGAACAGCATCGCGAAACCGCCGAGCGGCAAGGACTTGACCGGGACTCGCTTAGGTTCGAGCGATGTCCGTTCTTTGAGCTTTTCGATCGTACTCTCGGCCAACGAGGATTCACGGTGGAAGTAGCGATATTCGCCCCGGGCGCGCTGCGCTACCGATCCATCGTCGAGCACGCTCAGTAGGGCGTGGTGGCGGACATCCTTCCCCATGGCGCGAAGGATCCCTTCGAGCCAAGTCTCCTCCTCGATCGGGTTGGCCGCGACACTCGAATTCTCTTCCGCCTGCTTGAGGAGCTCTTCCTCGATGCGGCTGCCGACCCTGTCGGCGAGTTCGCGGACCAGCCTGTCGAGCACGCTGGCGCGCAGGAAGCCCGTCTTGTGGAAGTCTTCTCGCTCGAGTTGCTCCTTCCACGACATCTGGAATTCGATCTCGACACTCCGGAAGGTCTCATCCCAAGAACCCGAATTCGGTCGATTGAGGTCATGAGAGTAGGTCGGTCGGATCACCGCTGCCTTGCGCCACTCCCGCCAGTCCTCGAGCCACAGACGTTCTGTCGTGTCGACTCCGGACGTCGCAGAACCGAGCAACTTGCGCCGCTCGAAGTCACGTGCGACGTCATCGCGCGAGCGGCAGACGATCGTCCACGCACGCTCGGCCAGCAGCGTCGTTCGGCGCTGCAACGCCGTGATCCGGATCGTCTGGCGGACGTTCTCTGCAGTCCGAAACAGCGTGTGGGTATCGGTCAGCCCCTTTTGATACTGGTTGTCGACGCCCGAGAGCTGGTTCGCGAGAGCCGTGGCCGCCGAGCGCCCGCGCTGACGCTCGACATGCGCAGGGAGGAGCGCTCCGCACCAGCCGCCGAGAAGCGCGAGTGCGAAGATGGCGAGCCCGTTCGACCAAGTTCCGGAGCTGAAGATCATCAGGACCCGCAACACGTTGAGCGCAAGGAAGCCTGCGTAGGCGGCAACCACCGAGCCGATGAAGACTCGCCAGCCGATCGCCACGTGGAACCGGTAGGCACGCTCGAATTCTTCCGTGGCATGCAGCAGGTGCTCGCGATCTCGCGCGAGGATGCGCCGTGCGGCGAGCACCTTGTTGAGCCACGCTTCGTTGTTCGCCGGGATGGTGTTCCGCAGGTTCTGGTCAGGATCCGGGAGGAAAAGCCGCGCTCCGGCCAGCGTACGCAGGGCTCCAGAGGACGAATGAACCTTGGCCCAGTAGGCCTCGGAGTACTTTCGCTCAGGATCCTCGGAGTCCGGCGCCGCGGACGTATCGTCGCCCTTCTTGGGCTTGGCGAGCCTCACCCGCTCGACGCCGAGGTGAGTGCCGGCCTGACGATGTTCGGCGACCCACCGCTCCTCGGCGCAGTAGGTTCCCACCGCCAACCGTGCGTCGCCGCGGTCCCAGTCCAAAGACGGCTGCGTGGGATCGGTGAGCGGCAACTTTGTTTCGAGAGCCTGAAACGGGCCGCGTCTCTCTACTTTGGGCACGTCTTCGGCTTTTTCAGAAGCTTCGAGGATCCTCGTAGTGTGGGCCACCCGCAGCTCCTCGATCCGCGCCAGATCCGCCGAGATGCCGCACACGAAGCTGCGCCATGCATAAATGCTGCCGCGCTTGCTGTCTTTCTCCTCATCGACGCACAACCTCGCCAACAGCGTCCCCACCGCATCGGGCCAGATGTGGCGCGCTCGCACCAACACCTGATGTCCCTCGCCAGCACGGAGGCGATCAGTCATCACCCAGATCCGTGCGCAGTTCTCGAACGGCCTGATGCGCTCCCGGTCTTCCTTGGCGATTGCCCGCGTCGCGACCAGTACCAGCTCGAGCCGCGTCAGGGCCTGCGTATCCGCTTGCATGCGAGCGGAGGCGTCGCTCCAGGCCGCGAAGACTCGCTCGAGGGACTCGCGCTCCTGCCGCTGCGCGCAGTCCGCGAGTACCTGCCCCATGGTGGCATCCGGTCGTCGCGCCAAGTCGAGAGAGAACCACCGAGAGCGCAGTTGAGCGTGCTCCGGCGGGCCCTCTGGCCGTAGTTCGAGACTCTCGGCCACGTTCCCGCGGCGGTCGCGAGCCGCCAAGACCGGAACACCCTCGCGTGAACTCACCCGAACGCAGGCGCAATCGCGTGCCTCGTCAAACTCAAGATCGATCTGGAGGCGTGCCGAGGCTGCCGCTGCCTGCCAGTCGCGCAGGGAATCCCGGCCCGGTTCGCACGACACGGAAAGCCCGCCGGAGCTGCCCCGGACGACGAAGATCGTCTCGGCCACTCCCTTCGCAAGGTCCTGATCGCGGAGGACGACGAGCAGCGCCACACGGCGCGCAGCCAGCTTCTGGGCGAGATTGTCGCGGTACCTCTGGACAGACGCATCGTCCGTGGACGAGGACGTCAGGAATTCGGCCTCGATGCCGACGACGCTGTGGCGCTCCAGCAGCCCGTCGAGTTCCGAGTCGCCGGAGCCGCCCGCCGTGCTCTCGAGATCCCCGTCGAAGATCGACAGGAATCGATACGGAAGATCGGCCTGCCCCTGCAAGCGGAGCAGATCCGACCTCCGGCCGAGCAGGACGAGCGCCTCGTGTCTGCCGGGCGAGCGGCGACGGCCACCGGTCGACACGGATTAGCCCTTGAAGTGCTCGGCAAGCTCCGCGCGGCCGAGCTTGCTGAGCCGTATGGCACACTCAACGAGCTGTTCGACGCGGACGCGGTACTCGAGCTCGTAGTTGTTGAGCTTCTCCAGTTCGGCCCGGAAGTCGCCGTCGATCCAGTCGTGCAGCGCGACGAACAGCGTCTGAACATCGCGGTCGCGCAGGCCTTCCTCCATCGCAAGGGTGCCGAAGAAGTGATTGGCCTCCGAAGCGAGAGCGAGTCGCAGCGCTTGGTCTTCCTTGAAGCGCGTCATGAGCTTCTTGATGGAAGTCTCCTCATCACTCGCACGGAAGGCCTTGGACATCGGGCGCCAGTCGCCCGTCTCCTTGGTGAATGCCCGACGAGCGAAGCCGAAGCCGTGCTTGCTGTCCTTGGCCTTGCCGTAGAGAAGCAGCGGCAACGTCCAATCCGAAGTTTCCCCGTCCTCGTTCTTCACTTTCAGCCGGAACAGGGCAGAGCTGCGCTTGCCATCCGAGCCCAGCAGCGCGTAGAGCAGCGTATCGACGCCCATGCCACCCTGACGCTCTAGGCGCTGCTCCGTGTCGATGGCCCAGGGACGCCAGCGTGCGCGGCGGAGCTGTTCGTTCGTGACGAATGCCGGCACGGTGTACCCAAGGCCGAAGCTGTACTCGACGTCGGCGAACATCGAGCGCCCCGACGGATCTTCGACCCACTGGAGGAAGGTCTTGACGTGCGGATCGTTGGATGCGCGCCAGTAGTCGAGCGACGAGATGCTGTCGAACGCCTGATGAATGGCCCCCTGATCCGTGGGATCAGTGTCAGCGTTCGTGCCAGTGAATCCCTCCACTACACATGCGAGCATCAGGAACGGATTCCCACGCTCGTCGCTTTCCTCCTCGCCTTCACGTCCGACCTTGAACTTGATGCGGTGACGGCGATCCTGGGCGGCGCGAGCTCCCAGATCATCCTCCCATTCCTTCGTGGGCTTGGCACCCTTGGCCAAGGTGCTGTCCGTCGGGAGAAAGACATGAGTTGCAGCGCGGTTCTGGGCCATGCCCGAACCACTGCGAACCAAGAACTGGGCACGGCAGTTCTGGCCCAAACGCAACGCCATCAGGCCGATGATCTCCTTCTTCGATGGCACATCGCACTGGCCATTTCGCAAAGCGAGCTCAAACCCAAAGAGATGCAGGAAGCGACGCTTCAGATTCTCCTGCGCACGCGGGTTGGACGCGGCCTTCTCAATGCGATTCGCCCAAGCGTGCACCAGCTTCTCTGCGACGTCCCCAAGCCGGAAATGGCGGTGCAAGAAATCGGGAGGAATCACCACGTGCGTGTGAAGCTCCTCGAGTCGCTTGCCTAGCTCACGTCGGATCTCTTTGCGCAGGGATTCATCGATCTTGCCCGAGCCCTCGGTGGCGTAGGCACTGCCCAGCACATACTTGGAGATTCCGGTCAGCGCTTCGGTCAAGCTATCATCGCGTTGGGCAGCCAGCTCTCGCATCCAATGCTCGAGTTGGTCCTTCTCCAAGCAGGGTTCAAGGTAGCGGTCCGGGTGGAAGTGCGACTGACCGACCAGCGGCTTTGCGGCATCCTGGAAGTCCCGCTCGACCGTGAATAGCTCGTCGGTTGCGACACTGTCGATGTGCTTTTCGAGCGCAGCTGCATGGTGGAGAGCGCGCTCCTTCGAATCTTCGAGGTTTTCCCGCCAGGACTGGAGCAAGCGCACGGCGTTCAAGGACCACTTCGCGAAGACCTTGGCGACTGATGCACGAGCCTGTGAGAACACGTACTGCTCCGCGAGCGACCGGATCTCCGGCAGCTCGTCCTCTGAGAAGCGCTTGCCAGCGATCTTGAACTTTCGCCCGCTCAGCTTGCGCGCCACCGCAGCCACGTCAGCAGCCGAAGTGCTGGACTTGGTCTCGTGGAATCGATCCTCAATGTCCTTGCAGCGGCCGCACAGGGCCTCGAGCACTAGTTGAGCCACCGCGAAGGAGTGCACGTGGGCATCAAGCTTCGCGCCCTTTTTGGTCGGATGCTCGAGTGTGGATCTCATCGCGCGGCTCAGATAGCTGACGAAGAGAGCGTCGGACGAACACGACTCATCGGGCAAGAGACGCTCGCCGTGCACATGCCGGATCGACTCCCGCACGGCATTGGAGACGCCCGTCAGGAACTTCGAGTCCTTGCCAAGATTGCCGGCAAGCCTGCTCACTGCGTCCTCGTATTCGTCGAGGTCCGTGGCCTCGAGAGTCTCAAGGAACTCGTCGATGCGCTGTGCCGTGGCTGAGAGGGCCGCCTTGTGAATGCGAGCCAGCAGCTGCGGCATATTTTGATCTGCCGAATCGTCCGCACCGCGACGTCCCTTGTCGGCCTGCGCATCGGCAAGCAGGGGCAGCATGATGGCATCGACAATCTCAGCGGTTGACTTCTTGTCCGCGCCTTCGGCAAATCGCTTGATGCTCGCGTGTTCCAGCCACTTCTTCAGGTAGTCACGGATGCCGTGCACATTGACGCGATAGCTGGAAGCTCCCACGCTGCCGATGCTTAGCCGCGTGTTGCTCTGCTCGCTTTCGATCGCAGACTGCGCGGTACGGGCGTACAGGGCCGAAGCGGCAACCTTGTATTGCTCGCCCGGCTTGAGCTCTCCGGCGGCACCCTCGGCGAAGATCAGGAACGCCTGACGGACCGGGGCTGCGCCAGCCTGATCCGCATCGCCCGTGAGCATGCCAGCATTGAGGACATCGTTCGAGGTGCGGTCAGGACTCGAGAACGAGGGCAATTGGAATATGAAACGCTTGGACTTGCCGCCCTTGCTTTCCCGGTCGAGGTCATTCTCGATCCAACCGGCCAACTCCGAGATTCCGGTCAGGCTGTTGATCGCGAGCTTGACGCGCTGGCCTTGCGTGTCCTGCGCGACATCTCGGAAGCAAGACTGGTCAAAGAAGATGCCGATGGGCATGCAGGTGCGCCCACGAGCCTGCAGAGCGGCCTGGATGCCAAAGCTGAGAACCGCCCAGGAGCCGCGCCCCGTGCCACCGGCAAGACCGGCGACGAGGTAAAGCTTGACATCGAAGTCCTGAGCGCCGTGCTGTCGAGATACACGGGCCTGCATCTCGTTGCACAACTCATCGATTTTCTGCCCAACCGGCGAGCTGTCACCACCGATGCTGTTCCACGATAGGAAGTAGGAAATTGCCGGACATTGCGCGGCACCTTCCGAAGGTGGCAGCTGGACGTTGCGCGCCGTGAACGGGCGACCATCGGGATCGAACCACCAGCACTCCTTCATGCGCTGGAGCCCCTTCTCGCTCGCCTTGGCGACCTTCATGCGATCGGTGATCAAGCGATCGATGCGGGGAACGCCTTCCGACAGCTGCACGCTGCGCACCCAGCTGTGTGCACCAACTTCGGCAAGAGCCGTGCGGATCTCGCGCGAATGCTTTTCGAGATCATCGATGTCCGTATCGGCCAGCAGGAAGTAGGCCTCCGACTCACAACGCTCGGCCCATTCCTTGTCGGCGGCGAACATGCGCGCGAGCTCGACGAGGGTTTTGGCGCCTGAGCCGCCGAATCCGAGGAAGATCTTGCATGTGATGGCGTTGTTCTTGCTTGCCATGGTGGGGAGTGGTTGACGGGTCGAGAGGGGAACTTGGGAGATTGGCTTCCGGCGGTCAGGCAAAGATGTTGCAGATGTCCTTGGCGAACCAGAACCAGCCAACGAGCCAGCCGATGAGGAGCGCCGCTGCAACGATCCAGCCGCCGACAGTGGCGGGCTTGTGGACGAGCCACGCGTAGAAGGACCTGTCCTGCGGCCGTGAACGAGCGGCACGGCGAACGAAGATGCGCGTATCCCGGCTGTTCTCGTGGGTTTCAGGCCCATCCCAGCCTTCACCCGGCGAATCGATGAGGCCGGCGAGACGGGGGTTGATGCGCAGGATGTTTCGGTCGTCCGCAAGCCACTGCAGGCCCTGCTCGCGGAGCTCCTCCGGCATGCACTTCACGAGATCGCAAGTCGGTACGCGAAGTTCCTTCCTCAGCTTGAAGGCACTCCAGAGCATCGACTTCGTCCCACCCTTGCCCACGCTTTCGAACCTCACGGTGCGAGCGTCAAGACTGGAGAGGGAGTCGCTCGTGAGCGGATTGTCCGTCGTGACTTTCAGGCTCCACTGGCGCGGATATTGGTAGAGGATCGCGGCCCAGATGAGCAGCAGGAGCAGGCCGCCGCCGCCGAGCAACACGCCGTAGGCGAGGGCGTACTTGCGGTCCTTGTACGACTTGGGGACATCGCCGATGGCGACCTTGGTCTCGGGATTCTCGGGGCTGGGGAGACGCGTGGCGACGAAGTGATAGACGTAGTGCCCGTAGTCACCCTCCGGCACGAGGTAGGAAGCGACGGTGCCATCGATGATGGCCACGATCTTCCCATCGCGCGAGATCTCGGTCTGCACGGTGAGGTAGTCGTACTCTTCGGGAATGTTGGCGCGCATCTCCGCAGCGCCCGCCGTGTCGCCGCCCTCCACGGTGGGCTCGCCCTTGACCGTCGCGCTCTCGACCACGTTGACACTGAGCTCGGGGACAAAGCGCTGGGTGCCGTCCTTGAGCGTGAGACGCGCGCGGACCGGGACGGGACCTACGCGATCGGTCCACATGTGCGAGGTCTCGAGGTCGGCCTCGGGAGCGAGATAGCCGGCGCCGAAGTCCCACGCGACTTCCTTGACGTACGGGGAGAGCTCGGCCGGGCCGATGGCGAGCGCGACGTTCCGGTTCACGCGCACGATGCCGGTGTTCGCGATCTCGAACGAGGGCACGCGGAAGTCGAACAGCAGCTGGGTCGAGACCTCGGACCCGTCGACGCGGCGAATGCGGGCCATCACGCGGCGCGAGCCCGCGTCCGCGAGGGTGTAGCTGTGGTCGACCGCCGAGCCCGGCGGCGCGGACTGGGACTTCCCGTCGCCCCAGTCCCATTCGACGGACTCGGCGTAGAGGGTCGGCTCGAGGGTGGCCTGCAGCGTGGTGCCGTACTTGAGCACCCCGAACTCCACCGCGTTGGTGACGATGCGGTAGTCCACACGCGGCAAGCGGGCGCTCAGTTGCCACACCGCGGCATGTCCGTCCTCCGGAGCTCCGGCAACGAGTGGCGTGGCGGTCACCGTGATCTTCTTGCCCAGCACATCGGCGCTCGTGGGCAGGGTCACCGAGTAGGAAGAGCTCGCGCTGCCGGTCGACTGGCTCGCCTGCACCTCTTCCGAGGTGGTGGCGCTGCGACCCTCGACCTCGACCTTCCAGCGGATCGACTTCACCGAGGCCGCCCCGGTGCCGGTCCAGACGGCCTCGAACACGTTGGGCTCCCCGGCCACGAGCGTCTCGGCATCTGCCGGCCGCTCCTTGCGGACGTTGAGGCCCACCGGCCGGACGTTGATCGCGACCTCGTCGAGAACGTCACCGAGGGACGCTCGCTCGGCCTCCTCGAGCATCGCGCGGGCGCGCACGATCACGTTCTGCGGGATCTTCTCCGGCACGACGAGCGACCACTTGCTCGTCTCGGCCTGAATGGGGCTCGCACCCTTGGCCTGCGAGTCGACGAGGGCCTTGGTGGTGGCATCGAGAATCTCCCACTCGATGCGGCCGAGCTTGGAGTCGCCCTTCACTTCCGCCGAGAACTCGGCCGGAAGGCCCGCATCGATGGAAGGCTGGAAGCCGCGGATGCGCAGGGAAAGGCCCGCGCCGACTTGCACGGAGACCTTGCGCTCGAGCATGCAGAGGTCGGTGTAGGCCCGAACCTCGACGGTCGCGGTGCCGGGCTCCTCGAAGCGCACTTCGAGCTCCGCGGGCGCATCGGGAGCCGCGCTGCGCGCGGACCCGTTGACCGTCCACTCAAAGCGCGAGGGCGTCGCGGCGATCACGGTGGCCTTGAAGCGCACCGGCTTGCCGGCGATCACACCCTGCTCGGGCAGCCGCTGGATCTCGAGCCCGGCAGCGATGGTCGCGACCCGCACGCGGCGCTCGGCGGGGTCGCGCCTGTCCGCGGTCGCCCGGACGAGCACGTCGAACGATCCGGCCCGGTTGTAGATGTGCTGCTGGCTGTCGCCAGTGGCCTTGTCCCCATCGCCAAAGTCCCAGCTCACGTCCGTGCCGGTGTGCTGCACCGCGAACTGCAATGGCTTGCCCACCGGCCAGCGCAGGGAGTCCTCCGCAGGCGTGAGCGACTGGATCGTGACCTTGGCCCGCTCCGCGAACTGGATCGGGATCTCGCGCGGTCCAAGGATGTCCGTCTTGTCGATCTCCGGGAAGCCGATGGAGAGCTTGCCCGCGACACCCTTGGTGACGTCGCCGGCCTTGCGCGAGACCCGCACCACGTGGCGGCCATCCTTCAGCGGCAGGACCTGCGGCTCGACCTGCAGTTGGACGCCGGGATCCCCGCTGAGGAAGTCGACGCGGAACACCGCGTCTGCGGATACGCGCTTCTTGCCCGTTCCGGCCATCCGGACGTTGATCTCGACGTCCTGAGCCTCGTCCACCGCCGGGAACGCGACGCGCGGAGTGCTCAAGCTGACCCGCAGCTGGTCCTTGAGCTCCGGCCGACTCGTGTAGATGCGGACGTTCCGGGGCTCGACCGCCTCGGGATCGAGCGGCGGCTCCATGTCGCCGAGCGGCTGCTCGATAATGTAAGCCGTCGAGCGCTTGCGCGCGAGGGCGCGCCACGACTCCACGACCGGCGTCAGGCCCTCGTCGCTGGTCGGGTAGGTGTACTTGCGGTCCCGGGGATCGACCTCGGAGTTGGTGTCCTCCCCGTCTGTGAACAGGTAGATCCACGATTCCGAGTAGCGATCACCCTCGGCATCGATGCGTCGCATGGCCCAGCCGAGGGAGTTCCATAGGGAGGTGCCTTCACCCTGCTGGGGAGCACCGACCTCGCGCAGGTGCGCGGTGGCACGCGCCCGATCGGCCTCCGTCCAGCCAGAGACGTCGAGTCGCCAAGGCTCATCCCAGCCCAGACCGGGGCGTCGGCCGGGAACCGACTGGTTGAACATCATCACGGACACGTCGGCGGTCCCGTCCGTCGGCAGGGTGCCCAGCCACTCCTCGAGCTTCCGACTGACGAACTCCCAACGGGTCACCCGACCCGACATGTTCATCATTGAGTAGGAATGGTCGACCACGAACAGGTGCAGGGACTTGTCCGTCGGCTCCTGAGTTGACGTACCGGGGCGACCGAATCCGCTCAACGAAAGCAGCAAGACGGCCCATGCGACGAGGAACCGTCCGAAGCGGAGCGTGCGAGGCATCATTGGGGGGGCGAGCTACGCGATCAGGACAAACGAACCGGCGGGGTGTTCCGGACCTTCGTGAAACCTGACGAGTTTGGGCGCTCTCAGGCTTTCGAGGGGTTCTGGGATCATACACCAAGCCTCAGACTTGGCTCCTCCGGATGGACCCACCCCCCAACTCCGGCGCAATCTCGCCTATCGAACATCTTACCGGCGCAAGCCTGGCCGGGACCGCGTTGGCGAGCGCCCGAAAGGCATCGACCACGCTACGTTTCGGAGTTCGACGGTCGTCAGCGCTGCCGATAGGCCTGCGCGCTGTGATCGAGAATCGCTCGGAGGAGGGGCAAGTGTCGAAACACAGTTTGAGTCCCATGAGGGTGCGGGTCTTGGCGTTCTCCGTCGCGTGCGGATTCTTGACCGGCTCCAAGAGCGCGCCGGTGCGGCTTGAAGAGTATTTGCGCGACGATCGATTCGCGGAGGCGCGGGCGCTGCTAGAGGAAGAATACGTCGGGGCAAGCCCGGCCACAGATGCCAAGGCAGATGACGTGGGGTTGCGAACTCGCTTCACGGGCGCGATCGAGGAACGCGCGCGAGAATCCGTCGAATCGCTCATCTCGAGGGGGAAGCCCCGTGATGCTCACCAGCTCGCTGTCTCGCGTCTCGAGAACTGTCCCTGGTCGGCGGAGATCCAGAAGGCCATCGACAAGAGCCAAGCGCTGCTCGATGCCATCGCGGCGACCGAGTCGAAGTGGAACTCGCTCGGGCCTTCCTCCGACCCACGTGAGGCATGGAACTTCCTCGGCGAGGTCGAGCCGTCTCGCCCATGGATTATGGATTCGGAGGTGCTTTTCTCCCTCGAGAAGCATGCGGACCGGGCCATCGCGGCGGGCTGGGAGCGCGCGCTCTCCGCCGCAAGAGGTCGGCTCTCGAAGCAAGAACGACTGCGCCTGTTCCAGGAGCTGCGGAGGCGCTCCCATCCGGAAGCACACCTTGCAAGGTTGGAGCAGGCTCTCGGTCTGCTGGAGCCGTTGCCCAAGGATGCGGCACCGGAGACTCCTCTTGACGCGAGAGCCTTGCATGCGCTTGCGTCAGCGCGGAGTGTGCTCGCCGAGAACGACGTCACGAGCGGCGCAGGCAGCCTGAAAGCCTGCGTAAAGATCGTCTGGCAGTGGCATACCAGCTGGCTCGAGTCCGTGCTTCCCGAGTACCTCAACTCGAAGACGGTCGCCACGGAGGAACTCGTCGAGGCAGAAGCCTGGCTGGCGCGGGAACCTGCGCCTCGCGCGCTTCGGCCCGCCGTAGCCCGTGCCCATGTCCACCGCGCCGCGCAGGTCGCTCCCTTGGGCCTCGCATCGGCCATTGCGCTGTTCCACCTCGATCGAGCAGTTGCGCTCGGGGTGGACGATGACGATGACGAGGTCCGCCAGGCCCGTTCCACCGCAGAAGCCACGCAAGCCGCAACGCCCTCGCCGCAATGCCGACTCGACATCATTCTCGAACCGGCGATCGAGCCCGAGATCTGGGATCTCGTGCTGTCCTCGCTGGCGTTCCAGCTCGCGTCAAGAGAGGACGCGCTCGCAGTCCTCGACCCGCTCTCCACGGATCCCGAGGCGCCGCGAGTGAAGGCCTAGGCCACCTCAGCGAAGCTGGTCCGTGACACTTCCGAAGTGACGCCAGTCCAGTCCCGCTACTTCTCGCACTTTCAGGAGGCCCCCAACCCTGCCAAGGCTGATCTCGAGAGGCGCTGCAACGCCGCCGAGTTCAATGTCTCCATGGCCCGCAGCAGCTACAACTCCGCGGTCAGCAGCCACAACATCTGGCCAACGGAATACTCCCTCAACAACGTCAACATGGCCTACAGCCGCTACTCGATGGCTGTGACGACCTACAACTTCCTCGCGAGCTCGTACAACGCGACGCCCTCGACCATCACGGAGTCGGTATACCTGCCGTACACGTTCGAACAGGGCTTCGTCTCCTTTGGCTGGAAGCGAGGCGTCTGCGTGCAAGTCAATGGCGAAGCGCCCGTGGACATCCGGCGCGAGCCGGTGGCCAGAGACTACGTGCGCATGGGATCGAGCGGGATGGACGAGATCCCGACCTATCGAAGCCAAGACTCTATCGACATCGATATCAGCCCGAAGGCGGGACTCGAGCACCTGACGCTCACGATCGACCAGATCCAGCAGAAAAAGGCGCCCTTGCTCACGAGGCTCGCGGGCGAGCCGATCGCCACCCTGTCGGCCGAAGAGACACGCTTGCTGGGATGGATGTACCACCCTTGGGGCATGAGGCCGACCCTGACGGAACGCCTCGGGCTTCCCGACTGGATGCGGGACACCGCCGGAAAGCTCCGCCTGACGCGCACTCGACCGCAGCCCGCCGCCCAACCACTTCCGGTCTGCCCGGAGCCGATCACAGGCCCGCTCGACACGGAGTCCGCGAGTCAGTTGCTGGGGCCGCTCGTGTGCCGGACCATTTCCGGTGATGGATCTGGCAGCGCATCGGGCGGATCCGGAGTGCTCATCGGGCCCGACGGACTGGTGCTGACCTGCGCGCACGTGCTGGATGGACCTAGGCTCGAACTCGAGTTCTCCGCGGGAGCGTATAAGGGGCGTCGATCCGGATCGATTGTGTTCGTGAATCGGGCCCGCGACGTCGCGCTGGTGCGCGCAGATGGGCTACGCAGCGAGCGCTGGGCGAGCGTTCGGCTCGATGCAGCGCCGCGGCAGGGAGAGCTGATTGTCGCCATCGGAAATCCGACGCTGGGCGGCGACGGCACGAACATCGGGGGCATCTCGGCCGGCATCGTCTCCAGCCCGTCCGTCGAGCGCTTCGCCGGTACCTATCTCAGCGCCGACATCACGATCGCCTCGGGCTCGAGCGGGGGCCCGCTGTTCTCGCTCTCGGATGGCGCAGTCATCGTCGTGATTCAGGCCGTAGCCACCAGCCCGGGCTTCAAGGACGACATGGCCGCGAGCGGCTACATCTGCCTCGCTGCTTCGAGCGACCAGCTGCGCGAGTGGCTTGGCCTGAGGACCGACTGCTAGAGACGTCAGAACCAGCGGTCGGAACCACTCATGCGCAGGCCGATGACTCGTCCGAGCCAGCTGACGGCGAGCGTCAGCGAGAGCGCCACCCCGAAGTGAAGGCCCTCCTCCTCGGACGTCGTGATACCGCGGAGATTCATGCTCATGAACGCGAGGACCACCGACGAGATCGCGAACATGGTGCCGATCCACGCCCAGCGGTCCTGTAGCTGCTTCTGCCTCTGCGCGAGCTCAAGCTGCCGCTTGGACTGCTCGGCCTCGATGGCCTCGATCTTCATGGCGACGAGGTCGTCGACCGCGCGGGTGGTCAGGTCGAACAGGCGATCGACCTGAGCCATGTCTCGCACCAGACGCTCGAAGCGGGCGTGGTTGTTGGTGCGAGCGAGTTCGACGAAAAAACCCGCGCTGCGGACGCGCGCGCTGTGATCCTTGACCTTGCGCCACTCCTCGTCGCTGATCCGCTGGTCTCGCTCGGCGGACTCGACCGCGCGGCGCAGCCCCTCGATCGCGTGGCGCTGGTATTGGGTGGCGAGATAGTGCAGGAAGTAGGGGGCACGCAAGTGGTTGACCATCGTGTTGCCCCAGAACTCTTCGCCCATGTCGCGGTCGATCGCGACGTAGGCCACGCCTTCGCGTGAAGCCACGAACTGCACCCCCTCCGAGTACTCGAAGCTGTCGCCTCGCACGTAATCACCGCGCCCTGCGTCCGTGGGCAGGTGCAGCAGCCGATGCGGTGGAGCTTGCTCGCAGATCTGGTACAGCAACTGCCGCTGCAGTTCGGGTGCGCAACGTCCGACCGGAGCGTGTCCGAGATGCCCCACACGGGAGACGGAAAGGCACAGGTAGGAGCGCAGCGTTCGGGGAATGTCGATCGCTTCCCACCAGTCACCCGGCGAGAAGCTCGTCAGGACTCGTCGGAGGACTTCTTCGAGCGAGGTCTCGACGTCAGCGATACGCAACTTGGGACCGCGCCCGCCGTCGAGATACCTTGCCCAGTACAGCATCTCGAGCCAGCGCCGCAGCTCGGGACTGGCCAAGGAAACCTCCAGCGCGACGTAGCCGAAACCGAGGCCGAACAGCCACAGCTCGACCCGGTCGATCGCGAAGTCAACTTCCTCCGCGTGCTTCGTGAAGCGCACGCGCGCCCGTGCCGGGATCGGATCCGTGGACTTGCGGTCCCGGAAGTTCCAGCTGTGGACAGTCAGCCCTCCGGGTGAATCGCTCTCTCGCAACAGCTCGGCGGCATGCTCGGCGAGTCGCGCCTCCGCACGCAGGGACGGGACGATCGACTTCCAGTCGGCGCCCTGCTCGGCCAGCGCGGCCCGCAGGCTCTGCACGCGCCCGGGGTCCCCCACGCGAAACGAGAAGATCAGGCGCAGGAACGAGCCCTTCGTCTCGACACGAAGGGTCTCGATCCAGTCATTGGGGAGAGTTCCTGCGGAGTCAGCTGCGGCCATGGGGTCTCACTCGATGAGGGCGCCCGGCAGGCGCTGCAGAACGAGCTCGATGATACGGCCGCGAGCGGCTTCCTCGGACTCGGCGAGTCGATCGGCCAAGAACTGGTGCACCAGCATCCCCATCTCGTCGCTGGTGATGCGACCATCCTTGAGAGCGAGGTCGAGCATGTCGCTCAGCCTTGAGCTGGGCTGCGTGTGTCGCTTCTGCATCTGCTCGAACTCGCCCTCCATCTGCGGCGGATAGCGATTGCTGTCGTGGTACGTGATGTAGCGCGCCTGCCCCTTCTCGCGCTCGGCAAACAGGAACAGCTCTTCTTGGTCCCGGTCCCCCGTGCCCCACACGGCCCAAGGATGCAGGTCGATCCACATGCCACTCTGTGTGTGGCGCAGGACCACCATGCTTTTCACGGGCTGAACGTCCACATTGGTCGGAGGTCGCAGGTCGGACACCTTGCGCGGCGTGTTGCCAACGAGGCGCAGTGCATCGATCTTGATGCCGGCCCGAGTGACCTCGACGGATCGCACGTAGTAGAGCTCCCATTGCTGGAGCGCGACGAGACCAAGGACCAGCTCGCCGAGCGCGTTGAGCAGGACATCGCCCCGCTCCTCCGTGAGACGCGTGCTCGTCACGCTGCCATGGGCCTCCGCGCTGCGATTGCGGTAGGAGATCATGCTGTCGAGAAAGTCGAGAGGGGTGATCTGCTCGCCACGGAACTCCTTCCCATGGGTCACGCTCGACGCGACCTGCGCTGCAGAAAGCAGGCGCGGACGGCGCGATGGCTTGTGTAGGTCGAGCGCGAGCTGATCAGCGTAGGGATGGCCAGCGCAGTCCTTCACCAGTTGCCGCAGGGCGGCCATCCAGTGCCCGAGGGACGGCTTGCCAAGTACGCGCATGACGAAATCCGAGCCATTGTTCTCGGCGCGAGCCTTGGCGTCCCGCAGCGAACACAGCGGCATGGCGAGCAGCTTGATCAGGCATTCGTAGGCCTTGAGCACACGGGTGTGTGTCTCCGAAGCCTCGCCGGAGCTTGAGGCGGCGAAGTACGAGCGACTGAACGGGTAGGCGATCCTGCGCTCGATGTCGTCGAGCAAGTGACGCTGGGCGCGTCCTTCGCTCGCCTTCTTGTAGTCCTCCTGAAGGGTCTCCACCTTGTCCCAGCCATGACGGCCGTAGATCGGAGTGAACTCGAAGCTCGAGCAGTCCTTGCTCTCGACGATGTCACGGTTCTTGCGAATGAGGAACGCGTTCTGCGAGGACTCGCGCTCGTTCTGCAGGAACACCAGTAGCCGTCCCCCATCGTTCATCTGCTCGATGATCGGGTACGGGATCTTGGGGACATTGCCGTTGAGAACGACGGCATCCCAGGGGCCGGCTTGCTCGAAGCCTAGGGTGACGTCCTCGACGAGCCGTACCTCGACGAGCGCAGGATCGTGGCCGTCGCGCGCCAGCGCCGCTCGGGCGAACTCGGCGACGATCTCGTCGCTTTCGAGACACAGGACGCGGCCCTTGGGAGCGACCACGTGCGCCGCCAGCGAAGCCGTGAAGCCGCCCTTCACGCCACAAACCAGCACGCGGTCGCCTGGGTGCAGGTCCAGCTCCTTTACGATAGTGGCGCACACCGAAGGCGCGCTGGTCGTGGTACGAAACTCGTCGCCTCCCTTCGGAATCTGGATCGGTGCGTGACGGTAGGCTCGGAGCCGCAGCGAATCGTCGGCGTGATTCGCGCGGTCGACGAGCTGGAGCGCGCGCCGCAGCGCAGAGTCTGGCGCGAGCTCGAGGTAGTCGGCCGCCGTGCGGGCGAGCTGCTCGCGTAATCGCGGCTGCATCACCTCGACGCGCCCCAACACCTCCTCGAAGTGAGCCCACAGGAAAGGCGAGGGAAACCACAGTGGTTCCTGCTCATCGCGATCGAGGGCGTAGATCCAGTCGGCGTTCATCAGCGCATCGTGAATTGCCACGGCGTCGGATCCCGGCAACGCCATCGGGGGTTCCTCGAGGCAGCGCCGAATCAGATCGCGCCCGAACCCATCGGGGTTATCGAGTGCATCAAAGCACAGGAGCGTCGATCCATCGTCCTGCGGCAGCGCCTCGGGGCGCTCACGCAGTCGCGAGGCGACCTCGGTCGCCAGTTCGCGCGCAGCGTCCGACAGTCCGAGTGTCTCCGTGTCGTCGTCGGCTTTCATCACCACGATCCAGCCCGCTCTCACCAACCCCTCGAGCAATCCATCGACGGATTCGGCGGAGAGCGAGTAGGGTCGCTCGGTGATGCGAGTTACGACGTACCAGCGCGGGACTGAATCGAACTCAGCCTCATCGAGCTGGCACAGCACTCCAACGATGTACAGCTGGTTCGAATCGAGCGACGAGGGGGCGAGCGACTTCGACATGAGCGTGGGGGGGATTGCGCCTTGGAACTCTAGGCGACACGCGCCGGATCGCGCGGTCGGAGTTTATCCTCTTTCGCTGTGATTCGACGCTCGGAAGAAGATTGGACGCGGCTGCGACGTGCGCTCGTGGACCGGCTGCGCGAGACCGAAGACCTCTCGGAACGCGCACTCGCCGCGCTGCTTGCCGTCCCACGACACGTGTTCGTGCCGCCGCGCGAGCGCGCAGAGTCCTACCACAACCACCCGCTCCCTATCGGCCAGCGCCAGACGATCAGCCAGCCTTACATGGTCGGTTGGCTGGTCGACGCACTGCGGGTGCATGCCGGCATGCGCGTGCTCGAGATCGGCACCGGCTGCGGCTATCAAGCCGCAGTCCTCGCGGCCGCCGGAGCGGAAGTCTGGTCCATCGAGATCCGGCCACGACTTGCCGAACGCGCCCGCGAGACTCTCTCCGTGCTCGGCCTAGGTTCGATTCACCTGCGTACCGGCGACGGCGCAATGGGCTGGCCCGAGGCGGCTCCCTTCGACGGCATCGTCCTCACGGCAGCGCCGCTCGAAGTCCCTGCTGCTCTGTTCGAGCAACTCACGCCCTCGGGCGTGCTCGTTGCGCCCGTCGGCCCGGTGCGCGACGTGCAAGCGCTGCTCCGCTACCGACGCTCACAGACGGGCTCGTTCCCCACCGCCGAGGCCCTCGGTGGCTGCGTGTTCGTGCCGATGATCGACCCGCACGGCCGGCAATACCGTCGCCTCGATTAGGTCAGGCGAGCCCGAGCTCGCGCCGCAGCGCGTCGAGCTCCGCGACCAGTTCCGGGCCGAAGTAGTGCGCGAGCTCGGCGCGCGCGCCGTCGTCGAGCGTGGGGCCATCGCCGCTGCACACGAGCGAGCCGTCGACGGCCTCGCCGGAGGGCAGCAGCACGCCGGCGTCGAAGGTCAGCGGGAAGAGCGAGCTCACGAGCGGCTTGAGCATGCGATGCGCGAGCCCGTGCTCGAGCGCGTA
>SXGT01533447.1_pt1 | contig 33116 bp, 30 predicted proteins | sample 3176221 | NCBI WGS metagenome assembly SXGT01 (sample SAMN11356862, study PRJNA531348) | freshwater metagenome | isolation source: freshwater sample F1-120 | place: China: Fuxian Lake, Yuxi | collected 2017-12-25
GACTACCAGACTCGCCCCACCCAACATTACCGAGGTATTGTTTTTTAAGGCTTCAACATCACGGTGCAGATTCATTTGCAAGATTTGCCGCCGCAACATCCAGGGGATAAACAGCACTTTCAATACTAAAGTTAAAAAGGCTGAGATGTATAAATGATGGTTATTCAGACTGTAGGCCGCCAATACCGCAGTTAAGGTGAGCAATAAACCCTGCGCCGCAAAGATGTTCACCAATCGCAGCAAACGACCTTGCCCAAGCATCAGGAACGAAGTCAAACCGATTAAGCCTGCCATCGACAATATGGCTTGCTCGTAAAAATTCATGCTTTCAATATTCATTAGCGTGCCGACTCCAAAATAATATGACTGATCATGCCCAGTAATCCTAAGAGATACGCAAAGCTTAAAAATTCTGGCACTCTAAACAAACGCATCTTCGCCACCAGCGTTTCCGAGATTGCGAGCACAATTGCGAGCACTGCTAACTTACCCATAATCGCTAACAGGCCATAGCCTAGGGCGCTTAAAGAAAAATTTTCAGCAATCCCCCACGGAAAAAAGATATTGGCAAGCAACACCCCATAAATCATTAGCTTTAATTGACTAGCCCATTCAAGCAGTGCCAAATGTCGACCGCTATATTCCAAAATCATTGCTTCATGAATCATGGTGAGTTCTAAATGGGTCACCGGATTATCTACGGGGACGCGCCCGGTTTCGGCAATCGCTACTAATAACAAGGACAGTAACGCAAACACAAATGATGGCCGCAAGACCAACCCTTGATCCAACACATGCGCGATGGCGACCGACAAGTTAGTAGTCGAAGCCGCCATGGCGAGGGTGAATACCGCCATCAACATGGCGGGTTCTGCGAGGGAAGATACCGTCATCTCCCGCGAAGCCCCCATACCACCAAAAGCCGTGCCAACATCTAAGCCCGCCAACGCCAGAAAAAAACGGGCAAAAGCAAAAAAGCCCACCATCACAATCATATCGGCGCCAGCGGAGGTCACTAAATCCACTGCAATAAATGGAACCACTGATGCCGCCAACACCGTGGCTGAAAAGATGATGTAAGGATATTTAGTAAACAACCAGGATGCATGCTGCGAGATCACAGGCTGTTTATGCACCAATTTAATAAGGTCTTGATACGGCTGCAATAATGACGGTGCGCGACGGTTTTGTAAGCGACATTTGCACATTTTTAACCAGCCCGCCAACAGTGGTGCCAAGGCCACGAATAATAAAGTTTGGAAGATAGCAAACACGACGCTCATAAACTGCCCATCCACAGTAAAAGGATTAAGGTGGCAAAGGAATAGCCAAGATAGGTTCTAATGTTTCCGGTCTGTATCAGACTAACTTTTTGCGACAGTAAATTGATTCCGCCCGCCAGTGGCAAATACAGTCTCGGCCAACAATGGTCTTGAACTTTAAGTTGATAATGCACTGCCGCCACATCCTGTTGCAAACCACCGCGAGTCTCTTTCTGCACGTCTTCTTGCAATAACCACACTTGCGAAAAAATCCGGCGAAATGGCATGGTGAAGGCGCTGCTACTATATTGCATACTTGGGCCTAAGCCCCCAAAACCACAATCCCAGGTATCGCCAATACGCATATTTTTGGTTTCGGGATTACGGCGTAAATACCAAAAAGTAAACAAGCCAGCGATAGCGGCCCCCACTAACACAAACGGTGCGGAGTAAGAGGCCTTTTGCGCCGAAACCGGGGCCAGCCATAACCAAGTCATCGATGAATCATTCGGCATGGTTTGACCTAAAACTTGAAACGCCACGGTATTCAGTAAGCGGATGATGACATCGGGAAAGATACCAATGAGAAAACATAAACTTGCCAAGATCGCAGGCCCAATAAGCATGCCGCGCTCATGCACTTCCACCGCATTTGCGGCAGCTTCCGAACGCGGTAAGCCTAAGAAAATTAACCCAAACACCTTGATAAAACACGCTGCCGCCAACGCTGCGGTCAAGGCCAAGGCAGCTGCCGTTACGGGAATTAAGGTTCGCAATACCGCATTATCCAGCACATCTACCTGCAAAGCGGTTTGAAAGGCCAGCCATTCTGAGACAAAGCCATTAAACAACGGCAAAGAAGAAATACTCATGCAGCCAACCAAAAATAACTTACTGGTTTGTGGCAAGCGATGAATTAAACCGCCCAATTTGTCGATATATAACTCATGGGTTTGCAGCTGAATAATCCCGGCCCCTAAAAATAAGAGATTTTTAAATAAGGCGTGATTAAACGCATGAAACAGCAACGCTAACAAGCCCAAAGCCGCCAATTGCGGGTGTCCATTGGCCATAAAAATCATCGACAAGCCCATGACCATGAAAATAATGCCGACATTCTCTACCGAGCTGTAGGCTAAAAGCCGCTTTAAATTGGGCTGCATCATGGCGTATAAAATACCGCCCAACGCAGAAATCGTACCCACGACTAATAACACTACGCCCCATTGCCACTGCACCTCGGGTAATAAGTCATAACAAAAACGCAAAAACCCATACAAAGCAACTTTTAACATCACCCCAGACATTAACGCCGATATATGCGAAGGTGCCACTGGGTGAGCTTCTGGCAACCAGACATGCAGCGGGACTAAGCCCGCTTTCATCCCAAAACCTAACAACGCGAGCGTAAACGCAATACTGGCCCAAGTTAGACTTAAATGTGCGCTCCGTAAGGCTTCAAAAGTAAAGCCATCGGCAAAACTGGCCAACACGCCAAAAGCGAGAATAATGAACAGCGCCCCGACTTCCGCCATGAGTAAATATAAAAATGCTGCCCGCTGATTTTCGAGCTGTTCATGTTGAAAGGACACCAAAAAGTAACTGGCGACCGACATCAATTCCCAAGCTATCATAAAAAAGAAGGCATCATCGGCCAGCAATACCAGCAACATACCTGCTATAAACAGTCCGGTAAACAACCCCAACACCGCGAACGGATACTGGGTTTCATCATAGTGTTTGACATAGCCTGGACCATACAAACTCACCGCCAATACCGCGATCCCGATAATCAAATAGAAAAACCCGGATAACGCATCAAAGCGCACTTGCCAAGGTAACCACGGTAAGCCCACCGGAATTTGCGCAGTTAATTCGGCCTGGGTTAACAACACTCCTAAGCCAGCGGTGATAGCAAAGACTGCAGATAATCTCAGGGCCCAGAACACTAGGCGGTGTATCCACTGGGCAAAATTAGCCTCGGTTAATTGCGGTGCGAGATTGCGGTGCACAAAATGTTCTGTCGCTGGAAATTTTTGGCTAGTCCAATTAATCCCGAGCATGACTCTGTCCCGCTGTCGTACTAGCAGTGATAACAGTGCGGACACAAAACTCAGCAAAACTGCAGAATAGGCAAAGAGCATGATCATAGAAGTTGCCTTTTAGTTGAAAAGAATCAAAAATTCGGTACGGCGAGAAATCGCAGTTGCATAGTGGGTAGCTTGGATTGCATAAGGTTGAAACCAACATTCGCAGCCGCGAAATGTTGGTTTCAACCTTATGCTGAGTCCAAGCGGCTTGCTGACTCACAACACGCGCTAAATTAAGGAAAACGTTACCGACACACGGCAGATTCCGAGGTAGTTTGTATGCCGGCAACGTTACCTGCCACTTATTCTTCAAATGGCAGATCTGTTTTACGTCTACGCTTATTGTCAGTGCGCATTCTGCGCACCGCTAAGGGATGCTCAGAAAAGGTTTCATGCAAGTCCATTCCGATAAACTTACAGGTACCGCCTGACAATTGATAGACGTGCTCAAACTCATGTAAAAACTCCATCACTGTGTGATCGATTAAATAGGCGTTATTTAATTGAAAAGTCACTTTTTTGCCTGGCTCGATATTTGCCAATGCAGTTTTCAAGGCTAAGAAGTTGGAAAAAATGGCTGCGCCGATAATTTCAACACCATAATTACCATCGGATTTTTCCGCCACTCTAAAATAAATTTTGAACAAATTGTTTAAGCGCACCCCGCGCAACATATGAATCAAAAATTTCGCGAGAATGCCTAAGGCTACACCGATCAATAAATCCGTAGCTAAAACGCCGATGATGGTCACCACGAACATAAAAAATTGTTCTTTGCCAATCTCTAAGACTTTACCGAATTCTTTGGGCGAGGCTAAGCGTGAACCCGTAAACACTAATAACGCTGCTAACGCCGCTAAGGGAATACTGTGAATCAAGCGTGGAAACAATACGACAAACAACAACATAAAGGCGCCATGGAAAAAGTTGGCCCACGCGGTTTTCGCGCCATTGTTCACGTTTGCTGAACTTCTGACGATTTCCGCAATCATCGGTAAACCACCCACCAAACCACAGACCAAATTGCCTGCGCCGACCGCTGTTAAATCTCTATCTAGATCAGAGTGACGTTGATACGGATCGAGTTTATCTACCGCCATGGCACTCAATAAACTTTCTAAACTGCCAACTAAGCTGATGGTTAATACCGACTCCCAAAACTCTAACGTGCCAACTTTGGAAAAATCTGGAAAGTAAAAACTGGAGGCAAAATCTTCGGAAATGGCCACTAAAAATTTGGGTCCAATCGTGGCTTCATGATGCGGTAAAAACGTTGCGTCGGGTAAAAATAAGTACACATGTTCGTGATCTAAATCAAAGAACCGACCGAATCCGATCCCAATTAACACCACAATCAAAGGGGCGGGGATCATTTTTAACACTGGGGTTTTCAATAATGACCAGATAATCAAGATGATCAAACCGGTTAAGCCAATCAACGCAATATCCGGGTTGAGATTCACAATACTGCTGGGAATTTGTGCAATGGTAGAAAAAATGCTGCTCCCTTTCATCGGCGTCACGCCCAATACCACATGGATTTGCTTGGCCATAATAATAATGCCAATCGCGGCCAACATGCCGTGGACCACCGAAGCCGGGAAAAAGACACTTAAACGCCCTGCTTTGAAATATCCGAGTAAAATTTGTACTACACTGGCCACCACGATAGCGGCGAGAGTATAGCGATAGCCCGCCAGCGCATCCCCTGCTCCTAATTCCTGAACTGCGTCTAAAACCACAACAATTAATCCCGCAGCCGGGCCATTAATAGTTACAAATGAACCATTAAAGCGCGAGACCAAAATCCCCCCGATAATCGCCGTGATTATCCCTGCAGACGGTGGAAAACCCGAGGCCATGGAGATGCCTAAACATAAAGGCAAGGCTATTAAAAATACCAGAAAACCAGATAATAAATCGTTGCGCCAATGTGCTTTTAATCCAGGTAACCCCGTTAATGGGAGCGTAGTTGCTTTAGTCATACATCAAACTCAGGTAATTAACGTTAATTTTGACTAAGCAAGCGCTGTACCAAATAATAAATTTTATCTAACTTATTGTTTTATATTATTTAATACTTATTCCAAATTGTATTTTAAGTTGACTGATATTTTTAGCTGGTTTAAATAAACCGGAATCGGTGGATTTAAACCAGATCTTCTTATCATGAAAAAAAGTAAGGTTTATGTGAAATACTTCACATTTATATTGCTTAAATAGCTTCGCCATGATAAAAGTATCGCGAATTTGTCGTGTTTATTACAATTTTTCAGTCGAATTAGCTAATAATATGGCTACAAAGCTTGAATTTTGTAGCATTCATTACATTTTCTCTAAAAGCACTAAAACTGTTCGCCGTCTTTTTCTGAGCGTAGCGGTCAATAGCACCTCGCGCCGAAAAACCCTTTCTCACACTCTCTTAAGCACTACCGTTATATCGCTCCATTGCTCCATCGTTCCACGGTAAACATCATTTACAGGCCATTTCAGCTCAGACTGTCACTTTCTGAGTGCCCCTGATTCGTCAATGGTCCTGTTCTATTGTTGTAATTAAGTTCATTAGCTCATAAACCCCGGGGGGTTAGTCTATGAAAAAATCTCATTCTTACATCCATATCTTAAGCATCATGCTGGGGATAGTTGCGCAAACCCCAGACGCTGTGTTTGCCGCAAGCAGCACAAATTACGTCGGTGCAGTCTTCGTAGGAACAAACCATACCAATATGAATGCCAAAGATAGTTTTGGCAAAATTGATCTGTCTGGACATGAACCCAGCAATCGTGTCGCCATGTATTTGCGTGCGGATGATGGATCATTAACCTTTGCCAGCTACTATTTAACTGGTGGGCAAGGCTCAGGTCCTTCACAACGTTTTGCTGGCGATGGTTTAGGCGCATCGCATTCCATCCAAATCAGTGAGAATCGCAAATGGTTGTTCGTGACTAATGCGGGCAGTAATACCGTTTCAGTCTTTAGTATTAAAGCGAATGGTTTGCAGTTAACGGATGTCGTAGCAACTGGAGACGGCTCAGCAAGCCAGCGCTTCCCCAATAGCGTCACTCAAAAAGATAATTTAGTGTATGTACTTAATTCTGCAGGTAATGGCAGCATCACGGGTTTTACGCTATCTGCGAGTGGTGAATTAACCCCTATACCCAATTCCTTGCGCACTTTAGATGCCAATCAGCCACGTTTTGCTCCCGACCCCATTAATAATCCCGCACAAGTCTCTTTTACACCTGATGGCAAACAACTAATTGTTTCCATAAAAGATGGACCTGCAACAGGAGCAGTTTCTGATGCCCCTGCGACTGGACCCGGACGCATTCTGGTATTTAATTTAGATAAAAAAGGCTCTCCTCTACCCAATTATAAACAGACTACCTTCAACAATGGTGGTCCATTTGGCTTTTCCTTTGATCGCAATGGCAATTTATTAACCTCGCTATTTGTCGGTGGGCCGAAATTAACGGGTGCAGCGGGTTCATTTAAGGTTGAAAAAAATGGGACGTTAACGCCAATTACTCCCTTGGTTCCTAACTTTCAACTCGATACCTGCTGGTTAGAAAATAATGGCGTGTATGCCTTTGGTGCGAATTACTCCTCCGGCACAATCTCTACCTATCAGATCAATAACGGTCAATTGACCTTGATCGAACAAGCGGCTGGCACAACGGCTGCCCCAGGTAATAAACAAGGTTCCACTCCACTGGACCTGGGCGTAAGTCCAGATGGTCAATTTTTATACGATGTTTTACCCGGCTCCGGCAAAGTTGCTGCTTGGCGCATTAATGCGAATGGTAGCCTCACTAAAATCGATGAATACACGGGAGTTGGTCAAACCACCGATGGTGATACTAGCTCGGCAGACTTTACCAACGGTAATAGTCCAGCTGGGATAGCTGTGTATTAAATGCGGCAGTTTCCATAAGCTTCTCAGTTAAGCATATGGCATTCCCACTTTAAATGGAGGTCGTCAATGAACAAAATTGCAATCGTAGTATTAGCAGGTCCTGAGCAAGGAGATGGTGCAGGACGTATCGTCAATGCCTTAATGGCAACCAAGGAATTTAAGGAAAATCAGGATGTAGTGCAACTTATATTTACGGGTATTGGGACTAAATGGATCCCCGTACTTGCCAATCCAGAGCATCAGCTACATGCAGTGTATAACAGCATAAAGGATACCATTGCGGGTGCATGTGGTTTTTGTGCAACGGCTTATGATGTCACCGCAGCCGTCCAAAGCTGTGGAATTCCAGTTTTAGAAGAGTTCGGCACCAATATGAGTTTTCTTCGTTTGGTGAATGAAGGCTACACCGTTATTACCTTTTAAAAAAAAATAATTACAATAACATGAGGAAACGTTCATGAAATCAACATTTACACTTTCAACCTTAACCTTAGCCATATTAGCCTCTATTCCCGCTCTCACTACTGCTGGCGATTGTCCACTGCCCGGAACGGCCATTTATACGTTGCATAATGACAGCAAAGGCAACGAAATTTTGGGATTTTCGTGCACAAAAGAAGGTAATTTCAATCAATTCAAAGTTGCGACGAATGGCAGCGGAACTGATTTAGATTCTGCGTATTTAGTGTCTTCAGGCGCACTTGCGATGAGCCAGAATGAAAAATACTTATTTGCAGTTAATCCCGGTAGTAATAGCGTTTCGGCGTTTTTAATCACTGAAAACGGCTTAGAATTACTGGATGTAGAACCCGAACCTGGTGTGCGTCCAGTGAGTATCACCTTCCATGACAATATTCTATATGTCGGAAACTCAGGCGATAATTCCATAGTGGGATTTAAATTTTCCCCGGCGAATGGGTCATTAACGGTGTTACCGAATTCCTACCGCAAAATTAGTCCCCGAACTGAAAACAAAGGTTTAATTGAATATAGCTCGGATCCACTGGATATCGCGCAAATCAGTTTTAATGGTGATGGCAACACCTTAATAATTAGTCAGCGCAAAGTGAATCGCATCAGTACTGTTATGTTAGATGCCGATAAAATTCCAGCTAATATTGTTTATTCGACTACCTCTTCTGATCCCAGTCCGTTTGGCTTTGCCTTCGCTAAACGCGATGTGCTGTTAGTAACGCATGAGTATTTGGATACTGCAGGTAAAAACACCCCAAACTCTTCAGCGGGAACCTATAAATTAGATCCTGTCACAGGTCAGCTGAATAAAATTTCAGGCGCGTTGGCCTCTGGGCAAACTGCAACGTGCTGGACGGCCTCCACCCCAGACGGGCAAGTCTTTTATGCCACCAGCCCTTTGACCAGCGCCATTTCCAGCTACAACGTAGGTTTTGATGGTGCCTTGACTTTAAGACAAAGTAAAGCGGCCTCGACCGACCCAGTTCCCAGTGATGTCGCGATCGCTAATGGACGGACCTTATTTACTATCAACTCTTCGAATAATATCGATAAACTTGGCAAATCCAGTATCAGTGTTTTTCATATCAATGATGACTTTACCTTGAGCGCAGTAGCCACGATACCTAACTTACCGATTAACCTTATGGGTTTGGTCGCGCGTTAATTAAACAAAAAATTTGCATGCCTTGGTGGCTAGCGATAACAGTGAGATTACCGCGTTTTTAAACGTGGTTTGAATAAAATTTTATCGCTAGCCCAGAAACTTGTGACTGCAATAATAATTAAGGAAAAACTGGGCTAAAAAAAGTGTTTTGACTTTGCCAAACTTGATAAAACCCTAAGCAAATCGTAAGACAATGCTTGGGGTAATTTTAGAGAACGGAACGATGAATAGCCAAGTTACTCAAAGCCAACATTAGAAAAAGCATTTTGAGAATAGTTTAGCCCGTAAAATTACCAGACTTTCTTCTGCGAGAATATAGAGCAACACATCCAGCCGCAAATACCCAAGACATCGCAGGCACAGGCACCGAAGTAATCGCCCCACCAGCTTGTGAGATTAAATTATTAGCATTTTCAATGGGGGCATTTTCAGTCAAAGTGGGTAAATCCAAAACCGCGAGTCCGTGGAAAAAAGGAGACTGTGCCTCAAGACCAAACAATACCGAAGGACTTTTGACCGCTGCTTCATATATTTTTTTATAATCAGCTACATCGTCAGCAGATATTGACTGTTTATCAAAAATTCCAAACCACGCTATACCACCCTTCACCTCAGCCTGGGTAGTTTTGTCTTTAATAGTAAAATCACTTCTAAGACTGATAATATCCCAATCCCCCCAATTGTCATTCTGAGGCGCAGGAGCAAAATTTTCAGTGACATACCCTAATAAACCATGCTCCGCCAGCACTTTGCTGGTGATATTGAAGTTATTAAAAATACTGAGCTCGACTACCGTGTTTTTTGCCAAAATTGCATGACCGAATTCCTTTTCAGACATTGCGCTCACCACCGAGTTCGCAAAGGTTGTGTGTGAAACTGATCGATCAACTTTGGAGGTCATTGGGGTCTTGATATCAAAATCGAACTCACCCGAAACTTCAGTGCCAACAGGGATCTTCGGTTCTAGACTTAAATTGGGATCAATAAACTGCCAATGGCCATCAAAGGTTAGCACAGATGCATGCACTGTGTTTGAAAGTAGCGCTAATAACAAAATACTGAGTTTTTTCATAATTACCTAATTAAATCACCTAGCATCCAAAGATGCGTGTCCTCATAATTCTACATTGTTTAGGCTGATTAACATATTTTTTTTATGCTGAACTGTTTTGATCTGCGGAGTCTGCTCAACGGATGATAACCAAACAAGCACAGGATAAATATATAAAAATAATTTAATAACTTTAATAGAATAGACATGATGTAAGCAATAAAACGCAAACTATGACACAGATTTTTTTAGAGTAATCTGCGGAATTTAATAAATTTAATCGACCAACTCCCCTCCTGCTACCTCAGGCCGACTCCTAGTATCCAATTTAATACCCAGCTATGTATGCTAAGCTTTGATCTTTCAGCTAAAACCCCTTAGAATTCCATTCTTGTAAAAACATTAACCAAAGGAATCATTATGCGTCTTTTAAGCATCGCACTGATGTTACTTGTCATTTCAAATCCAACCTTAGCGACCACAAAAAAAATGTCCGAAACCTCTACCAAAATTAAATTTACCACCACCTTAGGCAGCTTCACAGTGCAACTAAACAATGCCAAAGCGCCTAATACTTCTGCTAACTTTTTGACCTATGTTAAAGAGGGATTTTATAACGGCACATTATTTCATCGAGTTATTCCAGGATTTATGGCGCAAGGGGGCGGATTTGACGCGCAGTTTCAACAAAAAGCCGTACATAGCCCCATTAAAAATGAAGCCGATAATGGTTTAAAAAACAAACGCGGTACAGTGGCAATGGCGCGTACAGGTGATCCGCATTCAGCGACTGCGCAATTTTTTATTAACTACAAAGATAATAGCTTTTTAGATTACACCGCACCCAATCCTCAAGGCTGGGGTTATGCCGTTTTCGCGGAAGTTGTAGAAGGTATGGATGTTGTCGATGCCATGGCGAAGCAACCCACAGCTAATCGCGGCATGCATCAAGATGTTCCCAAAACCGATATCGTAATCGAAAAAGCGGAAGTATTATAATAACTGCGTCGCAGACTCTTTTTGGAGACTTTGACAATGTTAACCCAAGCACATCCCTCAGATCTGCTTGGGGTTTCCTCAGCTTTAACAACAGCACGAGCGGCGCTTGAAAACTGAAATTTTATTTATTTCTGACCTACATTTAAGTTTAGAAAAACCAGAATTAACCCGACATTTCCTGCACTTTTTAGCTCAGCGTGCACCGCAAGCCGCTAAACTTTATATCCTAGGTGATCTTTTTGATGCTTGGGTAGGTGATGATGATTTTACCCCACCGAGCAGTAAAATTCGGGAAGCGCTCAAAAACTTAGTCAATTCAGGGACTGAAGTTTTTCTGCAACCTGGAAACCGAGATTTTTTAATGGGGGATGAATTTGCTAAACAAACTGGCTTACAGTTATTAGCTGACTATGCGGTCATAGACTTAGGGGGCAATCCAACGTTATTAACTCATGGCGATTTACTCTGCAGCGATGATCATGCTTATCAAACGTTTCGTACCCTTTCGCGCACTGCTACTTGGCGAGACAATGTGTTAAGTAAACCCTTATGGCTTAGACTACTGGCTGCGCGCTGGTATCGTTTACGCAGTTTTTGGCATAAACGCAATAAGAGCCAAGACATTATGGATGTCAACCACGAAACCGTCTGCGAGCAAATGCGTAGTTTTCGTGTCCATCAGCTGATTCACGGCCATACCCATCGCCCCCAAACCCACCATTTCCACATCGACCACCAGCCTGCCCAACGCGTGGTTTTGGCCCAATGGAGTACACACGCTATCGAAATTCTGTGTTGGAATTCGCATGAATTGCTGCGTGAAGTTTTTTATCACGCCAAAAACGCTTGATCCTCAAAAAACCTAATTGGGTTTATGGCCATCAGATTACAACCCTTGCATCAAACGCGTTCCGTTCTGCTTAAGCCAATCCCGACATTCCTGATAAGCGGGTAAATGAGCTGCGACCAGCGCCCAAAAGACTGCGGAATGATTTTTATGCCGGATATGACACAATTCATGTACCACGACATATTCTAAGATCTGCGGGGGAGCGAGGATTAATAGCCAATTGATATTTACATCGTTATTTGGGCCGCAACTTCCCCAACGACTTTTCTGCGCTTTGATCCGCACAGTTCTGGGATATAGTTGAAATTGCGGTGCATGCAAATGCACAACATCCTGCACTTTGCGTTTAATTTCTGTTTTACACCAAGCAATAATATGTGCACGAATGGCTTCGCTAGTAAATTCAGCATAACGCGCCTGTGGAATAGCTAACTGAAACGCATTAGCAAATGTTAGTTGTGGCTTTTTCATCGCCGATGAGATTAATACCAGCGGATAATGCTGACCTTGATAAGGAATTAAGCTGCCCTGCTGATAACTGCTGGGCGCCAAAGTGGGCGCTGCTTGAACTTTATGGCGTAATTTCGCCAGCGTGGTTTCTATCCATGCCTGTTTTGCCGTGACAAACTGCTGCGCAGTAGTTAGTGACATCTTCAGCGGCATGATCACTTCAACCTTATCGTGACTGACCACGATACGCATTAACTTCGCACGTTTACTTTTTTTGATGCTATACGGAATACTCATGCCCTTATTGCATCACATTTTTGTTCATCCGATCCATTAAATTTTGCCAGAGGCTTAAACGATCTGAACTGCCCACTAACTGTCCAGAACCACGTGCTTTAGCTAACCACAACCCAGAACCATTAAAGCTGTAGACGGGCAATAAATCATTGCGTTCCGAGGCGGGTAAAATTTCTTGCTTTAAATTATCCAATACTAAAGGCACAGAACGCGGTGTTTCAAAATAAGTTAACACCATATGTGCTTGGTTATAATCCAGGGCTTTAACATAGGTAATCCGCATTTTCTCTTCGCTAACCCCTAATTCTTTAAGGGTAAAATATTTTGCAATCGAATAATCTTCGCAATCTCCCGCACCTTTAGCTAAAAACTCGATGGGCGTCGCCCAATAATCGTCGGCGTTCCACAAATCCCGATCATCTTTAAACAGGATTAAGCGATTAAAAAACTCATTGACGCTCTCCAGCTTTTGCATTTCTGTCAGAGCTTGCGCGCTACGCATTTCTTGCTGCCATTGGTTAATGCGCGATGCAGCACTATCGCCGTATTGCTCTTGAATTTTGCGCAACACTTCGGGTGCGATTTCAAATCCCGCAAAAGCCACCCCGCCCCAAAAGCACACGCTGAACACTATGCGCAAGCAAGTTTTTAGCGTTTTTCGATTAAACTGCCGTAGCAGTTGTAAGCGGGGAATTGTAGCCAACACTGTTATCGACTCGCGCCTTTGAAGCCAAGATTTTTTAGTAAAGTATAGTCATTATCATGGCGTACATTTTCAGCCAACATGACAATATCTAGTAGCTTAGCTGCTTCCTGCAAGGTTTCAACAAAGACCCGTTTACCCGGGTCTTGATCAATTTCATTACTTAATTCCCGCGTTAAGCGAATATAGTCGGGTTTCAGGTACTTCGCGACCTCTAAAGATAACGATTGCGGATCAAAGCGTTTTAACATCACCTTCGCTCCTAGGCTATGAACAAAAGCAAAAAATTCTTTGTAAACTTCAATTTCTTTACCCACTGCATATACCGACACGCAAAAGACCAATTGCTTCGCCACTGGTTGATTTTTTAAATTTTCGATCAACCAAGATCTAAATCCCGGATTCTTGACGGTTCTGGTTGATAAACTGATAGCTATTTGGTGTTTGAGCATATTCGACTTAATATAGATCATAACTTTTTGCGTAATTCCTTGATCTAAATCGACAATTTTTGAGTATTTTTCCGCAATAGACACAAAAGTACCAATAGGAATAATTTCCACACCATTATCGTAGGCCGAGGTTAACGCATCTTCCATAAGGATTTCTCCGGTGTCTAAAGACATCACCTTGCCCTGATAAGACACTTCGTATTCCTGATTATCCACAATTCTAAAGACTAGCTCTTTCCAAGCGGTAATGTCCTTAGCCCGATCATCGCTCACGCGGATATAGTAGCTATTCACCCCAATCAACAAAGCTTGTTCAAAAGCTTCAACCGCTGCCGCCAAATTGCTAGCCACTGTTCCCAAAGGATTTAAAGGAGCAACCCCGATATGGGCGATATCAGTACGCTGATATTCTTTAGCAAGGTCGGCTAGCATATTACTTATCGATTTGGCGAGATCTTCTGCTTCTTCCCGCTTAGCTAAGCGTGCAATCAACGCAAACTCAGAGCCAAAAAACCGATAAAAACTGATGCTGTCTTCGGGATAGTTAGCTGCAGATGCCCGTAGTAATGCGGCAAAGCGACGTAAAAAAGCATCTATGCTCTCCGGCCCTTGTTCTTTTGCTAAACTGGCGAGCACATCCAGTTTGATGATAAAAATAAACGCCTCTATTTCACCGAGAAATAATTGCTTGATATCTGTTTCAAACGTCCCCTTTTTTTGCAGCCCGGTAATATCATCCAGTTGCAACTTTTTACCTAAGCTTTCTAATTTCGTGTTGAAATTCCGAATGACACCTTCCAATTTATTGGACATGGTATTCATGGAGATGGCGACATTGCGGACTTCTTTGGTCCAAGGCAGTTTCCCAATAGTGGCAAATTTGCCATCCGCAATGGTTAAAGCCAATTGATTGATTGCTTGTAACGGTAACAAGATAAAGCGTAGTACTAAACTCAATAACAGCAAGGTGAAGACAAAAATAATGAATGAATAAATTAATGCTGACTTTGCCTGTTCAAACAACTTGAGATAGGCATACCCGGGATTAATGGTAACGTACACCGTACCGCTAATATTCCAACCTGAGTTAATTTCACTGCTAGCCGTTGCCACTTGCATCGGTAACATCTCGACAAACCATTTGGGGACGTCAGCAAATATTTCATTATTGTTGACCACAACTAAGGGTTTATTCTCAACATTGACTAATTTAATCTCACGGTAATAGCCCATATCGAAAATAGCATTAATCATGGTCTGCATTACCGGATCAGTCTCTTTTGCAATATAAGGACTTAAGGACAAGCCCAAAGATGTCGCGGTATCTTGCGCATGGCCTTGCGCTTCGGTTTCTAAATAACTTTTAATATTCTTTACGCTGATCAAAAAATTTAGGCTAAAAATAATCAGGAACAACACCGAAACAAATATAAACAACTGCTTAGACAAAGACATATCGACTTACCCTAATATCATTAAAATCATGTTGTAAAACTCTAGCATCAGAGACGTTTAGACCAGATATATTACGTGACACCTATATCTATTTAAACAGATTAAATTATTGATTCGCCATGTGTCCAGCCAATTGTGTGAGTGCTTGGCGAATTGCCTCTCTTAGTTCGGGCGGCATAGTGACTTCGTCTAATGCTTTATGCATGCATAGCATCCACTGCTCTACCTCAGATTCACCAATTGCAAAAGGAAAGTGTCGCTGTCTTAAACGAGGATGCCCAAATTCTTGAACGAATAAATCAGGTCCCCCTAACCATCCTGATAAAAATTTGAATAATTTCAGCTTGGCACCCGCAAGACTTGCGGCATGCATTTGTCGTATTCCTGAAGCCTCAGGTAAGGTATCCATGTAAAAATAAAACCGATCAACCAGACTCAATACCCCTGCTTCGCCACCTAATAATGCATAAGGGCTAATAGTTACCTTTTCATTCACCTACAGATACTCCGTTCAAAAGTATAGACTATTTAATTAGTCTTATAATTGCATAAAAATTTTTTTTCATAGTAACGAAACTCTTGTACTATGATGATGTCGTTATTATGCGTTATTTTTTCTTTTTTTGAGGATTTACACTATGAAATCTAACACTGTTGTAAACCATGTGGATGTAGGCGTCTTAGCCACCAACAAAGTGTTACGTAACACTTATTTACTGCTATCCATGACCTTACTGTTCAGTGCGGCGACTGCGGGCTTGGCAATGTACTTTAATCTGCCTCACCCAGGCATGATTGTTTCCATGGTCGGCTATTTCGGGTTATTGTTTTTAACGTCGAAATTTAGTAATAGCGGCCTAGGCATTCTGTGTGTTTTTGCCTTAACTGGATTTATGGGATTAACCCTCGGGCCTATCCTTAACATGTATATCAATACATTCAGTAATGGTCATGCTTTGATTATGACCGCTTTGGGTGGCACTGGTATTATTTTCCTAGGCTTATCCGCATACGCCTTAACTACCCGTAAAGACTTCAGTTTTATGGGCGGTTTTTTAATGGTAGGCATGATGGTTGGCTTTCTAGCAGGTATCGGTGCGGTTATTTTTAGCATTCCTGGCTTAGCCTTAGCGGTTTCTGCCATGTTTATGCTATTGATGTCTGCAATGATTTTGTATCAAACCAGTGAAATGATTCACGGCGGTGAAACCAATTATATTTTGGCGACAGTGTCTTTGTACGTTTCAATTTATAATTTGTTCACGATACTGTTACAATTTTTAGGTATCTTTGGCGGGGACGATTAAACCGCTTTGCTGTAATAAAAAGCCCGGTTTACCGGGCTTTTTTGTAGGTCTGTGCATTACCGAACACCGTTAACGTTTACATAATAATAAAGAATTCAACACTATAAAGACGCTTACACCGTTATGTTGCAGCGTCCTCTATATTAGTAGGATCAACCATGGCAGCTCAAATTTTACCTTTTATGGAGACCTCGCCGTCTTCATCTCTGACCGTTTCGTTTCGATTTATTCTAGTGCTTTATAGCATCATTCCCTTGGCTTTTTTGGTATATGCCTTAGACAATTTGTTCTGGCAACAATACTTGTTTAATCATTTACCGTCCAGTCCCAGACACTTTATCTTATTTCAATTCTTGTTTGGCACTCCCCATATCATCGCCAGCACTATTATTTTGACCAGTAACAGCGAGTATTTTAATTTTTATAAAGCTAAATTATTAGCTGTCTCCCTGTTAATCATCACTATTTTTGGGTTAGGAAGCTTATATTTGACACAACAAGCTTTGTACATTTTGACGGTCATCTGGACAGTCTTTCATGTCCTCAAGCAACAATTTGGGATTGCTAAAGGGGTCTGCCCCTTACCTAACTGGGCATTTTATGCCGCCGTTAGTTGTAGTGTGATCGCAGGGGTGTTTATTTATTTGGGGGTATTTTTAAGAAACGCTTTAGACGTCACCGAAGCATACTGGGTGCATAACTTTGCAAGTTGTTTCACTTTCTTGCTCTTGTTCATTACCGTCATTAACCATACTTTAGTCAAAACTAGCCTGGGTAGATGGTTTTTATGGGGAAATAGTTTTTTAGTACTCAGTAGCTTTTATTTTTATCAGCATGAATACTATTTTCTGGCGATATTAATTCCCCGACTCGTGCATGACACCACCGCCTTTGTCATTTATATCGTGCATGATTACAACCGCCACCAAATCAAACCCCGAAACCAACTGTATCGGCTGGCAAAATATTGCCATATTCACTGTATCATCGTCTTACCAGTATTGTCATTTGGTTTAACCTACGTGCTACAAACCTATGGCGATGCGTTAGCCAGCTCAATTGCCGAGTATCTATTTAGCGTCGATTTGCATAAAGCCATCACCCTCGGCTTAATTGGATACTTGTCTTTAATACATTACTATTCTGAGGGTTTAACTTGGCAAAAAGGTTCACCCTATCGTGAGTTTTTAAAATTTAAAATCTAGCTGACCTTTCTTTCCGGTTAAGCCTTGAGCAACTCAGCCCTGTCTAATCAGTAAGGGCTGAGTTGCAATATCGAAAAGTTTCTTCCCCATTTTTAATAGCAAATGAGTTGCGGATTAATGCGCTAAGGTAAAACCAACCTTGATGGTCACTTGCCAGTGGGCAACTTTGTTGTTGTCAATATGCCCACGGGTTTCAATGACTTCAAACCAACGCATATCGCTAATGGTTTCAGCGGCTTTAGCAATTGCGTTCTCGATAGCCGCTTGGATACTCACGCTGGATGAGCCTGTGAGTTCAATTTTACGATAAATATGTTCTGGCATGTTTAACCTCTCAAATCTCGATAATATGTGTCTAACGCCTGTAAACGTTCCACTGTACCAATGTCCATCCAAAAATCCGTATACACCTCCCCGGTGATTTTCTGCGCAGCTATGCCCTCTTCCAACACAGGTCTTAATTTCCGCACCCCAGGAGTGCGCCCCCAAAACGCGCGCGGATGGTAAAGTCCAATTCCACTGTAGGTGAATTTAGGCAACCCGCTTAAGCTCAATTGACCAGATGCTAGACAATGAAAATCACCTTCCTGATGATGCGCTGGATTAGGAATTAAGACCATATGCGCCCAATCAATCTGACGGGTCCTGAGGCTTGCAAAATTATATTGCGTAGCAATATCACCATTAACCACTAGAAATGGCTCGTCCCCTAAATAAGGCAAGGCATTAATAATTCCGCCTGCAGTCTCTAAGGCCTCACTAGCCTCGTCAATGTATTGTATCCGTACACCCCAGCGACTGCCATCTCCCAAGGTTTGCTCAAACTGTGCTCCCAAATGCGCCGTGTTAATCAGTAACTCAGTAAAACCTGCGCTGACCAACTGCTCAATGGTGTACTCGATAATAGGCTTACCTGCCGCCAATAACAATGGTTTTGGGGTATGATCGGTCAATGGGCGCATACGTTCACCTTTGCCCGCGGCAAAAATCATCGCTTTCATAAGCTCTGCTCGAAGCGTGGCATGACCTGATCTTGCAAAAAGCTATGCAATGCGTTTAATTCTGCATAACTCGCAGTTACCTGCATGACATAAGCTAAAGTCCGAGGAATATCCGGTAAATATCCAGATTTACCATCACGTAAATGCAAGCGGGCAAAAATGCCAATGGCTTTAAGATGCCGTTGCAACCCCATCCAATCAAACCATTGTTTAAATTTAGCCGCATCAACCTGCAAGATACCTGCTTGCTGTAAACGCAAAAAGTAGGTGTCTCGCCAAAGATTCACGCGCTCCTCTGGCCAAGCGATATAGCAATCTTTGAGTAACGACACCAAATCATAGGTTATCGGTCCAATCACCGCATCCTGAAAATCAAGTACCCCTGGGGTATAGTCAGCTAAGGCCATTAAATTGCGTGAATGAAAATCTCTATGCACCACGGTGTATGGCTGCTGCAACGCCGAATCAATGAGCACGCTATTTAAACTTGCTTGCACAGCCTCTGGTATTTCAATACTGAGATAACTGTTTAAAAACCACTCGTAGAAAATACCTAATTCTCGGCTTAATAACGCCACATCATAGCTAGGCAAGTTAGTGCTCTTAGGGAGGGTTTGGGTTTGCAATTTAAATAGGGTGTGCATCGCCCCCTGATACCAGAGTTCAGGATCTTCTAACGCAAAGCGATCCAAATAACTCTCAGCACCAAAATCTTGGAGTAACATTAATCCACGTTTAACATCGTAGTTATAAATTTGGGGTACCTGAATATCAGCAGCCGTTAACAGCCGTGCTACTTTCAGAAATGGCCAGATATTTTCACGCTCGGGGGGCGCATCCATCACGATGAAAGTAGAATTATGACTCGCTATCCGAAAATACCGTCTAAAACTTGCATCGCTTGAGGCGGGTAAAATCGCTCCGTACTCCGAACCGAGCACTGCATCTAACCATGCGCTAATTATGTTAATTCTTGAATCTTCAATCATCATGATACGGAATAGTTTATTTATATTGACAAGGATGTAAGGTAGAATGAGGACTTGGCATTTTATTCCATCTAACATTTCACAGCTACAAAAACCAATAACTATTATGCGTCGTCGTATTTTTCTTGTAAGTTCCTTAGCTCTGTCTATTGATGCCGTAAGCGCTGACCCTGCAACCTGGAATTGCAACCAATCTCAAGACGGCAAGCAATGGGGGTGTAGCGCCGCTCCAGAAACCGCAACCCCTAGTACTCCAAATACCGTTATGCCCGCAGTTGATCCTGAGCCCGCAGCTGCACCGCCCTCACAAAATCGCGCGCTTAGCCCTCAAAATGCACCGCGCACGGAGGTGGCCGCTCCCATTGAAGCCACACCTGAACCTGCAGAAATGCGTGTATTGCCCAATCCTGCCAATATCCCTTCCAAGCCAGCCAAAGTGCAAGCAGCTGAAACCAAATGCACGACAGGCAAATGTGGGGGCGTGAATACGGCGATTGAAGATCCGAGTACCTTTACGCGATTGCTCGAGCCGACTTTTAATCATCAACAGGAACTGGTATTTAGTCGTTTGCAAAACCGCTTACGTGCCAATCCCTGGGAAAGCTGTGAATCGTCTTTCAAAGCGCCGAATCCATTTGATAGTTTACCGAGCAACAAAGCGTTGCGCGAAACGTCACCAATGGATATTGAATCGGACTACTCCGAAGTCTATGACAAGGAAGTATATTCCTTCGTCAAAAATGTGAAAGTGAAGCGTGCTGACCAAGATGTTGATGCAGATCAAGTGACCTTTAATAACACGTCTAATACCGTCGATGCCCAAGGGAATGTGTATTACACCGAAGACGAATTATCGATGTTTAGCAATTCTGTGTTACTCAGCCTCGACAGCGATAAAGCCAAACTCCGCGACACGCTATTTATTTCGCCTGGTGCTCCCATCCGTGGTCAAGCGGGCGCGGTATATCGGGAAACCAAAGAGTTTTCACATTACAAAGATGTCAGTTACACCAGTTGCCCCCCCGGAAATCAAGACTGGATGATTCATGCTTCGCGTTTAAAAATGAACAAAGAAACAGGTCAGGCGGCCGCGAAGGATGCTTGGCTTGAATTTAAAGGTGTTCCGGTTTTTTATACGCCGTTTATCTCCTTTCCTATGGATAAACGCAGAATCAGTGGTTTTCTGGCACCCCACTGGGGAACTTCCGGCCAAAACGGTATCGATGTCTCTATCCCCTTTTATTGGAATATTGCGCCCAATTACGATTTATTGTTCCGTCCTAGGGTTTTAGCGAAACGTGGCTTAATGCTGGGTTTTGATTTTCGGCATATGAACAGTTTTATGCGCAATAAACTGAGTTTGAATGTGTTACCTTACGATAACAAACGTAACGACCAAACGCGATATCAGGCCAGTTTTCAGAACCAGTCGATTTTAAGCCCGCACATCAGTACCAATATCAACTTAAACTATGTATCGGACAAAAAATACATCAGTGAATTAGGCAACTCGCTAAGCTTTACCGATATCCGCCATGTACAAAGTATTGCTGATCTCTACTATCAGCGCGAAGGGGTCAGCTTTTTAACCCGCATGGAAAACTTCCAAACCATTGACCAAAGTATCCCGACCAATCAACGGCCGTATCGGAAACTGCCACAGGTGTCATTAAACCTGACCCACGCATTTGACAACTTGCCTTTGAATGTTGGTCTGGAAAATGAGTTTGTCGTGTTTAACCATTCCTATAATGTCGATGGCGAGCGCTTTAACATTAAACCTTACATCAGTACGCCGTTTAAAGCCACGGCTGGATTTGCAATTCCCAAAGTCTCACTACTCCATACGGAATATTTACTCAATAATCAATTACCGGGGCGAAGCAGCGAAATTAGTCGTACGGTACCGATAGCTTCGTTTGATACGGGCTTATTTGCAGAAACCGATTTTGCGTTCAATAATGCTAAATGGACGCATACCCTCGAGCCCAGATTATTTTATGTGTATATCCCATACGTCAAACAAACCGCACAACCCGTTTTCGATACCTCGCTGTATGATTTTAATTTTGACAGCATGTTCCGTGAAAATCGCTTTACCGGGGTGGATCGCATCCAAGACACCAACCAAGTGACCTTAGCGTTAACATCGCGTTTACTTGATGCCGACTCCGGTAAAGAGCGGCTAAAATTTAGTGTAGGGAATGTACTGTACTTGAAAAATCGGCATGCAATGTTGGCGGAAGATGACTATGTCACGCGAAATAATTTTGCTAACTTGACGCAATACTACCGCTATCAGTTAACGCAACCGAATCCAAACACCTTTTCCAATGTTGTGGTTGAATTAAGTGGTCGCTTTAATGACCAATTGGGATTTAGTTCGGGCCTACAGTGGGATCCATACACAGCTCAGATTCCTTGTGATTTAAACAACCCAAATCCCACGTGTTTAAAAGATTCCAAGGATATCCCCAGAAGCCAAATTGCGTTGCATTATCACAATCAAAACAATCAGATAGTCAATTTAGGCTACCGCTATCGCCAAGATTTGATTTCTACTGGTGATGTTTCCTTTCGTTGGCCACTGTTAGCCAATTGGTTTGCAGTTGGGCGTATGCAGTATTCATTGCTCTACGGTAAAGCCACAGAGAGTTTTATGGGACTGGAAAAAGAAAATTGTTGTTGGCGTTTTCGGATCATCGGACGACGCTATATTAACGGTTTAAACGTAACCGATGTCACCAATCAAGGCCCTAGCTTGCTGCCACAACAAATTATTAGCAGTGAGGCACAGACTGCCATCATGTTCCAAATTGAACTAAAAAGTCTGTCGGCATTTGGCGACAATGTGGACGACTTTTTACAAAGAAATATTTATGGTTATACCAAATGACAGTAACAACAATGTTTTCTAAGACTTTAAAATCTATCATTATTTTAAATATCATCCTAAATAGCCACGCGCCCTCTGCTCAAGAGGTTGACCGCGTGCTAGCGATTGTTGAAGATGATGTCATTCTCGATAGCGAACTCCAACATGAGACTGGCGTCATTACCCAACGTTTGCAAGCCAATAAAGTGACCTTACCCCCGGAAAACATTCTACGGCGTCAAGTGCTGGAACGGATGATTGTCGACAAATTGCAACGCCATCTTGCGGAGTCATCGGGCATCAATGTCACCAAGGAAAATATTCAGTCCGCTGTTTCAGATATTGCGCGCCGCAATAATATGAATGTTGCCCAATTTAAAGAGCAGTTACAATCTCAAGGGATGAAATTCGACGATTTTGAAGAAAATATTCGCCGAGAAATTATCATCAATCAATTACGTGCTCGCGAAATCGGGGGACAAGTTAAAGTCACAGACAGCGAAGTCGAGCACTATATGGAAACCCAGGGTGATAGTATAGCCGATAAATCCCAATATCATCTGGGACATATCTTAGTCGCGGTGCCGGAAGCGGCTTCGGCGGAGGTTATTCAAAAAGCGCAGCACCGTGCGGATACCATAGTACAAAAACTGCGTGCTAAAGCAGATTTTAACAAAACCGCCATCGAATCTTCCGATGACGCTCAAGCATTACAAGGCGGTGATTTGGGATGGCGCACCTTGGCGCAAATGCCGACTTTATTCGTGGATTTTGTGTCTAAAATGGCTCCGGGTGATGTTAGTGAGCCGATACGCAGTCCCAGCGGTTTTCATATTGTAAAAATTCTGGATTTTAAAGGGATCAGCAAACAGCCACATGTGTTGACTAAAACTAAGGTGCGTCACATTTTGATCAAAACCAATGAGCTGATTGACGATGCGGAAGCCAAAAAACGCTTATTAGCCCTCAAAGCGCGTATTCATGATGGTGATAATTTTGCTGATTTGGCGCGAGCGCATTCAGATGACAAAGGTTCAGCACTTAAAGGTGGAGATTTAGATTGGGTAGCACCGGGAGCTCTGGTACCCGAATTTGAAGCCGCAATGAATGCTTTAACACCCAACGACATCAGTGAACCGATTCAAACGCAGTTTGGCTGGCACTTGATTCAGGTACTTGATCGTAGCCAACAAGATAACAGTGCTGAACATAAAAAAAATCAAGTACGTGACGAAATTCGGGAACGCAAAATCGAAGAAGAAACCGAACTTTGGTTGCGCCGTTTACGCGATGAAGCCTATGTTGAAATTTATCAAGACCGCTTATAGTGTATAGTTAAGGATTTTGGTGTATTTACATGCGTGCTGAAACTGAAGAACAGCTGACCCAGAAGATTTCAGAGCTGCTACAGCAAAATAATATCCAAGGAGTGCAGTCATGGCTCACACAAATCGCTCGCAATCTTCAAATTGAACCCTTGCAAGCGGCAGCCGCGCTCCTGTGTCTTAACACCGTCGATCTTGGGCTTAGACAGCAACTTCTGGCACTCACTGCACCCGTGGCTCCCACACAGGAGCTGCAAAAAAATGAACGCCAAAAAATGGTGCGCTATCGACTTGAAGTGGGTCGTGTGCATGAAATCAGCGTTGATGATTTAAAAAATGTATTAATCAGCGAATCAGGCGTCGAGCGTACCCGTATAGGTCATCTAGAAATGCGCAACCATTACACCCTCGTTGATTTGCCCAATGGTATGCCTCCGGATATATTTCAACACCTGCAATCTGTTGAAATTAATCAACATCCGCTTAAGATCAAACGCATCTCAATGTCAAAAAAGCGTCAATGGCAACGGCATCGTCGTAAGGGCAATCAACCTAATTCTGCTACACTATCAGCATCGGAATAAGCTTCACTTTGTAGTCATACCATAGAGTATTTGTAATGGCATTCAGCGGCAAGCCAGCATTAACCAACAGTGTATCCTGATATTTACGCAGCTGTTCTTTGATGCTATTCCTTCAGCATCCAAGCCTTTATGCAGACATCTACAATTACCTTAGATGTGATATATTGCAAGGCTAGATGTGATTACTTACCACTTAGGTGCAAGTATGCAAAAACTTAAGCTATCAATACTAATAATTGGCATGATCTTGAGTAGCACCCAAACATTTGCCACTGGTCATAGGCACTTCCATGGAGGCGGAGGAGTGGGTTTTTCTTTGGGTTATCGTGGATATTACGGTCCAGGGTTTGGTTTTTACCCGGGTTATGGTTTTGGCGGACCGTTTTATCCCTATTATTCCCCGCCAGTGATTAATGTCGTCCCGCAAACACCCCCTATCTATATCCAGCGGGGCGAAGACTCCACCACGACGAACCTACCAGCAAACTTCTGGTATTATTGTCAATCACCGAGTGGTTACTACCCTTATGTTAAAACCTGTCCCGGCGGCTGGCAAGCCGTGCCTCCCGTCCCTGCAGACCGATAATTGCTGGTTACTGATGCTCCGAATTTACTAGGCTGTCAATGAAGTTACAAAAAAAAAAACTCACCCCGCATTGCTAATCCCTCTAAACCTAAATCTTTGGTGCGTTTCGCATGGCTTTCCATCGCTGCCGCACTGCTGACCATAGCTATGAAAACTGCGGCCTATTTTTTTACTGGTTCTGTAGGGCTATTGTCAGATGCCATTGAATCACTGGTCAATCTGTTTGCAGCGATTATGGCTTTGGCTATGCTCAGTGTAGCTGCGCAACCCGCTGATGAAAATCATGCGTATGGACATGGTAAAGCAGAATATTTTTCCAGTGGTTTTGAAGGCATTTTAATCTTGATTGCCGCCCTGAGTATTGGCATTACCGCAGGACAACGCTTACTTGCACCGCTACCCCTACAGGAAATCGGCTTGGGTCTTGGCATTTCGGCGGCAGCTGCATTCGTGAATTTAATCGTGGCATTAATTTTATTTCGTGCCGCCAAAAAATATCATTCGATCACTTTGGAAGCTGATGCTCACCATCTGATGACCGATGTCTGGACATCACTGGGTGTCATCGTGGGCGTGGGCGGCGTAGTTTTGACAGGTAAATTATGGATCGATCCAGTCATCGCAATTTTAGTGGCTTTGCATATCATTTGGGCTGCCATCGGGATTCTACGCAAATCGATCAGTGGATTGATGGATTCTTCGCTCCCAGCAGAGGAACGCAATAAAATCATAGCCATACTCGATACCTATCTCGCACAAGGCGTGCATTATCATGCCTTACGTACCCGCCAATCGGGCGCCATGCAATATGTATCGTTCCACGTGCTCGTGCCTGGAGAATGGACGGTGTTAGTGGGTCATCAGTTACTAGAGCGCATGGAACACGACTTGCGTACTGCACTTCCAAGAGCAATCATTTTTACCCATTTAGAAGCCCTGGAAGATCCAGCCTCCTGGGATGAAGAGTTAGAATTAACGCAACGCTATCCCCTAATGTGAGTCAGTCCGGCGTTATAGGACGGTTAAAAGATCTAAGCTTAGGGTTCAGCAATTTGCGTACAGACTATGCAAATAGAATATTCATATCTTTGGGGAGACTACTTGGAATGATTTTTAAATCTACTCCAGCCAGCATCCATGAATCGCTTTAAGGTAGCGTATGCTCTTGGCAAATTTTTTCGCTATCTTGGTCGCTTAATATTTCCTGTGTCAGTCCACATCTAAACCCTTCTGGGATCACGCGAAAATGCTTACAGTTTTTACACAATCCAAAGGTCTGCCCGGCATTGGCTTTTTGGAGGGCAATCAACGCCTGCATAAAAGGATTTTCGTCCAATGCTAAGTGCTGTTGCTGCAAAATAGTTTCCGCCTGTTGCAACAAATCTGAAGCTCGAGCAGCTTGCAGCGCTTCGTAGCCCGCAGGTAATAACTGCAAATGCACGACTCGCTTATCTTTAGCATCTGTGGATTTTTTGATTAAGCCTTTTTTTTCCAGCAATAGCAGCGTTTGCGAGATGGTTCCACGCGTCACCCCTAAATAGGCACTGATTGCCGCTGGCACATCGCTGTAGCGGTTGCAGCGGGACAAATAGTGCATAACCTGTAAATGCACCAATTGCAGACCGAGCGCCGAACAGCGTTTGCGTTCCTCGGAACGAATCAGAGCCGACATGGACTCAACTAGATCATAAATTAAAACATTTTTCATAGTGGATATATTAATCACTGAATATACAATTGACAAATATACTTTAATTAAATTCAGTAAACCAAGTTGATTCACCTATCTTGGGTAATTACAAACTCAGATTTATGGGATAATAGCAGCATTCCCGTTGACTATTTGCTTTTATTATGAACTTTCCAAGCATTGAAAATTTTGTTGGCAATACCCCTTTAGTTCGCCTGCAACGCTTAATTGGAGTAAGTAGTAATACTATTTTACTTAAATTAGAAGGCAATAATCCTGCAGGTTCAGTTAAAGATAGACCTGCACTCAGCATGATTCAACACGCAGAAGCACGCGGTGAAATCAAGCCGGGTGACCGATTAATCGAAGCTACCAGCGGCAATACCGGTATTGCTCTGGCTATGGCCGCAGCGATTAAAGGTTATAAAATGACATTAATCATGCCTGATAATATGAGCGCTGAGCGACGCGATTCCATGCAGGCTTATGGTGCAGAAATCATATTAACACCTGCGGCTGGCAGTATGGAGGCTGCAATCGATTTAGCTAGACAAATGCAAAACAATGGTGAAGGTAAAATTTTAGACCAATTTGCCAATCCCGATAATCCCCGTGCACATTATGAAGGAACTGGCCCTGAAATTTGGCGTGACACGCACGGTAAAATCACCCATTTTGTAAGTTCTATGGGCACCACTGGCACCATTATGGGAACCTCTAAATTTTTAAAAGAGCAAAATTCTGATATTCAAATCGTTGGAGTGCAACCTGAGGGTGACTCTAAAATCCCCGGCATCCGTCGTTGGCCTAAAGAGTATTTACCTAAAATCTATGATGCATCCCGCGTCGATAAAATTATTGAAATCGATCAAATAACCGCTGAAAAGACCATGCGTGCGTTGGCTAAGCAGGAAGGTATTTTTGCTGGAGTTTCTTCAGGAGGAGCAGTAGCTGCAGCATTAAAGCTTGCAAGTGCAGTTGAAAATGCCTTGATTGTAGTTATCGTTTGCGACCGTGGCGATAGATATTTGTCGACTGGGGTTTTTTCTCAGTAGTAGAGCATCCCCCCTCCTACATAATTGCAGTGTTGGTCGAAAGTTACGTTTATAACCTTCGACCAAAATACTCACAAAAATCACACTCAACGAACTACAGACTAAGTTTCAACTTAGTTGCAGCCAACAAACACTCATTTACTCCCTTTTAAGCGCTGCATAAACTGTTCCTGCATTTTGGCATACCTCCCTGAATTTTTTAACGCTTGCAGCCCTTTTTCAAAAATCTCCACCATACGCTTTCCATCGGGATGTGCTTTTGAAAACACCACCCAGTAACTCCACTTCGAAACCGTGCCAACTTTATGTAATTTGTCTTTCAATTGTGGCACTTTATTCAGCTTATAAATACTCGCTAAACCATCCAATAAAATGTAATCTAAGCGTCCTGCCACTAACATGGGAATCAGATTTTTTTCGGAATTGATACCATATTTTTTAATATTGCTGTTTTGAAAAAATTCCGGAGGATAAGTATACCCAATTGTATACCCGACAGATTTGCCCTCTAAATCTTTAAGGCCTAAGGGTTTAACTGGTGTTTCCTCTAAGCCAAAAATACTCAACTCTTCATCAAATAAAGGCGTCGGATGCCAATAATACAAATCTTTATTCGTCTCCGTCATGGTTTCATCAAAACATCCAACCATTTCTCCTGCTTTAACAGCATGTAAGCAACGAGAAAATGGAAGAACTACGAACTCAACATCAATATTTTGAGTTTTAAATGCTTCCCTGACGATATCAACCGCATAGCCTTCTGGAGCAGATTTAATCGCATTAAATGCAGAGTATGGCGCCCAATCATCTTCAGCAACGATTTTCACAGTTTCGGCCAAACAAAGTAATTGGTAAAACAAGATCACCACTACAAAAACAAATCGATATTGATTCTTCATCTTAGAAACCTTCCAAATCCTATACAAGATTCACAACTAAAATGCATTTAGCGACTTTGTGACATTGATTGCTAACACCTAAGTGCACCATTGCATCCGTTGTGCTTAGAATGCATTATCCATAGTCAACTTGAACTTCAGTTCGATTGATTTTATTAGGCACAGATTTTCTCAAGCGTAACTATAATTTATCTATTAACGATCAGATTATCCAATAACTCGCTTAAGAATAACACCCCGACATTTGGGGGGATGAAAATATACAACGGTTTATAGTAGAGCGGTAAAAAAGGCCCGCGGCTCGATGAAAGTGAATGGAAATAATAAATTGCGCTACTGTAGGATATTATTAAACCCAGAAGAGTGAGCCTTAAGTGTGAATTTGAAATATTGATCGTATAAGCGGGAGGATTACATCGGAAAGCCCAAAATTTGAAGCTCTATGTTACTACGTGATGCTTCAAAGCAAGTGCTGGGTATCTTGAATTTCGTAGACTGGATATGCTTGGCTAAATCAAGTCTACGGGGTCCAAAATTAAAATTTATTTACTCAACAATGCCTTCGTATCTTTGTCAATAGGCAAAGAATAATCGTAAGCCGAAATCACAATACTCGTATCGGCATTAATCACTTTCGCTGTGACATAGACGCGAGTCTCGCCCACCGCATATGTACCAACCACCACAGCTTGCGCATGATGTGTTTGAGAAATATTTTTCAATTCTCGCGAAAGTAAAAATTCGCCACTGTCCTGTTTGATATAAATATCCTTGCGCAATAACATTTCTATGATTCTATAACCATTACTGGTAAACACCGTCGCAAACTGCTGCGAAATGCTTCTGCCTAACGGTGAAGATTCATTAAGATCGTTTATATTAACAAAGCTTGCGACAATTAAGGGTTTAACCTTATCTAAGCGCCCGTGAATCTGTTCAGCTAAGGCTTGGGCAGCTTGATGATTATGGTTTATGGCATAGTAACGGTTATCGATGCTTGAACAACTTAATAAGGCAAAAACCAGAGGTAACACCCCTATTTTACGAATGATTTTCATGCAAACTCCTATTGCTGATCCGAAACGCTAAAACGATGAGGCGCCGCTTCGGGCTCGCGGTAGGTATATTGCGGCAGATTAGCTTGTTCTACATAATAAATTCTAGAATCTGAACTCAATACTGATTTACCCATGGTAATTTGGGTCGTAATCACTACCTCAACTGGGGTTGCCAAATTAGGTTTGACTTGATCGACCGCCGCATAAAAAGGTGATTTCACGATCTCAATTGCCGTAGTCGTAACATCATGCACCCCTTTCCCTAAAAATGTAGTTGCCAAATAATACACACCCTCAGCCAGTGGCGTTAGCAATGCCATATTTTCCTTGTAATGGGCGGCATGTTTAATGACATCCACGGTGTAAGACACGGTCGCGGTATTGAAATCTTGCTGAGTTTGAACTGTAGCACCCTGCGATACCAGATTACTGGTTAATAAATGTTGATAAGTTTTAGCAAACGGAAACGTATTATTGGGTTCTTTGATAAATAACGGTAAAGTCGAAGAATTCTTGAGCGCTTTAACAATCAACATCGCTTCGTTATGCGCTAATATATCCCAATGCGAAGCGGAATTTAATTTAAGCTGTTCCGGTTTTTTAAAAGCTATGCCTTGGGGAATTTCATGCGCACACCCTAGTAGCATCAGCAACAGACACGATATAGCTGTTTTTTTCATCGTTTGTCCTCAAAATTCGTAATTATCAATCAATAATAGTCCATACACAGCATAAAGCAACAGTAACGCCGTAGGTCTAACTATTCTCTAGGTTCTCTAAATGCCGCACCGTAATGCGTATCCGTATCAAAATCATCCCAAATCAAGAGCGGCTGGACAATCGGTTGCGTTGGAATAGGCGCCGTCACCAGATCAACTAACCCTACCCCCATACGCCCGACCATATTGATAGTGCCTTTAAGCATACCGCCAAAAACGCCATAGACAATATTACTGCTATTGCTAATATTAATGATGTTTTTAGGAATCTCTAGCGCACCCGTTGTTAAATTCGCCAGACCATTGCCCGCTTTTTGAGCAACATTCCGTTGGTAACTTCCGTGCTCTTCTGCATAGCCACTATTTACACTAAAAACCAATACTCCTGCCAATAATATCTGATTTAATCCTGAATTTTTACGCATACAACACCTCTTGTAGAAAGATACATACCAGTATAGTAGTAAAACTAACGCAATTTTGAAGCTATTCCAGCCCGGTCATTCTAACTTCAGGATCTTGGGCAAACAAAGCACTATCTGCCACTTCGACGGGTTTTGCCAAGGCTTCTCGCAGCACAGAATCGTAGGCATAAACATCTGGATAAAATCGCAATTGCTCTGGAGTTTCAAAAAATGCAGTCGTGTAGAAAATCAGTACTGGCAAAGGTTTCTTTAAAGAAACCCGCTGTTGATTTTCTTGTTGCATTGCATGTTTTATAGCACTTGGGTCCCATTTTTCGGAATCTCGCAACATATACTCTGCAAGTGCTTCAGGATGTTCTACACGCACACACCCATGACTAAAATCGCGTCTAGGTTTTTTAAATAAAGCATTCGCTTGGGTATCGTGAAGATAAACACTGTATTCATTCGGAAAAATGAATTTTACCCGGCCCAGGGCATTATGTTTACCTGGACGCTGCCGAATACGCACATTACCGTGCTTTAATTCGTCAATTAAGGAAGCTTGATAACCGGGTTCGGCTTGAGATTTATCTGTAGTTGCCACGACTTCCATGTTTTGATCACGAAGGTAGTTACTATTACGCAGTAATTTAGCAATAATCTCATTTTTCACAATACTATAAGGCACATTCCAATGCGGCATAAATTCCAGATAATGAACTTGAGAGATTAATACGGGTGTTGGGTTTTTCATAGCTTCGCCGACCACGACCCGCATATGCATCGCAACTTCATCCATAGTATCTAAGGAATTGTAGGCCCAAAGTTTAAACGCAGGAATGTTTACTAAAATGCCAGGCTCGGCATTGATCTCTGGTAACCAACGCAGCCGCTCCATGGCAAGCTCAAGTTGCGATATTCTTTGGCTTAAAGGCGTATTTAACGCTGCCAAGGTGGCTTTATCCGTATAGCCAGTTTCAGCTAGTCCATGTCGATGCTGAAATTTTTTCAGCCCTGAAATATCCGCTTCTAGCAAGTGATTTTCCTTGGCTTCACTGTGCTTTGGAATATCTCCCACCCCTTGCAAATATCGATGTAATTGGGCGATTTGCTTACCTTTTAGAGGGGCACTAAACTGTGTTGCACCTAGATCCTTGGCCAAATCACGATAGTCGGTCAAAGCCTGCTTGAGTAACTTATACTGTTTTAATTGCGGCTCAAGCGCAGTATTTAGCTCGACCAGTTTTCCAGCCTGAATTGCTTGAAATAGTAATTCGGCTAAGTCCTGGTTTTTAGGGCGCAAAGCAAATTTAAAATCAATGGTATGTGGATCAACCTGCCCAAAATGCAAATCATACATATAACGCAGCATGACTATGCTCATTGCGGTATCGTACGCAACGACTTGTTTGAGATCTAAGGCCGCATTATTTTTAGCAGTATCAACCCAACGTTGTAATTCTGCTATTTCATAGTGTTCAGGATTTAATCCCTGCGCTGACGCTTGTTGTAATACCGAGAGCGCCACCTGACTATTTTGTAACGCTCGCTCAGAACCAAACCAAACTAATTGAAAACCGCCGAGTTCATAAAAATGCTGTAAATTTTCTGCTCGGTTACTGAAGTCCGCCCACCGTAATTGGGGGTGCTGCTTGATAGCGAGCAAAGCATTAATTTCTGAAGCCACCGAGACTTCCGGCACTAACACATTCCCCTCTTCAATAGCTTTAGCTGCTGAACTACAAACGCCACAGAATATAATGACTGAAACCCAGTGCAACGCTATTCGCGTTTTAAAATAATAATGCGATTTACTAAACAACGACATAGAAAATTGATAAAGGCTTGGTTAGATAAACTATCTTAATGTTTATTATCCCATAGTTCCCGCTAATTATCTGTGTAGATATTCAGTTTAGTTAGCGTCAAGTGAGCTTATAAGCTAATACAGATACCATCTAAAGCAAATATTCTGAGTATTAATCTTCGAGTTTAATTCACACCGATCTCACGTAACGCATTGAGTGTTCGAACGAAAAAACTCTTATCCACAATTTGAGTGTAAGTACATTAATAGCCTAATCTGGTAGCACTACTCATGAGCGTGAATACACATTTTTTTGCTATACAAGTCACATTTTTATACCCCACCCTCTGCGTAGCTAATGACTCATAGCTTTTAGGCAACTGTGCTAAACAGTTTCAAATACACTTATTGGTGAGCGGTTTACGGACTTAAAACCCAGGCAAC
>SXGT01783020.1_pt1 | contig 33114 bp, 30 predicted proteins | sample 3176221 | NCBI WGS metagenome assembly SXGT01 (sample SAMN11356862, study PRJNA531348) | freshwater metagenome | isolation source: freshwater sample F1-120 | place: China: Fuxian Lake, Yuxi | collected 2017-12-25
CACATAGACCACCTTGCCATCCTTGCATTCCACTCCGATGTCTTGGTTGATCGCTTTGATTCCCGCTGGAAACAGCGGCAATTGCAGTTGCGGCATACCCCAGTCTCACTCTCCCCGCGCACCCCCCGCAACCGGCTCGGCGCCGCCCAAACCAATTTCCATTCTCCGGGTAAAACTCCGGGCTGAGATCAGGATCTCTGAGCCTGCGCCATGAGTTCGGCAAACGCGCTGGCCCGGGCAGTGCCGTATCGATATCGCCGGCGGATATAGACAGCGTGCTCACGTTCGAACCAACCGCGTAGCGAAGGCCACTCGACTTCCGAACGAGCTGGGGTTGGTTATCGCGGACTGTCCGTCGCGGGGCTGCTATCGCCGCCCTTCAGGGCAGCATGGAGCACGATTCTGGGTAAGGGACGGCGCGTGTCGTTCCGCTTCCCTCTGGGTCCAATCCAAAGCGTCGTGAAGGCTTCCACGGTGCTTCCGCCGCTCGCCGCCTTACCGAAAACACGAATCGGATATTCGCCTAAAGCTATCGTCTCCGGCAAGTGAATCTTCAATGGCACCGCTGGGATATTGATGTTGTCGCCATCGCCGGACGGTCCGAATACCTGATCGGAACGGAACTGCCCACGGCTCGCGGTCGCGCCCTTCGGCAGGCCTTCGATCCAGACGTCAACCGCTTCATCGAAGCCGGGCTCCCGGATAAGCAGTGTCTCCAACTCCGCGTCGCTGCCGGGCGAGATACTGAACTCCTCAGGCTCTGTCAGCAGTTGGAACGAAGGCGCCTGCGAAGCGAGATGCAACCGGTAAGCGTAAGTCTCGCCGCCGCGTCCCGTTCGATCCCGTACCACCAACCGGGCACGGCCGGAAGCTTTGGGCGTGAAGTACAGGCTGCTGTCCGGATTTCCGATGACCGTTCCCTGGCCGGTCATCAAGTCGTCGTGGTCGGCCAGGAGCTTGCCGTTCGCGTCGAACAGTTCGAGCACTGTGTCGATGAAGGGCAATCCGAGTTGCGTGGCAAGGGTCCAGGCGTGAAAAGGGACGCCCGCCGTCAGTTCGACGCTGTAGGCATCTTCTTCGCGCGGCTTGTCCAGAGTGCCATTCAGAACGATCTCGCCTTTGCGCCAGTCCAACTCGCCGGCCGATCCCTCAGCGAACTCGGCGTGACGGCCGATTTCGAGATTAATACCCTCGGATTTGCCTTCCGGGCTTACTGCCCACATGCGCCAGAGACCTTGGACCGCATCGGACGGAATGGGAAATTCAGCACGCACGCGGCCGGTTTCGGCGCTCAGAACGCGTCCGGAAATCCGCCTCTGCCCAGAGCCCGTGGCAGCTTCTTCGAACCTAAGCGGCATGGAGAAGGGAAACGTGAGGCGATAATACTCCGCTCCTCGAACCGGCGTCAGATAGATTTCCCTGACGCCGCCGAGAGCGTGGCCCAGTACGTCGACGATGACCTTCGAGCCCACTCGGGCGCCCAGGGGATTCGCTCCGAGAACTATGGGCAGTTGGGACATCTGCAGGAGATAACCGCAATTTTGGCCGCAACTGACGCCTTGAGGTCCACGGTATTGATCGATCTTAAGAACATAGCGGCCGGAACGCTCGAAAGTGTACTCGAGGCGCGGCGTTTCGAGGTACTCGTCCTGATCCTCGTTGAAGCCCACCTCGCGGCCGAAGTCGTCATAGAGGGTCAGGGAACACTCAAGAAATCCGCCCCGCTCGATGGACTGGACGTCAAACAACCATCGTTCGCCGGACCTGGCGGTGAAGGAGAACAAGTCCGAGTCGGCCAGTCCCTGCATGTAACCGTAAACCACCTGCGGCCGGAACGGAATCGGGTTGGCAGCCTCAAGCGTATTGTTAGGCTCGATCTCCGCCACGCCCGGAAACTGTGTGACGTTGAATAGACGGGTATTGGACGGCCCGTGTTTACCGGCTATCCGGATAAAGTGGGGACCAAGTGACGCGCCGGGGGCGACGCGCACCTTGCCGCGAACGGCGTCAGGCTTTACTTCCACGGTTTCGATCCATTCGAGATCGCCGTTGTCGAACGACACTCCGGTGGTTCCGCCTAACTGAGAGCCCTTGAGCTCGACCTCATGGACGGCGCCGGCCTGGCCGCCGAGCGGGGATACGCGATCAAGCCGGGGCCCCGCGACGAGCAGGCCCGCGAAAAGGAAAGCGGTGAACGGCCATGCGATTCGCATCATGCCCGCTTATCCGAAGAGCTCCCGGACAGGGGTGCCGTTGCTATTGATACGAACCGGTCTTCCAGTGGTGTGGTACTCCTTGGCATAGTCGATGCCGAGCTTCTTGTACACAGTGGCTCCGAGATCCTCGACGGAAACCGGGCGATCCTTTGGTGCGCCGCCCTGCGCATCGCTGCTCCCGATGATCTGCCCGCCGGGAATTCCGGCGCCGGCGGCGGCTACGGAGAAGACGCCAGGCCAATGATCGCGGCCGGCGGAGTGATTGATGTTTGGTGTGCGGCCGAACTCCCCGATGGCGAGCACGAGCGTAGTCGAGAGCATGCCGCGCTCGTCGAGATCGTCGAGTAACGTCGCGAACGCCTTATCGAAGACGGGCAGAAGCGTTTTGTTCGTTCTGTCGTTGTTTGTATGCGTGTCGTAGCCGCCGTGGAAGATGGCCGTCAGACGCACGCCGGATTCCACAAGCCGCCGCGCCAGCAGCGCGCCCTGCCCCGCGGTGTTTCGTCCGTAGGCGTCGCGCAGCTTGTCTGGCTCTTCGTCCAAGTTGAAGGCTTTGCGCGCCGCTTGGGAGGAGACGAGGTCGAAGGCCTTCTGATAAAAGTAGTCCATCCCCTCGACGACTCTACTCTTCTCCGTTTGCCGGATTTCCTCGTCCAGAGCCGAGAGCAGGCGGGCGCGGCTGGCGGATTCTTCAAGCGTGAGCCCCAGCGGCAGAGTCAAATCCTGCACCGAAAAGTTCTTTTTCGCGGGATCTCCCGTGATGAATGGATTGTACGCCGCGCCGAGAAGGCCCGCGTCGGCGCTGATGTCCTTTTTCGGGATGCAGACAAACGGCGGCAGGCCGTTCCTGGGGCCCAGTTCCTTTGCAACCACCGAACCGTAGACCGGATGCTTGAAGGCATTATTAGGACGCGAGCCGGAGAAGATGTACTGTTTCGCCTTCTCATGGATCGCTTCTTTCGAGTACATGGAGCGGATGACGGAAAATTTCTTGAAGCTCCTGGCGCAACGCGGGAGCAGTTCGCTGAAGTGGACGCCGGGAACCGCGGTTGGAATGGAGGAGAAAGTGCCTCGAATCTCCAGTGGAGCTTCGGGCTTGGGGTCGAACGAGTCGTGCTGGCACGCGCCGCCTTCCTGGAAAAAGATAATGCAGGAAACGTCAGACCGGCCACTGGCCGCTTTCAACATGCGGGGCACGGTGACACCGCCCAGGGCCATCCCGCCAATACGGAGAACATCGCGCCTGGTGATCATTGATTTAGTTGAAACTCCTTTGAGTTCAGAATGGTCCACAGAACGTTTTCGAACATCCGCCGCCGTCCGCGGCCGGCTTCCTTTTCCGATGACAAGTAGCTTTCGACAGCCTGCCACTGTTTCGCAGTGGGTTTCCGGGAATAAGCGCGCATGTAGAGAGCATCGAGGACTTCGCGATCGTTGATCGTACGCTCCAGCAACTCTCCCAGGACGTTGCCGGGCTTTTCGGTCTTTTCGCGAACAGCGTCGCTATTCATCAGATGAAGCGCCTGACTCAGTGATGGCTCCTGGCTGCGCGCCTCCATGATATCGCGGCGCGGAACGCCGAATGTGGTGAGGAAGTAAGTAGAGCCGTTTGTGGCGACCAGATCTTTGGCCGAAGTGCCGGGCGGATAGCCCGTGAATTCCTGCGGCACGCCGGTAACCTGCACGATGGCGTCGAGCAGCACTTCGGCCGGGAGTTTTCGTGGTTCGTAGCGCGCGAGCAGCAACTTCTCCAGCGGATCAACGCCACCGGGACGGCCCGGCGCGCGGGAACTGAGCTGGTAAATCTGGGAATTGAGAATCAAGCGGTGAAGAGATTTGAACCGGAAGCCGGACTCGATGAACGCCTTCGCCAGTCCGTTAAGCAGTTCCGGATGGGTCGGCATGTTGGTGGAACGGAAATCGTCCGCCGGCTCGACGATGCCGGCTCCGAAGTACTCCGCCCAGATGCGATTGGCGGCGGTTCGGGCGAACTGCATGGTTTGCGTGCGCGTGATCCAACCCGCGAGTACCACCCGGCGATCCTGGCCTTCCGCTATTCTCGGGACGGCGCCATCGAGAAATTTCGGTGCGACCGGTTGTTTACTTGCGGGATGGAGAACTTCACCCTCGCGCGCGTTGTACCAGATACGGCGGTATTGCGCGTAGCCGTGCTTCACCTTCAGGCGCGCGAAGAAGGCGGCCATGCCGTAGAAATCGTCCTGCGTCAGGTTTTCGAGGGGGTGATTGTGGCACTCGGCGCACTCGATGCGCTGTCCGAGAAAGAGGCGGGTGACGGTCGGGGTGGCCTTGCTCACCTCGAAGGTCTTGAGCATGAAATCCATGGCCGGGTGCCAGAAGTTGCCTGCGGGATGCACGGTGGTGTCGCCCGTGGCCGTGATCATTTCGCGCGCGGCTTCGTCAAAAGGCCGGTCTTCGCGGATGAGGCCGGCGAGGTATCGCTTGAAACTGGCGTTGGTGCGGCCTTGGGAATAGTACTGCGAGTTCCGGAACCAGTCTTCGAACTTCACGAGCCAGTGCGAGACGTACTCGGGCCGTTCCAGGAGCCGGTCTATGAGTTGCGCGCGTTTGGCGGGGTCGGCGCTGCCAAGAAAGCTCCCGGTTTCCTGCGGGGTTGGCAGTACGCCGATCGCGTCCAGGTAGACGCGGCGAAGGAACGCGGAATCCGACGTGGCGGGAAACGGCGCGAGTTTCACCTGACGGAGCTTGGCGAAGACCTGCCGGTCGATGAAGTTGCCGCCTTGTGGTTCCGTGATTTCGGGCGCGGAGCCCCCGTCGACCACGATCATCTGCGCCGTCGCCGTCTTGCCCATTCCGCGGGCCATGATGACCGTGAGGCCACGACCCTTGGCGGTGACGGTGTGGTTCGAAACGCTGGAAACAATGGCTTCGTCGTTCACCGAGTAGCGAACCGAGGCCGTCATGTCGCGCGTGGAGCCGTCGGACAGTCTGCCGATGACCACGAGGGGTTGCCTGACGCCACGAGCGAGGAAGGTCCGCTCCTTCGGATGGAGTTCAATGGTTTGGATGCGAGGTCCGCCGGAGGATGGCCGGGCTCCCTGGACCAGCCACTGCAGAATTGTCTGGTACTCGTCGGCCTGATCCGTGAAGAGATGGCCGCCGCCATGCGGGACCTGAAACGATGGCTTCCGCAAGATCAGCGATTGTTGCGGATCGCCGCGATTCACGCGCCGCCCGCCGTGGCCCTCAACAATCATCTTGAAATCGGCTGCCGGGTCGGAGCCGTAGAGCGAAAGCTTAAAACCGCTTTGTCCGGCGGGCGATCCGTGACAGGCGGAACTGTTGCAGCCCTTGGTTGTGAGGATCGACAGGATGTCGCGAGGAAAGCTGATCTCGACGGGCACGCTTACCGCGGCGACTCTTACGGCGGCTTCAGCGACCGCACCTTCGCAGTTGGCGGTGATTACCGATTCTCCAGGCGAGACCGCTCGGAGCGATGTTCCTTGTATTGCGACGATTTCGGGGCGCACCGAGGACAGTTGACAGGTGGGAGCCGCATCGGACATTCCGCCGGAGCCGTCGATCCTCGTAATGAGTAACCGCTGCGCCGCCCCGGGACCGGCGAGAACAATCCCTGGGGGATCAAGACGAATCGCATCGCCCCCCGCGGCAGGCAGCGGGAGGATGAAGACTACGGCCGAGAAGACTTTCTTCAGCATGACGGCGATCTGTCAAGTATATGATACACGCCCTGCGGCACCGGCGCGAGAATCGTCCAATGCAAGCTAGGGACCGACTGAATTGGTCATGCCAGGAAAGGACACAGGAAGAGACTGCCGGCAGTTTGGGTCTGTGCCCGGACAACGGCATCAGCGGCGGCAAGGTGCTTTCCGCAGGCACACGGAGAGTACACAATCGGGCTGCTCTGGCACTTCCAATGGCTGCAAACGCACTACACCAGAGCAAATCCTGGCTCGGCGACTTCTACCGCCGCATGCGCTCCAAGATGGGGGCCCCAAGCTGATCACTGCCGCCGCTCGCAAACTTGCTCGAATCACATTTCACCTGCTCACCTCCCGCCAGCCCCGTGATGAGACCGTCTTCGCCGTATGCGAAAAGCAGTCCCGCACACGCGTTGAATCGAAACTCAGGGCGCAAGCGAAAGCCTTGGGCTTTCAACTCGTTCGACCGCCCGTACCTTGCGCGCAGGAGAGTGTTCTAAGCCACGGAAATGACGGTCCCCCCACGGCTTGTCCCTGCATACATCAAAAACCAAGAACGGAAGTCGCCGCTGCGCGGCTCCTCATCCCCACTTGCCATGACCTGCCCTTCCTCGCGGCCGGGAACCGTTTTCATGCTCATCCTTCGATTGGAAAATGCTGGCCACAAGAGTCCGGCACTACGGAAATACGCTATCATGAAAACAGTCATGCGGCAGGCTTGCGCGCTATAGAACGCTCTCCTGCCAGAATCCGTCATGTTCGACAATCTATCGGATAAATTACAGCGCGTTTTCAAGAACCTGCGGGGCGAAGGCCGCCTCTCGGCCGAGAACATGGAGACCGCCCTGCGCGAGATCCGCGTGGCGCTGCTTGAGGCCGACGTCAATTTCCGCGTTGTCAAACAGCTCATCGAAGGCATCAAATCCAAAGCCATGGGCGAGGAAGTGCTTTCCGCCCTATCTCCTTCGCAGCAGGTCGTCAAAATCGTCAAGGAAGAACTGACGAAGATGCTCGGGAGCCACGAGTCCAAGCTCCGGTATTCGAACGAGCCTCCCAGTGTCATGATGATCGTGGGTCTTCAGGGATCGGGCAAAACGACCACGAGCGGCAAGCTCGCCCGCTGGCTTTCGAAAAACGGTCACGCGCCGCTCATGGTTTCCGTGGACGTCTACCGGCCGGCCGCGCGAGACCAGTTGCGCATCGTGGCACGCGACCTCAAGCTGCCCATCTACGAAGGGGTTCCCGGCGAAACGCAGCCCGTCGACCTTGCCCGCTCGGCACGGCGCGAGGCAGCCAACTCGGGGCGCGACGTCGTTTTGGTCGATACCGCCGGCCGCCTTCACATTGACGATGCCCTGATGACCGAACTGCGGCAATTGAAGGAGCTGCTTTCGCCTGTCGAAATCCTGTTCGTCGCCGATGCGATGACCGGCCAGGACGCGGTTAAATCCGCCGAGGAATTTCATAAACAGCTGGGAATCACAGGCGTGATTCTCACGAAGATGGATGGCGACGCTCGTGGCGGCGCGGCCCTCTCCATTCGCAGCGTGACCGGCCAGCCGCTCAAGTTTGTGGGTATCGGCGAGAAGTCGGACGCTCTCGAACCTTTTCACCCGGACCGCGTAGCGTCCCGCATCCTCGGGATGGGCGATATCCTGTCGTTCATCGAGAAAGCCGAAGAGGCCATCGACCGGAAGCAAGCCGTCGAGATGCAGCGGAAGCTCATCGAGAACGAGTTCACGCTCGAGGATTTTCGCGACCAATTGAAGCAGTTGCGTAAGCTCGGCCCGCTCGAGTCCATGCTGTCGATGATGCCTCAGGTCGGCGTGATGAAAGATCTCAAGAACGTTAAAGTGGATGAGAAAGAGATCACCCGCGTGGTGGCGATTATCGATTCGATGACGCCGCGCGAACGCGACAATCACATGATCATCAACGGGACCCGCCGGAGGCGGATCGCGAAGGGCAGCGGCACTTCCGTCCAGGACGTGAACCAGTTGCTCAAGCAGTATACGCAGGCCCGGAAAATGATGAAAAGCTTTTCGGGCGGATTTCTGGGCAAGAAACTCGGTAAAATGAAGTTGCCCCTATTTTGAGGAATTAGAGAGAACCAATGCTAATGATTCGCCTGGCGCGGTTTGGCGCCAAGAAGAAGCCGTTTTATCGTGTGGTCGTGATCGAGAAAGAGCGCGCCCGCAACAGCCGCAGCCTGGAAGTAATCGGCCATTACGATCCGTTGTCGAACCCCGCCAAGGTCCACCTGGAGCACGAACGCATCGCGCATTGGGCGAAAGCCGGCGCGCAGCTTTCCGACACAGTGACGCGGCTGGTGAAGAACAATCCGCCGGCTCCCGTGGCCGGATAAACGCTCGCGTGGCGGGCTGACTGCCTGCCGGAGAGTGATGAAGAATCTGATTGAAGAGATCGCCAAGGCCCTCGTGGACACCCCGGAAGAGGTGGCGGTGAACGCCGTCGAGGGCGAGCAGATGACTGTGATCGAGTTGCGTGTGGCTCCGAGCGACCTCGGGAAAATCATCGGCAAGCAAGGCCGTACCGCCCGGTCCATTCGCACCATCCTGGGTTGCGCCGGTATCAAGTTGAACCGGCGTTTCACCCTGGAGATCCTGGAGTAGGTGAGCGATTCGAGCGAGTGGGTCGCGGTCGCCCTGCTTGGCCGGACCCGGGGAATTCGCGGCGAGCTTTCAGCGCTGGTTCTGAGCGACGGCCCGGCTCGTTACGAAACGCTGAAACGCGTGGAGTTGTTCACTCGCGACGGGGATCCTCTCGGCGGATTCCAGGTGGAATCTGTCCGTTTTCATGATGCGAAGGCGATCTTCAAGTTCGAAGGCGTAGACTCGATAAACGACGCCGAAGAGCTTCAGGGGGCTGAGGTCCGCGTCCCGCTTTCTGAGCGGAAGCGACTGGAACCTGGCGAGTACTTCCAGTCGGATCTGGTGGGCTGTGAGGTTGTCGACCGCGCCACAGGCAAACCGCTCGGCCGCGTTACTTCGTGGATGGATGGCGGAGGTGCGGGGCTGCTCGAAGTGGAGGGTGGACTACTGCTCCCGTTCGCTAAATCGATCTGCGTTTCAATCGACGTGAACGCGCGGCGAATCGACGTGGATCTGCCCGAGGGGCTGAGGGAACTGAACCTCCGATGATCTTCCACGTGCTCACGATTTTCCCGGAATTTTTCCGGGGACCATTCGATCATGGCGTGGTCGCCCGCGCGAGGAATGCGGGCATTCTCGATCTCCGCATCCATAACCTTCGCGATTGGACTTCGGACCGGCACAAGACGGTGGACGACCGTCCATTCGGCGGCGGCGAGGGAATGCTGTTGAAGCCGGAACCGCTGTTCGAGGCGGTGGAATCAATCTGGCCCGAACGAGGACCGGTGAGAAAGGTGCTTCTCCTTTCCGCTCAGGGTCCACTGTTTAATCAGGCGGCTGCCGAGCGGTATACCGCGCTAAGCGAGATTTTGCTCATTTGCGGCCGTTACGAGGGTGTGGACGAGCGCGTTGCCGAGCATCTGGCCGACGAGGAGGTCTCGGTCGGCGATTACGTGCTGAGCGGCGGCGAACTGGGCGCGGCCATCGTGGTCGATGCCGTGGCCAGGTTGTTGCCTGGAGTACTTGGGAATGGCGATTCCGCGGTGTTCGAGTCCTTTAGCAGTGCATCGTTGACTGGGTCCGGGGGCAGGGTGCTCGACTGTCCGCAGTATACGCGCCCTTCGGAGTTCCGCGGATGGGGCGTGCCGGAGGTGCTGCTGGGCGGCAATCACGAAGAAATCAGGCGGTGGAGGCGGCAGGCCGCGCTCCAAAAAACGGCGCGATTGAGACCCGAACTCCTGGAATCTGCTAAAGTGAAGAAGGTGTTACCCGAATGACAAACGCATTACTGACTAAGCTTACCGAGAAGAACAAGAGAACCGACACGCCGGTGTTTCGCCCGGGCGATACGATTCGCGTGCACGTCAAAATCAAGGAGGGCGACAAGGAACGGCTTCAGGCGTTCGAAGGCGTCCTGATTGCGCGCAACAACGCTGGAATGGGCGAAACGATTACCGTCCGCAAGGTGAGCTTCGGCCAAGGCGTCGAGCGCATTTTCCCGATCCACGCGCGTGTCATCGATCACATCGACGTAGTCCGCACGGGCCGCGTTCGCCGCGCGAAGTTGTATTACTTGCGCGCGCTCAAGGGAAAGGCCGCGCGCCTCAAAGAGCGCACTTAACGTCCTGCTCTGGCCAGGACCGGCCGGACGTTTCATCAATGCCGCGGGCTAAATCGCCAACAGGCAGAATCCGGTGTTCGGGGACTGACGAGCGCAAACTGCGCGCCGAGGGATACAGGGCTGTCGCGGGCGCCGATGAAGTCGGCCGTGGCGCTCTGTTTGGACCCGTCGTCGCGGCGGCCGTGGTGCTTTCCGCGGATCGCACGATTCGCGGACTCGACGACAGCAAACAACTCGACCCCGAGCGCCGCGAAGTTTTGGCTCATCGAATTCGTGAGCGCGCCGTGGCATGTTCCATCGCCTCCGTCGACGCCGCTACGATCGATCGGATCAACATTTATCAGGCATCGAGACTTGCTATGAAAATAGCGGTCGAAAACCTCCATCCCCCGGCGGATTTCCTTCTCGTGGACGCCCTCGTTCTGGATGTGTCAGTCCCTCAACGGGCGCTGATCAAGGGCGATGCGCGCTGCCAGGCCATTGCGGCGGCCTCGATTGTAGCGAAGGTGCACCGGGATGCGATGATGGCGGAGATGGACGAAGTTTTCCCGGGATATGGTCTTGGACGGCATAAAGGGTACTTTACGCCGGAGCATGCGCGCGCTTTGCGTGAACTCGGCCCCACGGGCCTGCATCGGACGAGCTTCGAGCCCGTCCGGCTTTGCAAAACGGCGCAGCTTAAACTCTTCGAAAATGAGCGGGGCGTGGCATGGATTTAGAACCGAGCCTGCACGGCGAAGAGTCGCCGGAAGAGTCCACACCGGAGTTTCACTGGTACCACAAGGCTTCAGCCCTGCTGGTGATCATCTTCTGTCTTGAAGTCGGATTGTTTCTGATCGCGTTTCCATGGTCCGAGTATTGGGAGACGAACTTCTTCTTTTCGTTTGCACCGGGCTGGTATCAATTTTGGCAAAACGCTTACGCCCGCGGCGCGGTAAGCGGACTTGGCGCGCTGAATATTTATATCTCGTTTCAGGAAGTTTTCCGCCTGCGGCGCTTCGCAAGGGGGCGGTGACGCGGGCTTCACCGCGATACCCTCCACCACAGTCTCGGTGAGATCCTCCACTTAGATTCCGCGAATGAAGCCGAACTCTACCAAGCTATGGACTGGCTGCTCCCGCTGCAGCCTCGCATCGAGCAAGCCCTTGCCAAACTCCATCTCTCCCAAGGTGGCCTGGCGCTCTATGATTTAACCTCCACTTACTTCGAAGGGCGCCACTGTCCTCTGGCCAAACTCGGTCACTCGCGAGACGACAGATCCGGTACATTGCAGATCGTCTTTGGCCCGTCTCTCTGGTCGCGCCGGCCGGTCTGCCGTCGACCTTCGAGTCCTACTTGGCGAAAGCCTCCAGTACCGCCTTCCCAATCCAGGCCGAATGCGGCTTGATGCCGAGCATGTGAGCGATTGTCGGCGCCGTATCGAACGTGTTCACCGCCGACCTGATCTTGCGACCCTTCGCCACTCCAGGTCCCGCCAGTATCCACGGGATTTCAATCTCGGCCATGGTCGCGCCGCCGTGTTTCTTACCCACGCCCCCGTGATCCGCGGTCACGAGCACCGCTGCGGTCGCAAGCATGCCGTTGGCCTTCAACGCCTCGAGAACGAGTCCAATCAGGCGGTCGACTTCCTCGATTGCTGCGATGTATTGCGGAGTCCCGTGCCCAATCTCGTGCCCGGCGTGATCGACATCGTCGAAGTGGATGAACAAGAGGTCTGGCCTGTGCCGCTGAAGATAGGCCACCGCCAAGCCGGCGGTTTCCGGCGAGCCTTTCACATGCTCGACTACGTTCGGGATCCCGGGTTCGATGAGGCGCGCAAAGCCGTTCCAATCGTGCAAAACGGCAATGACGGATTTCGGCCGCTGGGAGCGCAGTTCCCCGAAGACCGTGGGAAACATTCCTGCCGGGCCTCGGAACGTCGGCGCGATGTCGAACCTGTCGGGCTCCCAATCGTTCGAGGTGACGCCGTGCTGCTCGGGACCGGCGCCCATGATCATGGACGCCCAGTTGGGACTGCTCGAAGTCGGCATGACCCCGCGAGCGTGCATTGTGGAGGCGCCTCGCGCACGCAGCCCCGCCAGATTTGGCGCCTTGGCTTTCGCGATGCCGGCAGGACTCATGCCGTCCACGCCGATAACAACGACCTGCTGCAATAGGAGCAAGCACAGGGGGAGCATGAAATCAGTATCGCGTAAAGTCTACGTGGCGTCCGGCACCGGCGAAACGAGTGCACGCGGTTCTTCCTTCTCTCCGGTATCGTTAAGGATCACGATATCCACTCGCCGGTTCCGTGCCTTGTTTTCCGGTGTATCGTTCTCCGCGATCGGGATCGTATCGGCGTAGCCGGCAACGGAGAAGCGCGACGCGGGAATCTCGTAGCGTTCCCGGAACAGGTTGAGAACCGCTACGCTACGGGCCGCCGAAAGTTCCCAGTTGGATGGAAAGCGGCCGTTGCGGATCGGGTCGGCATCGGTATGCCCTTCAAGACGGACCTTGTTCCGGACGCTCCGAATCTGCAAAGCGAGCTTTTCCATCGCGGCGTAAGTGTTGACGTCGATGTTGTCCTGCCCGGACGGGAAAAAGCTCGCCTGCTTGAGGCTGACCACGAGTCCGCGCGATTCCACGCTTACCTGCACCATACCCGTTTCGATCTCCACCTTCAGGGAACCTCGCAACGCCTCGAGCGTCGGCATGCTCGGGACGGCCGCGGCGTCCTTAGGTTGCGCCGCCGCGGCGATTACCCTTTGAGTCTGGCCTGGACCGAAAGCCTTCTTCACCGACTCCGACACCTGCGCCGCGCGATTGCGATCCGCGTTTGAGGAAGCGAACATGACAACGAAAAAGGCAAAAAGAAGCGTTATGAAGTCGGCGTACGAGACCAGCCACCGTTCGTGGTTTGCATGCGCGGCGTGCGTCTTCCTACGAGGCACGCGCCGTCTCCTTCGGAGCCGGTGCTTCGACCAGAATCTTCGGCGGCTGCCGCTGATAGTAATACGCGTCGAGCTTCGCCCGAATCAATTTCGGATTCTGACCCTCGACCATGGCCACAACCCCCTCGAGCATCATCTCCTTCATCTGCGCGCTGTCCTGCAATCGTGCCCGGATCTTCGCAGCCGCGGGCAGAAAGAAGACGTTCGCAAATCCGACGCCGTATATCGTCGCGACAAACGCTGTCGCGATTCCGTGCCCGACCTCATCGATATTGGCGAGGTTCTTCATCACCTGGATGAGGCCGAGCACCGCGCCGATTATGCCGATGGTGGGCGAATAGCCGCCTGCCGATTCGAACACTCGGGCTTCAGCCTCGCCCCGTTGCTCTTCGAGTGCGATCTCGAGTTCCATCATCTTGCGAACCTCGCCGAGGTCGGTGCCGTCAACGGCAAGAGTCAGTGCCTTCCGCAAGAAAGGATCGCTGGCATTGGGGGCATCGAATTCGAGCGACACGACGCCGCTCCTCCGAGCCTTCGTGGCGTAGACGAGCATCTCCTCGACAATCTCCGGCGCGGAGAGACGCTTCTCGAAAAAGACCGCGAAGATCCGGCGGCAGGACCTGAGCAGCACGTCCTGGGGCGTCGTGACAAGTACTGCTCCCAGAGTTCCACCTAGCACGATCAACAGCGCGGTCGGCGCAAGAACCTCGGAGAGCCTCCCCCCCTCAAGTACCAGACCGCCCAGAATCCCGCCCAGAGCGATGGCGATTCCCGAAACCGTCGCAAAATCGAGCCTGGAGCGAACTTGCCTTGAAGTTTTATCGGCCATCGGCTTCTCTCAAAAAACGAATCGGCTCTTTCGACGCCGCCAGGATCGCACGGCGGTAGTCGATCACTTTTGCGATGACGTCGTCAGCCGACTCCCGCACCATCAGCTTCTGCCCCGTGGTCAGGGTGATCACCGTATCCGGAGTCGCCTCCATGAACTCAATCAAGTCCGCGTTTAGAACCAAAGGCGTACGGTTCAGGCGGGTGAGTCGAATCACAATCTTGCCTCTTTGCGCTTATCGGCGGGATGGGCAACAATCTTGAGAGGATCCTTGATCCATGATGAGATGGCCGCGATGTTCCTGCTTCTCGCCGCGAATGGTACCTCTGCCGGCGCACCTTCCACGGCGAAGAGCAGCGGGCCCAACGGGATGGAACCGCGCGAACTGATTCCGTCCATAATCCAAACGCAATTCCTCCCAGACCGACCCCTTTGAAGCCCGCGCGCGGCACTTGCAGAGATTATCCCGCGCAGGCAAACACCGGCCACGCGGCAATTGCCCTCCGAATTGCGCCCAAGCTGAGCACGCTCCTCGCTCCAGTCTTCCGTATCGAGTCACCGGCGCACTCTACGCCGCGGCGACGCGTCCTTTCACTCCGCGCCTTCATGACCGGCTCTCACCGGGTTCGCCGGAATGGGGTTCCACAACATCGTCGTCAATGGCCACGGCTGTCTCCAGACCGGCGTGCCCAACCAGTTCGCGCAAACGCCCGAAGACGCCGCGTGCGCATGCTGGTCGAGAAGGCGAAGGTGGACGCGCATATCGGTTTCCGGAGGCTCTGCGGAAAACTGGCGGGCATCCGACCCGGAAGCCGGATACGACAGGTTGCTGCCGCACTGCCGGCCGCTGCCCGTGCGTAGTAGCACGAAGATCCAGTCCGATCAAGACTCCGGAAATGCTTGCTCTGTAGTACCTCAACATCTGGGTTCTGCACGTTTCTGGCAGGAAATCTTCCGCGGTATGCGCCGGAGCCAATGTTGATAGGCCTTCGATGTGCTTTTCGGGGAGGCTCCAACTTTCGGCGTCTGGGTCAGTTTGGTTCCGGCTTCGCCCGGTTTAGGGTTTGTCTTTGCGGCGAACACAGCTTACGTGCTGACGGCTGGATGGGGATCGGGTTGGTCCAGGTCTAGGCAAATCGACAACGAATAAGAACGCCCTCGATATCGAATCGCGAGAAGGCACGCCTCGCGTCAGGGCGCCCGTAGCAGAACATCCCGTCGAACCGAAAGCGATCGAAGACCGGCCCGATCGGCCGGCAACTCCACGATCCGCAATAAGATAAGTCAGCGTATCGATGTTCCGGAGTATCAGGATTCGGGAAGTGAGCAAATAGCGGCGACTACAACTCCCAGACGCATAGCCCTTTCTGAAAGAATGACACCAGTCCGTCTTCGCTCACCTTGAGCGCGGAGCCGAACATGGAAGCCGCTACCGCGGCATTTGTCCGTCCGCCCTCAATGCCGCCCGCCGCGACAAACAGGTTGGGATTGTGCCTCACAATTGCTCCAAAGGCAAGAAGATTCGACGCACGGTCAACCACCACCGCCCCGTCCATCCCGGCGATCGACTCAAGAACCGCGGACGGCATTCCCAGCGTACGTTTTCCCATAAGCAGGTAGTGAATCCGCTCCTTCTTTCCCGGTCCCGTCTGGACGCCGGCGCCGTTCATCAGATCGGACGGAGATACGATCTCCGCCGCGGTGCCGGGGTCGTCGAGAACGACGAACAGCGCGCCACGCCGGGCTTCGGCCAGATTCAGGGCCGCGGTGAACAGCCCTTCCGCAAGGGCTGTACCGCCCACGGCGCGCCGGAACAGCGCGTATTGCTCGGAGGCGTCGGTCAGCCGCCAGCGCCCTTCCATGAAGTTGAACTTCTGCGATCCGCGCGCGAAGATCTTGATTTCTCCGTTCCCCGTGAGAACCAGGCAGACCCGTCCTTCCTTGAGAGTCGCGAGCGCATGCGAACGGTAGGCGGCGGCGCTTGGAACCGGCAACCCTGCGGTGGCATTCTCACGGCTCCACTCGCGGATGTCCACCAGGTCGACGAGCATTCCCGCGCGGTTCACAAGCACCACGGTTCGTTCGCCGTCGCAGAGGCGGTGGAAACTCTTGATAGACGCCAGGTCGGTATTGTAGGGCAACGCTCCGGCGCGATCCTCCGCGTCCAGAAGAAGCACGCCCGTTGAAATCCGGCGGTTCTCATATGTCGTAAGAGAACTGACTCGAAGCACTTCGATTGCGTCTTCGACCGGATCGCGTCCCTGAGGCACGTCATTGTCATCGAGGTATGGGGACGGGTCTAGAAATGCGGAGATATAGCGGTCTTCAGGCAGCCCGCGAAACAGATCGAAGCTCCCGGACGCCATTCCCGGCTGCAACAAGCTCCGGAAACGCGCCGACAGAACAATCCCGATCGCGGCCACGAGGCGGACCTGGTTCTCCGTGAACGGGCGGCCCGAATGATGCAGAAGATAGTGATTCCCGCACCAGTGGAGTTCGATGCGCCCGTCCGTCCTTGGGAAGAAATCGAGAGCCGGCTTCGCCAAGGGCGCCGCCCCTAGAATCTCGATCCGTGCGTGCTTGAGGAAGTAGGCGACCCCCCGCTCGAAGAATTCGGCGTAAAGCGCGTTCAGGTCTACCGGCGAAATCAATCGGACTCTCCTAAGACTCTTCGCCTACGGAATCAACGCGTTGATGTCGCGAAGAATCTTCGAGTCGAACTTGGGCTTGCGGTCGTAGGTAAGCAGGCCGTTAATCTCCTGTTCCACGTCGGTGAGTTGCGTATAGCAGATGCCCATGATTGCCGGCGTGTCTGCGATCGCCTGGTATAGGCTCCGCAGTCTAGTGAGGGCCGCGCCGGCCGAAGGTTCGACTCCGGCGTAACCCCACGCGTCCTCAGCAGCCTTCTGGCCGGGCTCAAGGAAGGCGATGCCGCCGAATTCAGACAGGAAAATTGGCGAACCGTTGTACTTGTATCCGGGCGCCAGAGCGGCTCTGCCATTGGGCGGCACTGGGGCCCCGGGCTTGCCGAGTTCCTTATACTTCGCCCTAAACAGTTCACCATTCCTGGCATAGTCGTGGATGCCGAACAGGTCGGTCGTGTCCGTGTGTTCCCAGCCATCGTTGTCGATGACAGGGCGGGAAGGATCGAGGGATTTGGTGAGATAGTACAGCGACTTGAGATGATCCTGCTGGCGTGGATCGCGCAGGTTCGGTACGCCCCAGCTCTCGTTAATGGGAATCCACATCACAATCGAAGGGTGGTTGTAGTCGCGTTCAACGGCTTCGATCCACTCTTTGGTGAAGCGGGCGGCATAACGCTCGTCGAACAGGTAGGCGTTGGCCATCTCGCTCGACACCAGGAGGCCCATCCGGTCCGCCCAATACAGGTACCGCGGGTCCTCAAGCTTTTGGTGCTTGCGCGCCCCGTTGAAGCCCATCTCCTTCGTCATCCGGATGTCGTACCGGATAGCATCGTCCGAAGGGGGCGTGAGCGTGCTTTCCGGCCAGTAGCCTTGATCGAGCACCATCTTGAGGTAGGTGGGACGCCCATTCAGAAGGAACCTGCCGCTCGCCGTATCGATGGAGCGAAACCCGAAGTAGGAACCGACACGGTCCACCGCCTTTCCATCGCGGCGCAGCTCAAAAACGAGATCGTAGAGCTGAGGCGCGGTCACGGACCACAGCTTTGGATCGGGGACGGCGGCAAGCGAGGTGGCCCGAGATCCATCGAGGCGGGCTGAAGCCTCCGCGACTGTGTGACCTCCAAATTTCACCTCTACATGGAACGCGACGCCGGGCGCAGGCCGCGCGACGCGGCCCTCGAACCGGACCGTGCCGTCGTTCGATGGCGTGACACGGACCTGTTCCAGGTACGATTCGCCCGCCGCTTCGATCCAGACGGACTGCCAGATTCCAGTAGTGCGGGTGTAGAAGATGCCGCGTGACTTTGGCTCCCAGTATTGCTTGCCGCGAGGGAGAAAGCGATCGGTTGGCGGATCTTCGGCGCGTACAACAATGGTATTGGATCCCGGGTGAAGCAGCGACGTCACGTCGAAGCGGAACGGGGTGTTGCCGCCCTCGTGGCGGCCCGCCATCTTTCCGTTCACCCAGACGGCCGCGTGGTAATCGACGGCGCCGAATTGCAAGAGCACGCGCCGGCCGGACCAGCCGGCAGGCAGCGTAAAGGCGCGGCGGTACCAGACGAACGGGTGGAACGACGTATCGCCGATTCCGCTCAGCTTGCTTTCAAAACAGAATGGAACTGTGATGGTTTTGGAGAATTTTCGGCCGGAAGATTCCCAGTTCTGCTCCTCGCCCACGTTCGAATCGTCGAATTCGAATTCCCACGGTCCGTTCAGACTGACCCAGTCGCTCCGCTGAAACTGAGGTTGAGGGTACTCGGGCCGGGGAATATCGGCCACCTGTAAGTATGCGGCGGCGGCCAGAATCAGCGCGGCGGCTTTCATGTCTAAGGCTCGACCGGCTCGTCGTTGGGATTCTTCACGGGAAACGTGATGATGTTGCTCACGTAGATAAACTGCGCGATCGTGAGTTGCGTAAAGGGGTCCGTCGGAATGTCCGAGTTCAACTCAAGGTGAACCTCGTAGACGCCGGTGTCATTTTGCCTGAGGCCGGCAAAGAGCACGTTCGCCGTTTTGCCCCCGGCAAGCGAAGAGACGAATTCCCTTGGCTTGTTGTCTGGTCCGCGGTATTTCTTGCCCGTAGTCACCTCGTCGGCCGGTTCCGGGAGTCCCAGGCCGGCCGCATAAACGATGATTGTTTCGCCGGGAACCGCCGGATTCGCGGGGGTGACGCGTCCGGAATTCGCGCAGCATAGTGCGGGACCGGTCGGTGTAAGAATGACCTGCGCACCGTCGTTGACCTTCGCGGAGTACGTGATGCCATTGCCATCCGGCCCTTCCTGTCTGGCTCTGAGCCGGATTCTGGTAAATACGCCCGCCGCGAAAGCGCGGACCTTTTCGTCGTCGTTAATCAGTTCGATGAGCTTGTCGCGAACGCTTTCGAGCGTGTCGCCAGCCACTACCGTGTAGGTGTACGAACGGTCTTCAATGTTCACCGTGGCGACATCGCCGGCCTTGATCGAGCCGTCTACAGAAACTGTGCCCGAGGCGAAGTTGGTGCCATGGAAGACCACGCCGGGGCGCGGATCGGGGCCATCGTCGGCGAAGATCCCCGGATTCTCCGGAACGATGGTTACGGCAACGGGCGTCGTAACCGTCACGCTTCCATCTTTTCGAACTGTGCGAACGAAGGCGTTAATGCTTGTAACGTCCAGAAACTCGAAGGGAACCTGCGCATTTATCTGGGTAGGCGAGACGAAAAACAGCGGCGCGCGGACACCGTTGAAATAGACCTGAACGCCGCCCAGATCGAGCGGCAACTCCTCATTCGAGAGATCCGCCGAGACTGCCGACTCGCTCAACTTTTCGCCAATGATCGAAACGATCGTTCCAGGGGCGATCTGCGCGGCGTCCTGACCGCCCGACAGCGTCGCTCCGCCGGTCGACACGGCAATCGTGGCTCCGTCAGACAAGGTGGTGGAGTAGGAGATCTGGTTGCCATCGCTGCCGGGCCTGCGGGAGGTTAGAACGACTCCATTGGTGACCGGATTCGCACTCGCAAGCACATTCGAATCCGGACCTTTGTTGATCGCGGCAATCAGACCGTTAACAATTTTCTGAAAAGTGTCGTCCTTTACGGCCTTGTACTTGTAATCCTTGTCAACGACCTTGACGGTGATTTCGTCGTTTTCCTTAATCGTCCCGGAAAGCGTGATGGTTCCCACCGCGAAGATTTCGCGGCTGGCCGCGTTGCGCACGGCTGTGTACGGGAGCGTGTTCTCACCGGCCGAATAAACCATCACGCGGCGGTTGTAGGTGTCGCTGACGTACAGATTGGTGCCGTCCCAGGCAAGCGACATCGGCGTACGCAGGGAATCCGTGCTATCGGACGCCTGATTGATGCCACCGCCGAGTTGTCCGATAACCGAATCGGCCGCCTGTCCGTTCCGCACCGGTATCGCCTTAAAGACGAGGACGCGGTCGTTTCCTCCATCAGCCACGAACAAACGGCTGCCGTCGGACAAGGCATATCGTGGAAACGAGAGTGTCGCTTCGCATTGCAGCGGGAAAGTATCGGCGCCCCTGCTGTCCTTCCCGTTCGAGGCGCAAACCTTACTCCCGTTATTCGAGAGCGAGCTCGTAAGGTCCGGCTGCCCCACAACGAGAGTGGCGGGTGCGCCGTTCGAGGTTGGGATGGTGTTCCAGATGAGGACGCGGTTATGGCCCAAGTCGGTGACGAACAGCCTCACGCCGTCCGAGGTGACCGCTACCGGATTCAGGAGGTTCGTCGGCTTGGCTTCGACGGCTGCCTCGGCGATGTTTGGCTGCACAAACGTGTTGAAATCGGGCTGACCCAGCACGACGTCGGCTTCCTTGCCGTTCGCGGTTGGAATTGAGTTGTAGATGAGGACGCGGTGATTCTGGGTATCTGCGACAAAGAGGCGGGCGCCCTGAAACCAGACGCTCTGCGGACCGCGCATCGTCTTGTTGTTAGGTGGGACGGAAATACCATTTTTCGTGAAATCGGGCTGGCCAATCACCACATCGGCAGGCTTCCCGTTGGTTGTGGGAATCGTGTTCCAGATCAGGACGCGGTTGTTGTCCGTGTCGGCTACGGCCAGGTAACGCCCGTCCGTCGCAACCGCTGTCGGCAGACGCAGGCCGGTCTGCGTCAGCTTGAAATCGGTATTCGTGAAATCGGGCTGGCCGATTACAGTCGCCGCCGCTCCTACGCATACCGGACACTTCTGGGAATAGGACAATTCGTCAGTAGGCTTGGGTAGAAAACCGGACACGTTCCGGAAGATGAGCACTCGATTGTTGATCGGACTTGCGCCTACGCGATTCGAATCGGCTACAAAAAGCGTATCGTTGGCGTAGGCCAGCCCACCCACACCCCCAAGAAGGGTGTCGCTTGCTCCCGGCGTTTGAGCCGTGAACGTGGTTTGCCCTATGACGGATCGGGCAGCCTGACCCGTTATGAAGTCGGCCGCAAAGCTCTGAGTAGCGATAAGCGCAAGAATTGAAAGGAACTTCATGATGTATGATTCGACGCCTGGTGCGCCAGACGCGGTTCGACCTGATAGTTCATTATAGCAACTTGTCAGACGCGTCCAACTGAGCGGCGGGTTTCAAGGAAAATTGGTGGGAAGCAAACAAACGCGTCTGCCCCACGTCAGCCTCAGTCAACTACGCCACCGCGCCATCACCTTCCTTGCACGGCGCCACGTGCCTGTTGTGCGCACCGACCCGACCGCCGTGGTAAGGTCGGCAGCCCTCCGTCGAAAACCCGTCAGCGGGAGTGTGCTTTGCCAAAATGGGACGTTGGCTTTGTTTCGCATATTCCTGTTCGTTCATCCGACGCCTCACCCACCGCGCATTATATATCCCCGTAGCCCGCAGATTGGCCTCCAGGCCTTAGGATGCCTGACCGATGTCGGAGGGAGTCCGTGCCCGGGTTCCGCTCCCTGCCGGTTTCCGGACCTCCGAAAGCGACGTGCCGCCCGCTCGAACGCTCCCTCCGGGGCTCAATCGAAACCGGCCAGCGAGCGGCGCGGAGTGGTTGAAGGCGCATGTGGACCGCCTGCAAGAACGCTACGCGACCGTCATTCCGCAAGAGGATGGAGATGAAGTCTAAGTTTTGGGGACTCCGCGTTGCAGAGGGCGATGGCGCGCCGCAATTCGTGATGCTGGCCAACGCCAACAACAGTTCGATCGGCTGTCGCCCTTTACCGCCGGCGCGCGTGCCGCAATCCGAGCGCGATCAGAGCTCCGCCCAGCAGGACCGTCGACGGCTCGGGAATGTTCTGAGAGAAGGTGATGTTGTCGATGCCCACGTAGGCGCCGTCAAAGCCGAGATTCGACGCGTCTATCCGGATGGTCAGCGAGGAGTCTGTCAGCGTGAGGTTCGAGTAGCTGGTGTGGCCGCTCGCGCCGACGATGGTCGCCGGGGATTGGGAGAGCATGGGGGCTCCCAACGAGCTCAGCACCTGCACCGCGTTTACGAGCTTGTCCGCCCGGTTCCAGCCCGCCAGATCGAAGGCATGTAAACTAACGAAGAAACCGGGGTCCGCCGTCAGAGTGACCTCGAGGATGCCGATAAAGGGCGCGCTTGGGGACAGTTGGGCAATCACGTTCACCAAGTCGCCGAAATTGTTGTCCCAGAAATAGATGTAGTCATCGGGACCGGGCCCGATCGGGCCGTAACCTACCACGACGTTCGGGGTAAACCCGCCCGTCGTCCCGTAGGCGTACCCGCCCACGGTGGCGGCTGTGACGCGATCCGCATAGCCCTGATCGCTGCGTGTGTTGTTGCCGGCCTGGGGAGTGAAGTCGAAAGTGAGCGCGGTTGCGGCGACCGGCACGCACAGCAACAACAAGCATCCAAACGAAGCCAAAGTTCGCTTCATGGAGGTCCTTCACGAGCGCCTGTTCTTTTGGATATCACCAGTCGGCGCGGTCAGTGTCAAATCGCCGTTTCGTTCTCACGGCGTATCCGGAAGTTGGCCGCGCTGGTGGTGGCGCTACAATGATTTTTCCGGGCGAAACGGAAGCGGCACTGAGAGGACGCAACCATGCTGAGGGATAGTCCGGTGGGCTCATCGAGACGATGAACGGAGCGCGGCGGATTCGCTTCTCCGCTCTTCAAGAAGACCACATCGGATCGGTAGACCCTCATGCCTTGAAAATCCCCGCCCGCAGGGCGGAATACTCGCTAGCGGAGAGCGCCCTCTCTCCAAGGTCAGGCTGAACCAACACATATGGACGTGCACGTCCTGCCCACGAACCGAACAGAAGACATCGACGGCGTGCCGGGGGGCAATCGCACGAATCTCCCACGCTGCCCCTAATTCGCCCGGTAATGCGGATGGTTTATGATTGTATCTCCCAGGCAACCGGCAAAAGGCGTTGTGAAGATTACCGGCATCGAGACATTCACCCTGCGAGCGCCGCTCGAAGAGCCGTTCGCATATTCCCAGTGGCGGTACACGCATCGGGAAACCACGCTCGTCGAAGTTCGCACATCAGAGGGGATGACCGGCTGGGGGGAAGCATACAGCCCCTCGGCGCCCGTAGTAGCGGCTATCGATCGCTTCCTTGGTCCTTTAATCATGGGCCGCGACCCGCGCGACGTGGAGGATCTGTGGCAATTCCTCTATGCGCGAGGCCTTGACTACGGACCAAAGGGCACGCTGGTGGCAGCCCTCAGTGCACTCGACATCGCCTTTTGGGATATCAAGTCGAAGGCGGCGAACGTTCCTCTCTACCGGCTCCTGGGCGGGGCGATGACCCCCTCAGTCCCCTGTTACGCCACGGGATTCTACTTCTGTGAGTCGGAACCGCTTGAACGCCGCTTCGCCAACGAGGCTGAATCGTACGCGAGTCAGGGCTTCACCGCGATGAAGGTGAAGGTTGGGCAGGGAGTGGAACGCGACGCCGGGCTTGTTGAGTTGGTGAGGCGGACCATCGGACCACGAATCGGACTGATGATCGACGCGAACCACGCCTATGACCCCGTAACGGCCGTGGCACTCGGAAGGCGGATTGAGCACCTCGACATCACGTGGTTCGAAGAACCTGTTTCCCCGCTCGATCCGGACGGATACCTGGAGGTGAAAGCGAAAATCGCGATACCGCTTGCGGGGGGCGAATGCGAGTTCACGCGGTTCGGATTCGAGCCGTGGTTCCGGAAGCGGGCGATCGACTACGCACAGCCCGACCTGTGCGCCTGCGGTGGAATCACCGAGGGTATGAAAATCGCCACACTCGCGTCGCTCCACCAGGTTCACGTAACGCCCCATGCCTGGGGTTCCGCGATTGGCCAGGCGGCTGCGCTTCACTTCTATGCCGCGCGTCCGAAGCATCCGGGTACGCTGACAGCCGAGCGAAAACTCATCGAGTGCGACCGGTCGGAAAATCCGTTCCGGACTCAGATTGCGGCGAACCCCGTGCGCCTCGAACGGGGCTCCTGGCTGCTCCCGGAAGGGCCAGGGCTGGGTGTGGAGATAGACCGCGCGGCGGTCGAGCGGTTTCGATCAACTGTGTGAAGCCTGGCCGCAGGCCACCGTCAACCCGCTGCCATTCAAACCGGAAAATTGCGCGCGGTACTACCGGCCCGCACCGGTTTCGCGGAACGGCCCGAGTGCCGCTGAAGGTTCCGGGCAAACCACCCGTTGTGTTGTTGAACGCCGCGCCGGGCACGTGTGGATTAGTTTGCCCGTCATGTGAAAGCAGGGGAGGCGCCCGTGCGTGCAAGTCAGGCGCGACGCAGCCCGGAGCATTCCGCCCTGCGAGGAGTTCGAGTCCGGCCTGGGACCTCGCAGTTCCCGCCTTGCACCGATTCCAACCTCAGCAACCCTCATACAGAAATGCCGGGTATCTCGTAACGCGCGCTCCGTCCCGCTTGCGCGCGCGCATGTAGGTCTGTTCACCGCGCAACTCCGTCGGATAATCCATCTGGCGCAACAAATCCCGGAAATACAGATCCGATTCGTACCCCGCGACTTTCTCGGTGAACAGGTACTCCACTTCGAACCCGCCGGCAACCGCGGCGTCGGACACTTCGTCGGGTGTGTACTCGCGCACATGGGGAATTTCCGTATCTTGAAATTCCCCCTTCGGGTCGGCATACCGGGAGAAAAGCTGTGGATGTTCCTTGCGATTCAGGATGCGGGCCACAGCCGTGTAGCTCGCGATATTCGGCGTGGTCAGCAGCAGCGCGCCACCGTCCGCGAGCACGCGGTTGATCTCGAGGAGCATGTGCATCGGATCGTGGAGAAGGTGCTCGATCAACTCGCAGCACAGCACCAGGTCGAAACTCCCGTCTTCGTAAGGAAAGACGTCGCGTTCCGCGTCGAACAGGTCGGTCTCGCACCGGAACACTTCCTTGCCGCCGGCGAAGACGCTCTTCTGGTCCACCCTTCCGAGTGGGCCATAGTAAGCTCCCCGCACGTCATAACCGAACACGCAGCCAAGGGCCGGCGTCATCTGCATGTAAGCGCCGAGCTCCAAGGCGCGCCGGGTCCTGCCCGGTGGCGGAACCATTGTAAGCGTGCGCACGAGGCGCGCCATGTGAGTCTCCAGGTATCCGCGCGCGCCGTCATCGGCCTGATCGAGACTGCGTAAAAAGGTTTCGATCTCCGCTGCCCTCTCACGGGGGGCCGCCTTGAGGGTCGCCAGCTCGTCCGGGTGCAGATGATACGGCAGCCTCGTGGGTTTCCCCAACAACCGCCTGATTCTGCGCATGATGTCCATGGAGTAAACACGATAGCAAACTCAAGCGGCGGGCCGGGCGGACGCACTTATGGATCCTGGCGGAGGGATGAGGCAGCTCTTCTGGTTCGATCGGGCCGGACGGCGTCAAGCGGAGATCGGCAAACCAATGCGGTTGATCGATTCGCCGAGTCTGTCTCGCAGCGAGCGTTTCGTTGCCTTGAGTGGGGGCGACCTCGCTGGTTTGGATATCTGGATTCTGTATGCGGTCCGCGCGACGAACAGCCGGTTGACGACCGCTGGGGGAGTGGAAGCGGCCCCAGCCTGGACGTCGAATGACCAGGAGACCATCCATTGGAAGACCGAGGAAGGTACCAAGGGCGTGGACATCTTCATACAGAAAGCGGATGGAAGGGAGGCCGCGCGGGCGCTGGTTGCGCGACCTGGATTTCAGTACTTCATGAGCAGTTCTCGTGACGGACGATTTTTGTTCTACACGATCGGGGAGCCTCCTCGAACGTTTGTCGAACGAGCTGAATGCGATCCTGTGAATCAGGCGTCTTCTCTTCTGGGGAACTTCTGTTCAAAAATGCGCCTTAGATTTGCGTCATGCTTGCCTTCAATAGCGGCCGCAGTGCGGTCTCGCATGTCGGCGCGGAACCGACTGGCCGCCAAGGCCGCAAAACCGGATCGGCGGCCTGCCAGCGCACGGATCGTCCAGGAGATCGCGTCCGCAATGGGCGCGCCTGGACCTGCGGAACGGCGCATTCGTGTCATCGACAGCGCTCCGCCGGCCTCAACGGATGCGGATTGTGGGCTTCGTCGATCAGATCACCTGGGGTGACGTCGCCGTCCGCGACAGCGACTCTCAGGCAAGCTCGAAATGCATCAAATGAGCAGCCTGGTGTTCGCAATCAGCGAAAACGGCCCTATTCGGCGCGCAGACCGTACTCCCGCAGCAACTCCCGGGTCGGAGCGTAAAGACGCACGAAATAGTTTCCCTTGCCGGGAACCCGGTCCACGTTCTGCATAAGCTTGCCGTTGCGGGCCTCGGCTGACGCGCCCCACACCTTCCGTCCTGTGGAATCGACGATTTCCAGTTGATAGGATGTGTAGGAGGGCAATTCAGTCAGCTCGAAAGACAACACAAGCGGAGATCCCGCTGGCGCGCGCGCCGGAGAAATCGGGTCCGCGCCGCGGGAAGCCTCAAGCACCACGACCACCGGCTCTCTCGGCGTGCCGCGCTGCCTCGACCACTCCGCTCCCGTGACTGCCACCAAGGCCACCATGGCCGCGGCGCCAGCCCAAACCGGCAAGCGCCATCTTAGCGGACTCATCACGCCGGGGATGAGCCTCTCGAGCAGCGGAACCCGCGCGTTTCTTAACTGTGGCGCAACCGCCCGTAGTGCCTGGATATAGGCGTCCGTCTCTTCCAGCCGGTCTTGACAGCCAGCGCAGATCAGCAGATGTTCTTCGAAATCCGCCATCTGCGGCTCGGGCAATGTACCCATTGAGTACTGCTCCAGAGCCTCCGGTTCGATGTGATTTCCAGTCCCAAACGGCATATGAATACCCCAGTGTTTCAATCGGGCCGCATCCACCCTTAACCGTGTAGTGCGTTCAGGCCCCGGCAGTTCTCAAACCAATTCGAGCATTTTTCGTCGCGAACCGCTTTCGCCCCAACTCTCCAAACCTGGCCTTCGCCCTTGACTTCAGCAGCCTGAACTGGGTGTCGGTAAGATTCATCTCCGCGCAAATGTCTTCCTGACTCTGTTCCTGCAAATAAAAACGCGTCAGGATTTCCCTGTCCCGCCGCGATACTCCATTTAAGACTTTTAGAATCAGCTCTTCACGCTGGCGGGCGATCACCGCGGCCTCTGGATCGTGCCGCATGTCTGAGATCGTCATCCCGGAGTCCAGCCCCGACATCTCGTTGCGGTCCTTTACCGCCTCGTGGATGTGCGCAGCTACCTGCCGGTGCGTAATCGTCCGCACGAATCCCATAAGCCGCTCCGGTTCCCGGAGTTCGCCCCGCCTGATCGCCTGCAACACGATTAGAAACGTGTCATGTACCTTATCGTCGAGATCCTGGGGGCCGAGCTGCCTGAAAAGATAAAACCGTACGCCTCGTGAAAATACGCGATAGAGTTCCTCCGCGCCGGAATCTTCACCCGCCTGAATGCGCCGCACCAGCCCGGTGCAATCGAGCCTGTCGGATTGATCCGCTTCAGCCGGACGTAATTCGACCGCATTCTCGGAAGACGATGGCGAAAGATTTTCCTCCACGGCAACATTATCTGCTAATAATTGCCTAAAACAAAATAGGCGCCCCAGTATTTCGGCGCGGCGCGCCAGTTGCCCGAGCGGAGCATCTCGATCTGCGCGAATCGGAGTGCGGATGCCGGATCGATTTTCCGCTGCGGCGACACTTGCCGGTACAGTGAGAGGAATAGCTCGCCTGTGTCATCGGGTGTAGGCCAATGACTCGCGATCACCGCTCCCGCGCCGGCCGCGAGCCATGCTCGAGTAAGACCCATGAGACCGCTGCCAGGCAGCGACTCCGCCGACCCCGAACTGCAACCGCTCAGCACCACCAGGCCAGCCCCTGTGCGAATAGCCGATATTTCTCTGGCTCCCAGAAATTCATTTGCGCCCGATGGCGATAGCGATAGCGCAATCACCGCATGCGTAGGCGAATTCGCGGCACGGAGTACGTGGGTGGCGAGATGGATTATCGCCGGGTTCCTGGCGGCCTCCGCAATCAAACGTTGCCGGCTCGCCTCCGCACCGATGAGCAGAACCGCCGGCTTCTCCGCTCTCCAAATGCGCGCGCAAGCTTCGACTTCGCGTCCGCTGCCGGGGAGCCTTGCGAGGGGGAGCGCCTGAATCGAGCGAGGCGCGTCCGGAGGAAGTCTCGGATCCGCTCCGTTGTAGATAGCATCGCCAACGCCGAGAAAAGGGGCGGAAAAACGGCTGGAATAGTCGCCGGAGGATCTCGCCGACGCGGCAGAAATGATGCGAATCGAGTGTTTTTCCACCAGATATTGCGAAGGACGCCCTCTTGCTTCGACGACTGTTGCGGCTAGGGGAGCGTCGTAGAGGTTCCTGTCGAGAGCGAGAATCCAGTCCTCCTTGTCCAGGAATTTCAGGTCAATACCGCCGAAAAGGACCTCGTAAAGGCCGGATGCGGCTGGATTAGAAGCGCCGGCCTCGACCGCTTTACGGAATCGCGCTGTGAGTGCCGGAACTTCCTCGCCACGCCTGATGGCGAAGACATCAAAGTCAGTTCGTGTAATTGCCCAGACGTAGGATCCGCGCCCTGCCAGGTGAAAGCTGAAGAGTGCGGAGCCCGCAGGCAACCCTCGCTGAATCTCCTCGAGATTGGGCCGCGACAGCGGATTCCGCGTCCCTCCGGCCTGGGCTTCCGTTGCAGTCAGAATCGTCTCGAGACGCCGTACCTCGGCGCGTGTGGCGGGAGTATCCTGGCTCAGCAGTTTGGCCTCGGCGGACTGAAAGGCCGATAGCGTTTGCCAGTATTCAGGCGGAAGGCCGCCGCGCCAGTCTCCCGGATCGGACAGCAGCGTCTTGAGGCTTGACGCGCGATTCTCCTCTGCCAACTCGAAGGTCTCCCGGGCGAACTGCCGCTTTCCGGTTTTACGATACATCCGTATTCCCGCCTCGATGGCCAACGAATAGGCGTCGTGAACGCCACTTTCAATTCCCACGCGGCTGGAATCGGAAGGCAGAGCACTCAGCCGCCAGCGCCGATTGTAGTCGAGCGCGGTTCGCAAGTCGGCGCTCGCTTCCTCAAGCCTCGCTTCGGCGAGCCGTACTCGCCCTCTCGCGAGGAAGTTCAGGAACAGCCGTCCCAGGCGGACATTACCCTTCGAGGCGTCCTTCGCTTGTTCCGTCAGCGCCTCAATCGCCTGATCGGCCAGGTGCGATGCCTCGGCAAGGTGGCCCTGTTCGAGACGAAGCAGCGCGAGTTCACGAAACGAAAGATCCAAGGATGGAGCCTGCTTCCGTTTCCGCAGTTCGAGGGCTTGGAGCATTGCGGATTCGGCCGCCGAGAATTCACCCCGCTTGAGGCGCAACTGGCCAAGCCGGTCGAGTCCTATGGCTGTTATCGCGAAATCCGCCGTGGCCCGTCCTGCCGCAATGCCGCGTTCAAACAGGGTCAGCGCTTCCTGTCCGCGTCCCTGACGCGCCCGCAGTTCAGCTACTTGAATAAGGAACCTGGCTTCGTAACGCGCGCGGCCCGGAACGCCGGAGAGCGCCGTGAGCGCCGCATCGCCCTCATGGACGGCTTCCTCCAGTTGACCCATGTCGGCGTAGAGCGAAGACAAATTAGAACTCAATACACTGACGTTGGCCCTGTCTCCGAGAGCCTCCGATGTTTTCCTGGCTTCGAGGTATGCGGCGAGGGCTTCTTTGTGTTGTTGCATCAGGAATCGGCAGGTACCGAGGTTTCCCAGATAGCGAGCCATCTGGTCAAACTGTTTCAGGGATTGGGCGTCGCGCGCAGCACGCTCAAACGCAACGCCGGCCTCGGCGTAGAGACCTGCGGCAAAGAGTTTCTGACCCTGGGAGCCTTTTTCCATGAGTTCAACACGGCGCGCGGCAATATGGGTATCGATACCGGTTAGCGGAAGCGAAAGTAGAGCGAGGATGAGAGCGGAAGCCCGCATAAGAGGCCGGACGGGCCGGCGTCTTTGGGGGTAACTCATTAGAGTACCCCCAAAGATCATACCAGACTATGCCATCTTACTGGCAACCGAAGGTAAGGCAAGAGTTTCATCACGCCTCTGGGAGGACGTTTCACTTCAGCTTGCAGCGGAAGGAAGGACTACAACCACAGACCGTCAATGATGATGACAACCGGATCATCGCTCATATACGGTGTTGAAGCCGGTTCGAATTCCCCGGCGTTTCTAGCCCGAAGATAGCGCGACACTCCGGCGAAATTTCGATGAGGAATCCGCAAGTGATTGATTCGGAGGTATATATTTTCTTTTCAACTTTGTGACCGTATCAGTCTAGTCTTGATCGGCGGGACCCGGCAGAACTTTGTCGAAGCGGGAGAGTCCGGTTGCCCGGTTACCGAAAACGTCGGTTGCACGGAACCGGATGTACCGTAAGGTTATAAGGATCTTGTCTCTTGCATCCTGCGCATACCACACGGCGCCGCAAACGATTTTTCAAGACGGACTCGCAGGCGTTTGAAATACCGGAGCGCTACCATCGGAGGCGGATAGGAGAATTCTGAGTCATGCGTCAGTCGATTGTCCCGCTCTTCATAGCAAGCGTCATGTCCGCCGCCGACGTGATGTACGACGGGTCGCGCGTACACTACGAAAGCCACGGACCAGGCAAAGACGCCGTAGTCCTTATTCATGGCTGGACTTGCGATCTGACTTTCTGGAGCGGTCAAGCCGGGGTCTATGAGAAGCGCAGGGCTTTGCTCGTGGATCTTCCAGGTCATGGGCGCAGCGAAAAACCCGATGTTCAGTACACTCAGGAGCGGTTTGCCCGCGCCATCGAAGCCGTGATGCGCGACGCTGGAGTGGAGCGCGCAACGCTTGTTGGACACAGTATGGGCGTTCCCGTAGCGATCACGTTCCTACGTTTGTTCCCGGCCAGGACGAAGGCGCTGGTGATGGTCGACGGGTCTGTCCCGAGGCCTCCCAAAGACGATGCGGACCGTGCCGGCCAAAAGGCGAGACTGGGGCTCCTCAGCCGTTCTCTCCGCGAGCCCAACTACAGGGAGACGGCACAGCAGATGATCGAGATGATGTTCTCGGACAAGACCACGCCGGCCCAGCGCGCGGAGATCCGCTCCAGGATGACCGCCGCGCCTTCCCATGTTATGGCTTCTGCAATAGAGGGCATGGCCGCCCTCGAACCAGTGAAACCGGGCGAGAACTACAAGGTGCCTGCGATGGCGATTATGGCGGCGAAGCCCGGCCGCGAGGGCTACGATGCTTACCTTCGGACTGTATTCCCGAACCTCAAATATGAAGAATGGGATGGATCGGGGCATTTCCTCATGATGGAAAGCCCCGGCCGATTCAACCGCGCTTTGGACGGATTTCTTACGGCGTCGGGATTACCGTGAGCCTCTAAACAGATTTGCAGCGCGCCGCAAGAAGGCCAGTGGCCGCGCCGATGTCGATATCCGCGATGAGCAGCCCCTCTCTGCCGTAGGGCTGAAAGCTGAGCAAGGTCCCGTCGGGGCAAACCACCGCAGAAGTCGTCGGCGACCCGGCGCTCGCGACGTTTACCGTCGCGAAGTAGCAGGTGTTTTCAGCGGCGCGGCACAAGGCATTAGTGGCCGATCCATTGGGGCTGAGCGCCGAAGGATTGTTTGGCGATAACTTTTATGTGATTCCTAATCCTGAAGCAGGCCTGCCGACAATACAAATCAATTCGTGGGTGCCCAGCCAGCCGAGCGCAGGGGTTTGGATTCCGGTGAGTGGACCATTCACGGAACAGGATCTGGCCATGACACTGGTGGACCTATTCGAATGGAGTCCGATGGGTTCAAGCGGTTCGCCACATCGTACGTCAGCGCCCCCGTCACCCCCGGCATCTGCGTCACGTTCCCGTTTGCATCGTACCCGAATCCACCCGTCGTGATCCGGTTGTTTCCATCGTAGTTCAAGTACGACCTCGGCGCCGCCCCGTTCGTCACCGCTTGCGACGTCCGGTTGCCGAATCCGTCATACCCGAAACTCATCCCCCACTCCGGCCCGTCGTCGCCGCCGCGATCAGCCGCCCCAGCGCGTCGTACTGATACGTCACCTCTTCCCCCGTCGTCCAATCCTTCGCCTGCGTCAGCTTCCCGTCGTTCGCCGTCCCCGAATACCGGTACTCCAAATCCAGCCCAGTCCTTCGAAGCTCTGCGTCCGATTGCGTCCGATATTCGCCGTTTTCAAATTATCTGAATCGCAATTGCGGGGATCAGGATAGATCCCCGCCTTTAAGCGCGAGGTTGCCGCCCGCCTTTCGCGACAAAAGCCACTGCAAATCGACACTGCCTGCCGGGAACACGCTGAGCGTATACCCACCCGATAGATGGAGTCGAAAGCCGCCCAAATTATCCGCTGCAACCGATTCAACGATCAGGTTCGAACCAGTATTGAATATCGCACCGCTCCGCTCCGTGCCAAGTAATTCTACAAGTCTCTGGTCCTGTAAGTGGCCCCATTGCATATCCGTCGGGTTCCAAGCTGGATCCGAGTTGTCCTCGGATCGAATACCGTAGTCCTCGGATCCGACTAGGACGAGATCCTGATATTCAATTCGCCAAGGGCATTCCAGTGTTAACCTACAGTCACCATCGTCGTCTTGGTTCTGGAATCCGGGAGCAGCAAAATAGAACATCCGCGTAGCAAACAGGTTCCAGGATTTAAACAGTTGGAGGCAAGTCAACTCTTTGAACAGTGTTTCGATGCGGGCCGACGTCTCGGAATAAGTCATAGATGGACTATTATTTACACAACACTTGCCGCCACGCATCCAGGAGAACGTTATAATTTCAACAGTTTCACCACTGTGTGGTTGAGAAACTCCGAGCCATTGTCGCAATGAAACCCCAGTATCCGAAACGGAAACTGATGCAACATCGCCTCCAACACCGGAATCAGACACCGCTCGCTGATGGTTTCGGTGCAACCCAACACTTCCCACTGCGTCACTGTATCGACCGCGTTGAGGTGATACACCCCAGGACGGCCGTCGTGTTGTCCTTGATGTACCGTGTCCACCCGTATGTATCCCGGTCGCCCTTGCGGCTCCGGCCGCCGCCGCTCCCCGATCGATACCTGTCGCGCCTGCGTGTGCACTACCCGCACCCGGATCTTGTGATACGCCGCCGATTGCCGCAAATTGTATATGTGCGACGGCGAG
>SXGT01951767.1_pt1 | contig 33105 bp, 22 predicted proteins | sample 3176221 | NCBI WGS metagenome assembly SXGT01 (sample SAMN11356862, study PRJNA531348) | freshwater metagenome | isolation source: freshwater sample F1-120 | place: China: Fuxian Lake, Yuxi | collected 2017-12-25
AGTCTCTCGCCAATCAGGATCAAACGCCTTGAAACAGAACCTGTAAAGAGGATTTGTAGTCCCGACTTTTGCAGCCTGATTTAACTTTTTCCCGGGAAAAACACGGTTTTCATGGTCCCAACTGCGTAACTTGGGTTAATGGTATGTCGACAGGATACATCCCTCCATTCCAAACAAAAACGGGTGGATTGGTATTTCAGGGCCGACAAACCAGATTTGACAATATCGGGATTCCCGTAACGGTTTCAAAATATTTGAAGGTAAAGGAATCCGTTAACAAATGGCAATGCTAAAAAAGTATATCAAGGTCAAGTATTTTCACGGAAACCAGATCACCCGTTACCAATCCATGCGGTGCCCTTAGGCCCATTTGGCGTGATTTTTCGATCCATTTAACGGTTACCGGAACTCCATTGGATTCGTAAACTGACACGGTTGGGTGCATACTCCACAGGTGCCCAATCCATGCCAACGGAGATTCTTGTGTTGCATTATCCAGCCCTTCGTTATTGTGTTACCATTTTGTCGATCTTTGCTTTTGGAGCCAATGCCGTAGAAGCCCAATGGTCCCATTGGCGCGGACCAACCCAAAATGGGGTAGCTTACGATACCGGGTTGCCTGAAAAATGGTCCCCCAACCCCGCTACTGAAGGAAATAATCTCCGCTGGAAAGCCCCTTTTGGCAGTCGCACCACCCCAATCATTCAAAATGGGCGGGCCTATTTCATTGGCCGTCATGGGGAAGGGGTCCATGAACAGGAAAGAGTGGTTTGTCTGGATGCTGATACGGGAAAATTTGTGGCGGAACATCGCTTTAATGTGTTTCACACCGATATTGTCAGCGTTCGGCTGGGATGGACTACCGTTTGTGGCGACCCTAAAACGGGGAACATTTATGCCCACGGGACCCAGGGACTCCTTTTTTGTTTTGACAAAGACCTCAAGGTGGTTTGGCAAAAATCCCTAACAGAGGAATTTGGCAGGGTAAGTGGTTATGGCGGGCGGGTTACTAGCCCCATAATCGATGGCAACCTCCTTATCCTTGGCATTATCAATGCCAGTTGGGGAGAACAGGCCATAGGCAACAATCGATTCATGGCGATCCATAAAAATAGTGGCCAAATTGTCTGGTGGAGCTCCACAGGCTTTGCCGTTCGGGATACCTACTACTCCACTCCGGTTGTCGCTGTTATAAATGGCGAACGCCTTATGATTACCGGGGGTGGGGATGGTGGGGTTCATGCTTTTAAGGTGCTTACCGGTGAAAGGGTGTGGAGCCACCTGTTCGGTCCTGGGTCGATCAATTGTTCCCCGGTGGTTTCTGGAAATTTGGTGTACATAGGCCAAGGCGAAGAAAACGATGGCGCAAGCACCCAAGGGGCGGTCCTTTGTCTGGATGCAAGCCAGGTCAAAAATATGCAGCCCAAATTGGTATGGCAAAAAGATGGCATCAAGGCCAAGTTTGCTTCACCGATCATTCACGAGGACCGGCTATATATCTGTGGGGATGTCGGTACCCTTCATTGCCTTGACGGCAAAACAGGCAAGGAATATTGGGATTTCCAATACGGAAAAAACACCAAAGGTTCGCCCGTTTTGGCGGATGGAAAGATTTACCTTGCCGAGGTCAACAGCAAGTTCCACATTCTTAAACCTGGAGTGGATTCTTGTGAAAGGCTTCATGCCCAATTTTTCCGAAAAACCGGAAGTGGCGAGGATATCGAAATCAATGGTAGCCCGGCTATTGCCAATGGTCGTGTATATTTCATGACAGGGACCGATTTTTATTGTTTGGAAACAAAAGACGGCAAAATAGGCAATGTTCCAGAGCAACCCGGCATCCCCACTGGCACGGGCGCCGTAACCCATATTCAAATCTACCCTGCAGACCTCATGGTGGAAGCCATGGATAAGGTTAAGCTATCCGCTTGGGGATACGATAGCAAAGGCCACCTCATTGGCCCGGTAGAAGTAAAGTGGGAGTTGGCAGGACTATTGCCTCCGGTTCCCCCCCGAAACGCCCCCCCGGCAGCTACCAAGACTGGGCCAGCCCCAGCTACCACACCACCGCCCCTATTGGCAGCAACCCTTTCGGCAGCTTTTGGCTCAACGACGGATCTTTCCCTCAAAGGTCAACCTCCCGCCCAGTTTGGTCGGGTGATTGCCAGCAGTGGGATGGTAAGCGGTTATGCCCGGGTTAGGGTGGTTCCCAAACTCCCTTATGCACCCAATTTTGCAAACATTCCCTTAAAACGGACACCGGGCGGTTGGGTTAATTGTCAAGGCAAGTTTGAGATCGTTCAACTAGACGATAAAAAATTCCTGAAAAAAGTAAATATCAATCCCAGTCCGTTGGTGGCCCGGGCCAATGCCTACATTAATCCCCCTTCCAGCACAGGTTATACGATTGAATCGGATGTCATGGGTACCAAGGTTCGGGACGACCTCCCCGATATGGGTGTGGTCGCCAACCGATATACCCTGATGCTGGCAGGAAACACACAACAATTACGGTTGGTTTCCTGGGATGCTTTGCCCCGTGTGGACAAAACCATCAGTTTTCCCTGGAAGGCCGGGGTTTGGTATCGCCTCAAATTAACCGTAGAGGTCGGGGAGGGTGGCAAGGGAATTGCCAAAGGAAAAGCTTGGCCCAAGGATCAAAAGGAGCCCGCCGAATGGAATGTGGATTTTTCCGACCCTATTGTAAATGCCAACGGGTCGGCGGCAATCTATGGGTATGCCGCAGGAATCCTCGACAACCAACCTGGTTGCGAAATCTTTTATGACCGTGTGACCATTAATCCAAACAAGTAACCCTATTTATTTAGACGAACAAAAAAGGAGTATCCTATGACCAATAGTCAGCGAAAAAAAAAGGGACTTTTGACGGCGATTACGATGGTTGTTTTCGGTGGAACACTTTGCTGGGGGATTTGGGGCCGCAACACCACCTTGGCCTTGAACAGCCCAGCCACAAAGCCATTGGTTCGCCGGGATCTTGTCCGCAATTGGCCCATGTTTGGGGGCACCCTTTCACGAAATCTGGTTAATTTGGTGGAGAAAAACATTCCAACCGAGTGGTCGGTGGAGGCTGGCAAGGAACAAAACATTGACTGGTCGGTTGAACTTGGCTCCAAAGCCTATGGCGGTCCAGTGGTTTCTGGGGGGAAAATCTTCATTGGTACCAACAATGACAAACCCCGTGATGCCAAAGTTACCGGCGACAAAGGTATTCTCATGTGCCTTGATGAGGCAACCGGCCAACTGATTTGGCAGGCAGTCCATGACAAATTGCCTGCTGGTCGGGTCAACGATTGGCCTCGTGAAGGCATTTGTTCCAGTCCGGTGATCGAGGGAGACAAACTCTATTATGTTTCCAACCGTTGCGAGGTCATTTGTGCGGATGTAAATGGTCTCAAAAACGGCAATCAGGGGGTGACAGACGAGAAATATTCCTCTCCTTTGGACGCCGATATTTTATGGCGGTTGGACATGATCAAGGAGCTTAATGTTTTCCCCCACAACCTTGCAACATGTTCACCCCTGATTCTTGGGGATACCATTTTTCTGGAAACTTCAAACGGGGTTGACGAGGGCCACATAAACATCCCCCAACCAGGAGCTCCCAGTTTCCTGGCGGTGGATAAAAACAGCGGCAAAGTTTTGTGGTCCAGTAACCTTCCTTCCGCAAGTTTGGTGGAAGCCCGCAAAGCCCTTGGCAATAAGGTTGACATCAAAACCTTGGTGGATCAGGGCAAGTTATTGATGCATGGCCAATGGTCCAATCCGGTTTTCGCCGAGGTCAAAGGCAAACCGATGATCATCTTTCCTGGAGGAGATGGTTGGGTTTACGGGTTCAAACCCCAAACTGGGGAGTTATTGTGGAAATTTGACTGCAATCCCAAGAAATCCTTTTACAAGCTTGGTGGGGAAGGAACACGAAATGATTTTGTTTCCACGCCGGTTGTAGCAGATGGTTTGCTTTATATTGGTGTTGGGCAAGACCCGGAACACGACAAGGGCGTCGGCCACCTTTGGTGCATTGACATTTCCAAAGAGCCTGGGGCCGACAAGGACCTTTCCCCCAAAGATGAAAAGTACAATCCTGCAGATCCCCAAAACGCCAATAGTGGGTTGGTTTGGCATTACGGGGGCCAGGCAGGGGAGGATTACGAACGCAATTATTTTTATGGGCGAACCATGAGTACCTGTGCGGTTCACGATGGCCTTTTGTATACCTCAGAGTACGACGGTTGGGTTCATTGTCTCGACGCCAAAACAGGAAAGAAATATTGGGACCACGACATGGGTGCGGATACTTGGTCGAGTACCCTTTGGGTAGACGGCAAAGTTTATATTGGCAATGAGTCGGGCAAGATGCACATTTTTGCCCATGGCAAGTCGAAGAAAATACTCAAAACCATCAACATGAAGTGCAAGATTCGTGCTACCCCGGTGGCCATCAATGGGAATCTGTTGATGATTACCGAAAATCCTTGCCGATTGGTCAGCATTGGGGCCAAGTAGGCTTGAAATCGGGATTTGGGAGCGTTCATGATGAAGAATCGTTTTTTTCCGACACTCGTAGTTATTTGTTTTTCGATTACCGGTTTTTGCCGGGCCGACTGGCCCTTGCTTGGAGGGAGCCCCTCCCGGAATATGGCCAACCCAACCGCCAAGGGTATTCCTTTGGCATGGTCGATCAAAAAAGGTGCCCAAAAGAATATCCTTTGGAGTGCGGAACTGGGTACCACCACCTACGGATCCGTTGTGGTTGCCGGTGGCAAAATTTTCCTTGGTTCCAATAATGAACGGGCCAGGGATCCTGCCATTACCGGAGACAAGGGTGTCCTTTATGCATTTGATGCCGCCAACGGAAAATTCCTTTGGCAAAATGTTCACGATAAGTTACCCGATCCCGATCTCAACGATTGGGCTAAACAAGGCATAGCAAGTAGTCCCGCCGTGGATGGTGACAAACTTTATTATGTCTCCAATCGGGCCGAACTAGTCTGTCTTTCGACAAACGGTGAAGGGGCCAAGGGAAAAGCCTTATGGACTTTGGACATGATCAAAGAACTTGATGTATTTCCCTGTTTTTTGGCGATGTCCTCCCCGGTTGTGGTGGGAGATTTGGTGTATGCCCTAACCGGCAATGGGGTGGACCATGGCACCCACAAGGTCCCCCACCCCAAAGCACCGAGTTTCATAGCTGTCAACAAAAACACAGGAAAGGTGGTATGGCAGGATTCCTCTCCCGGAGAGGCTATCATGGAAGGGCAATGGGGCAGTCCATGTGCCTATCAAATCAACGGATCCTGGCAGGTTGCTTTTCCTGGAGGCGATGGAGTTCTTTATGGCTTCGACGCCAAGTCGGGGAAAAAACTATGGGCTTTTAACGGCAATCCTTTAAAGGCGGAGTTCAAACCAGGCGGTCGGGGAGAGAAAAGTTATTTCATGGTTAGCCCCGTTTTCCATGACGGGTTCATTTATATTGGTACCGGTAACAACCCGGATGATGGACCAGGAGTGGGGCACCTTTTCTGCATCGACCCTACCCGTGCCAAAACCGGGGAATTCACCGATCTGACACCTCCAGAAGGCAATTTCAAACCAGGCGGAACCAATGCTTCTTTGGGGCTTGTGTGGCACCTTGGGGGAAAGGTTGAACCCAAACCGGAAGAAGGTCGCGAAGTCCACTTTGGTCGGACATTAAGTACAGTCGCCATTGCCGATGGTTTGCTTTATGCTGCAGAACTGGACGGGTTCCTGCATTGCCTCGATGCCAAAACCGGGAAGAAACATTGGGAACATGACCTTAAAGACGGAACCTGGGCCTCGCCGGTTGTGGCGGACGGCAAGGTTTACATGGGTACGGACTCTGGCGATGTTTACCTGTTCGCACACGCCAAGGAAAAAAAAGAATACCCCAAAGTCGATATGGAACAATCCATAAAAGCCGGTCCAACAATTGATGGCAACACCATTTACATTCATAACGGGACAACGCTTTTTGCCATCCGGGCCAAGTAAAACTGTAAGGGTTTTCCCAAATTCCAAATTCCAAATTGTGAGGATTTGATTGTGAACAAATACGAACGCAATATAGGGTTCAATGATTATTTTTCCCCTGCCCAATGGTTTGACCCCAAGGAAACCCTGGAATCCAAGGTCAAACGGGCCAAGGAACAATTGGATCTCCATGTTCGGGACACGGTTGCCTGGCATTTTTCTCCCGAGACCGGAACCCCTTTTTGGCTAGAAAAAGCAAAGTCCTACCAATTTAATCCGATTAAGGATGTTCAATGCTTTGAGGATCTCCATTTATTTGGAACTTTTGAGGATGAGTGGCTTCGGGGCGGGCCGGTGGATCGATGGGTTCCAAGGGGGCTTATTGGCAATCCGGTTTATGTTTTCGAAACAGGGGGTACTACCGGGTTACCCAAATCACGCATTGTCCTGGATGACTTTCGGATTGACTATGAAATGATGTCAGAAACCCTTCCCGATCAGCATTTTCCCAAAGGCTCCAATTGGCTCATGCTCGGGCCTTCTGGCCCAAGGCGGCTTCGGCTTGCCATTGAACATTTGGCCCAACATCGTGGCGGAAAGTGTTTCTCGATTGACCTGGATCCACGATGGGTGGTCAAGCTGATCAAAATGCGTCAGATCGAGATGGCAAACCTTTATAAGGAACACGCCATCGATCAGGCCCTAGCCATCTTGGCGGGGGGGCACGACATCAAGTGTATGTTTACCACTCCCAAGTTATTGGCAGCATTGGATGAAGCCCTTCGGTCAGGCAAGTTGGAAGACAAGTTTCGGTCCTTTGGGCGAAAAGTTCCTCTGGGCGGGCTTAGAAGTATCAAGGCAACCGGAATAACCGGGATTTTTTCCGGGGGAACCGAATTCACCCCCCAGTTCACCCGTGAAGCCTACGAGGAAATGCTGGATTCGGGAGATGTTTATATGACCCCAACCTATGGCAATACCCTGATGGGACTTGCTTGCTCCCGACCGATTGGTCCGCATGATGGGTTTAAAATCACCTATTACGCTCCCCAACCCCGGGCCGCCACCGAAGTTGTGGATCCCAAAGACTATTCCAAAAAGGTGGATTACGGCCAAACGGGCCGGGTATTGTTGACAACCCTGACCCGCGAATTTTTCGTGCCACGATTTCCAGAAAGGGATGAAGGCGAACGCGAAATGCCCTATGAACGATATCCCTGGGATGGTGTAAGTGGGGTTCGCACTTTTAGCGAATTGGCTGCAACCACCGTGGTTGGCGTCTACTAAATCCCCGGCAAACCAAATCCTTTCACGGAACCTACCATGATTCGCATTCCTTCCTTACGCCTGGGTAAACCTTACGAAAGCCTGTCAAAAACAACCCTTGTCCATCATGTGACCGGGGAGCCGGTGGCCGAGGTGAGTCAGGTTACTGGCAGCCAAATCATACGGGATATTTCGCAAATGGCCAATGCCAGACGCGAGCTTGCTTCGATCCCGATGAAGGAGCTCATTGCCCGGGTGAAGGAGGCGGCCAAAATCTTCCTCGAGGACACTTTGGAGTGCGGCAATACCTCGCAGAATTTTGAGGACTATATCCGGACGCTTTCATCAACCACGGGCAGTCCCATGGTTTTTTGCCGTCGCAATGCCGCCAAGGTTGGCTATGTGATGGGGAACATTGATGAAATCCTTGCCGGGCTTACCCGGGGAATGGACCTGGCTATTCTTGATAAGGGTCACAGCAAGCAGGATGGCAGAACCCTTTGTTTTTATCCAACCACGGATGCCCTCGGGGCGATCCTTCCCAGTAACAGCCCTGGGGTCCATTCCCTGTGGGTGCCTGCCATTGCCTTGAAAATACCTTTGGTAATCAAACCTGGCCGCGAGGAGCCTTGGACTCCTTACCGGCTCCTCATGGCCATGAAAAAGGCAAAAATCCCATCTTCGGCCCTTAATTTTCTGCCAACGGACCATGGCGGTGCGGCGGACATTTTGCGTGGTTGCCAAAGGAGTCTCCTTTTTGGCGACTCTGCCACAACGGATCCTTACAAGTCGGATCATCGTGTGGAAATCCACGGACCCGGCTACAGCAAAGTGCTTTTGGGATCGGATACATCCGCCCAATTTGATAACTATCTGGATTTATTGGTTGAATCGGTTGCGGCCAATGGCGGGCGTTCCTGCATCAATGCATCCGCCATTTATACCCATAGTCATGGTAAAGAACTGGCCGAAGCTTTGGGAAAAAGACTGGCCCGGATTCAGGCCCGGTCCTGGGATAATGCCGAGGCGGAGGTTTCCGCCTTCGCCAATCCCGATGTGGCAGACCGCATTTCAGGAATGATCGATGGCTTGTTGGCCACCCCTGGTGCCGAGGATGTTTGCCAACGAATCCGGGGGACACCCAGGGTCTACAAAGAGGGGCGGTGCGCCTGGCTTTTACCGAGTGTGATCCTTTGCGATTCACCTGAGCATCCCTTGGCTAACAAGGAATTTCTTTTCCCGTATGTTAGCGTTATCCAATGTCCGCAAGAGGAAATGCTTGCCCGCATTGGCCCAAGTCTGGTGGTTTCAGCGTTCACGGGTGATCCGGAGTTCACCCAACAGCTTCTTGACTCCAGGTTAGTGGAACGGTTGAATATCGGGCCAATCTCCACCGTAAGGCTATCATGGGACCAGCCGCATGAAGGAAACCTTTTCACCCACCTTTACAGGCAGCGGGCCTTTGCCGAAGCATCCCTCTAATTTCGCCCCCTTCGATTTCCAACCTCGCACCCGGGTCATCTGTGGACGGGGTACGATTTCAAAAGTAGGGATGCTCGTTCGGGAGTTTTCTGGCAGCAGGGTCATGCTTGTAACGGATCCCGGGATAGTTGCCACAGGGCACCCTGAGCGGGCCATTTGTTTGCTTCGCGAATGTGGCCTGGAGACCTTCCTTTTCTCTGAGGTTCGTGAAAATCCCGACAGCCGTCTTATCAGCGAGGCGACCGATTTTGCCCACCAAAATGCCGTCGATTTTATGGTGGCTTTGGGTGGTGGCAGTTCCATGGACTGTGCCAAAGGGGTCAATTTCCTGCTGACCAACGGCGGGACCATGGCTGACTACAAGGGCTATGGCAAAGCTCCCCAACCCATGCTCCCATCTATTGGTATTCCAACGACCGCAGGGACAGGGTCCGAGGCCCAATCCTATGCCCTTATTTCCGAAGCGAAAACCCAGACGAAAATGGCTTGTGGCGATCCCAAGGCCGCTTTTCGGGTGGCTATTCTGGACCCGGAATTAACAGTTTCCCAACCACCCATGGTTGCTGCGGTTACAGGAATTGATGCCCTGGCCCATGCATTGGAGGCGTTTGTTTGCCTAAGGCGCAATCCTTGGTCCAATTCCCATGCCCGGGAAGCCTTCCGGTTGCTCTCCTTGGCTTTTCCCATTATTTTTGCCGAACCAAATAACCTCGACGCGCGGATGGCCATGCTTTGGGGTGCCCATTTGTCAGGGATGGCTATTGAAAACTCGATGTTGGGGGCGGCCCATGCCTCCGCCAATCCGATTACCGCCCACTATGGCATCACCCACGGAATCGCAGTTAGTCTCATGCTGCCCCATGTGATTTGGTTTAACAGCGAAGTGGTGGGGGACCTTTATCAAGAGTTGTCCGGCCAATCGGATGGGGCAAAATTCCTAGTCGCCGAGGTCGATAGGCTCGCCCTCATGGCGGGGCTTCCCAGAAAGCTAAGGGAGGTTGGAATAAGTAAAAGCATTTTTCCGATTTTGGCAGAAGAAGCGTTGCAACAATGGACAGGTACCTTTAACCCTAGGCCTCTGACTGAGGATTCCCTGATCCAGCTTTATGAGGCTGCCTGGTAACCGGGAAGGATGGCAGGACCCAAGGTAAGGAAAGGAATTTCAACATGAGGAACAATTTGAAAAGGTCCATCTTGCAAAGTGCTGGTGCAGTTGGCTTTGGCTTGGTAATCGCCTTTGTTCTGGTGGTTGGAATCGAAGTGCTTAGTGATTTTTTCCACCCCTTTCCAACCGGGTTGGATCCCCATGATTTTGAGGCCTGTTCGGCCCATGTTGCCCGCTATCCCACTTTGCTTTTAGGGGTATGTGGCCTGTTGTGGGCCATTACGGCATTTGTTTCCACATGGATAGCAACCCGCTTGGGAACCGTTCGGCACCCGGCCCATGGAATCGGCCTTGGAGGATTCCTTTTGGGGATGGCGGTGTTTAATATAGTAATCCTTCCCTACCCGATCTGGTTCAAGGTTCTCACGCCAATTACCCTTGCATTGGGTGTTTATTGGGGCCAAAAATGGGCCAGGGTTGGCAATAACAAGGAGTCTGTTGCCTCACCTATTGCCTCGGATTTCCGTAATCCTTGAAGTGGGCCCGTTGTGGTGCCAATGCACGCCACTTTTGTAACTTGCCGCCAATGGATAGAATTTCGGAATTACCTTGCCCTTTTGAACCCGTAAGGTCAGGTACCTGGTATTTCCCCAATTGTCCTTGTAAATCTCAAGGCCAAAGACAATTGAAACCAATTGGTGGATAAGGTTTTGAATTTGTAAGGGTGAGGGCTAATGGGGAATCATCCAAGCCTTATTTGTAAGGGGCAAAATGGTTCCTGTTTCGCCTTCTTCGATGCGGATATTTCGAATGGGACCCGATTACGCTATAATTAATCCAGGCACCCCGGGAATGGTTTATGAAGTTTTTACCCCCTGTTTGTTTGGTTCTTTCCTTGATTTTTGTGGCCCCCCTTTGGGGAGATTCGGTCCTTGCGTGGCCTATTTTTCGAGGGACCCCAGCGCAAACAGCCGCTTCTACCACCAGCATAGCCGATAAACTGGATGTCCTTTGGTCGTTTTATGCCGGGGATGGGGTTGAGGCGACTCCGGTTCATGATGGAAAAACCGTCTTCCTGGGGACACTGGATGGCAAATTTCATGCTGTAAACCTGGCGGATGGCAAATTGGTCTGGACCGTAAAAACGGGTCCTATCAGGGCGGCGGCTTGTATTCTCGCCGACTTGGTGGTGGTTGGGGATGCCGATGGCAAGGTCGTCGCTTTCGAAAAAGCAAAGGGGGCGATCAAGTGGACTTTGGACACCATGGGCGAGATAAGTGGCGGGGCCAATACCGATGGAACTTCGATCCTGCTGGGGACGCATGACAACAGTCTTTATTGCCTGGACCCACTTGGGAAGGTGCGCTGGAAATTTCCCATGGAAGGGCCTTTTTATGGAACCCCGGCTATTGCCCACGGCAAAACCTTTGCAGCCGGTTGCGATAGTACGCTCCACATCATTGACATTGAATCCGGAAAAGAGGTTGCCTCCGTTGCCCTTAATGGGCAAACAGGGGCCTCGGCCTCGATCCTTGGCGACAAACTTTATGTGGGAACCATGTCCAAAGAAGTTCAGGCCATTCAAATCAAACAGGCCAAAGCGGATTGGACCTTTTCCCCGGAGGTTCGGCCTGCGGAGTTTCGTGCTTCGGCCTCGGTCACCCAAGAGTTGGTAATCATTGGGGCCCGGGACAAAAGGGTTCATGCGCTTGATGCGGTCACAGGCAAACCACGCTGGTCCTTTCTTACCGGGGGCTGGGTGGATGGTTCTCCCGTGATTGCGGCAAAAAAAGTGATTGCTCCCTCGCTCGATGGAAACTTGTATGTATTGGGATTGGAAAAAGGGGAACTATTGCAAAAGGTTGTCCTGGATGGGCCCATTGCCGGATCGGTGGGTTTGGCCGGGAACCGGGTTTTAGTCGCCTCGGATCGCAAGGATGAAAAAGGTGGGACCCTTTTTTTGTTAGGTGAAAAATAAGTATTATAATCATCGATTTAAAATTCAATGATTATTAAGTATTGAAATCGATATTGTTGGATATTGCTTTTTATTTTTAAGGTAGAATTCTTAGCATCGATAACCCAACCAATCGCTTGGAAAATAAGTAATACCAGCTGGTCAAGTCAGGACTGCCCAAATGGGGGGATAGGGCCTGTGGAGAAAATTGGCAATTGCCTTGGTGGTTTCATCGCGTATTCGACTCAAGATGATTGCAAATACCAAAATCAACGAAATTTGAGTGGCTTTTCGGCAAGCCGCCCTTTTATGACAGGTTGAGCAGGAGTTAGTTTGGGAATAATGGGGGCAATGCGGTGGCATTAGCCGTGTCGCCGATTCTTCCCATAAGTTGGATTGTTCAAGTTCGTTGGGTTTTGATGCCGATCTTTGCCAATGAACGAACATTCTTTCGGCGTTTCCATGCCCGGAAACAACGATTGATCGCAGGAGCGATCCCCATGCATGCAAATCATCGAAAAAAACGAATCACATTGGCTTTGGTGGGTGCCTTGGTTTTTGGAAATGGCGGATTCCTTTACTCGCAAACCCCGGGTAATGGGCCCTTAAATCCTTTGCCTCAACCAATGGTTGCCAATGCGAATACCCCAGTCCCTATTGCCTCCACTCAATCGTCAGTAATTTCTGCCAAAACAACACTTCCAGGAGTCCCACGCCAGCACAACCTGGAAATTCCCGTGGTCAATACATTTTCCTTGTCAGGTGGGCAACCTTCACCACCTTCGGGGGTACCCTCGACCATTGTCCAGGCACAAAATGCCGCTCCAAGTGATTCCAGTTCAGGCACAACGCTTCCCAGGCCGTTTTTAAGTCGGCCAAGCGGCCCTTCCCTATCCAGTCCGGCAAATGGTGCTTCCATTTTGCCAGGCTCAGGGGTACCCCAAATCCTTTCTGCCCCCGGGTCGTCCCCTTCCGGTCCAACCCATGGCGGGATGATAACACTTCCCCCAGCCAATGGGCAGATCATTAACCAGCCAGGCGGCAACCATGGCATGATGATGGCTCCCGGCACTTTTGGCATTGCCCAGCCTCACCCCCAAGGATTTGGTTCCAAAGTTTGGAATTGGATGAACCCAAACCCCGCCGATGCCCATGGGGTCACCACGCTACCCATTACGACAGGGGGCATGGGTGGGACCTCGGTGCCTTCGGGTGGGAATTATCCCCTATCCGGGCCAGGGATGGCGGGCCCAATGGATGGGAGCATGATTGTCAATGACCCCTCTGCGTTTGGAGGCCAGGATCTTTGGGGAATGGGATCGATGCCTGATATGGGCTCGGGAGGTCGTTGCAATTCCCGCACCAAATTCTTTTTGGATGCGGAATTACTCCTTTGGTGGATCAACGGTCAAAGTCTGCCCCCTCTTGTGACATATGGGGAAATATCGGATCCAGTTCCTGGTGCAATGGGCCAACCTCACACTCAAGTGGCTTTCGGTAACGGTTCCCAGGACTCCCTTCTTCGTTCGGGTGGTCGCATCACCGCTGGCTATTGGTTTGGAAATAGCAATATCATCGGAGTGGATGGTCAATACCTATTTGTTGGGGAAGAGGAAACAGACACCCTTATAACGGGATTTGGCAACTCCGCCACCGTGGGTCGTCCCTATACGGATGCCTTGAATAACCTTGCCGCCGCTCAACAGGTTTTTCAACCAGGGTCCGTGGCGGGATCGATCCTTGTCAACACAAAAAACAATTTTGAGGGTGCCAACATTAACCTCAGGTGGGGTCTTGTCCGTCGTCCCAATTATGTCCTCGACCTTCAGACAGGTGGTCGATGGCAGCGGTTTGACGAGGATTTGGGCATATTTGAAAACCTGGCAGTGACAAACGGCAAGGGAGGGGGATTTTTGGTCGGGGACCAATTTAACACCAATAACACCTTTTATGGGGTTAATTTAGGCCTTCTAAATACCCTTTATATGGGGCGTTTCAGCTTTTCTGCGAACACCAAATTGGGATTGGGTGTAACCAACCAATCCGTGGACATTCTCGGCCAGACCGCCATTAACAATGTATCCGCCATTACCTCTTACAATGGTGGCCTTTTGGCCATGCCCACAAACATAGGCACCCATACCCAATCCAAGATTACCGCCATACCCGAACTTGAATTTCAAGTGGGGTTTCAGCTTAGCCAACGATGGAGGATCTCTGTTGGCTACAACCTGCTTTATTGGGGTAATGTTGTCCGGCCAGGAAACATCCTTGACACCACTGTCAATCCCAATCAGTTCCCACCGCCCCCATCGGGTGCCTTGGTTGGCCCCGCCAGACCCGCCTTTAACTGGGATACTTCGGACCTTTTCGTTCAAGGTGCCAACCTTGGCCTCGAATTCCGGTATTAAGGTAAATTCGCCAAAGCTTAGGAGTTTCCCTTCATGTTTTCCTGGTTGTCCTTTTCTGCAAGTCCTGCAAAAGCATCCCGCAATCGTTGCAAGGCTCCTTATTCACCCCTTCACCTCGAGCTACTTGAGGATCGTAAGGTGCCCGCTCTTTTAACCCTTGGTGGATCCGTTTATGACGATAAAAACGGCAATGGACTGCGTGAGGCATCCGAAATTGGCATAGGTGGCATTCCCATGGAGTTGCGAACCTCCGCAGGAGTTCTTGCCGCCACGGCAGTTACATCAAACGAAGGCGGGTACCGTTTTGATCGTTTCAATGGCCTTCCCATCCAGCCCTTGACCCAAAAGGTCGAGCAGGTTTTGCCATTAACCAAAGCCAATTTTTTGAAAAACATCACTTTCAATGGATTTGATTCCCAATTGGGATCGCTTGAAAAGGTTGATTTGACGGTAACCTGTGAGGGATCAACAGCACTCAAAGTGGAAAACATGGAAGAAGAGGCTGAAACCATCACCCTAACTCCCAAGGGTTCCATCCGGGTAACAATTCCTGGGCTAAGCCCACTTGATTTGGTGATGAAGCCCAATCCTTCGGTGTTGAATCTTGGTCCCTATGATGGCAAAACGGATTTCATGGGTAGCTCAGGCCAAAGCCCGGCGCCCATTCCTTTGGTTGGAAGCCAAACGATTTCCTACATGACCCCTGATTCCCTGGTGCCGTTTCTTAAAAGTCAAATGACTGCGGCTGTTACCTCAAAAGTAACCCTTTCCACCGAGGGGCCTGCCAACCAGGAAATCAAGGCTCAATCCATGGTTGGGCTGAAAGTTCTCGTGGTTTATCAATATAGGGCAACACCCCTTTTGGATCCGGGAACTTACACTATAAGTCAACCGGTCCAACCGGCCGGTTTTTTGAATGGTGCCATTACCGCAAATAATATCACTCCCATCCCGGGGTCCATCAATCAGGACAGCATGCAGGTGGTATTGGGAACCACCTCGATCAACACCATCAACTTTGGTGAACTCAAGCCATCCACCCTTTCAGGTGTGGTACGAATGCTACCTGACACCTTCTCCAGTGCTTCTACCAATGGGGTGGGTATTGCGGGAATCCTTGTATCCCTTCGAGGCAAGGACGACACCGGACAAACGGTAAATGTCGATAAATCGTCCAATTACGATGGCACATTTGCGTTTTCTGATTTGCGACCGGGAACCTATTCATTAGCTGCCAGTTCGGGGAAATTGCTTGGATCGGATGCGCAAGCGGGGACTTCTGGTGGATCCCCTGGCATCAATACCATTTCTCAAATTCCCCTAATACCAGGATCGGTTGCCAAGAATTATACCTTTTATGAAATCATTCCATCCGCTTTGGTTGGGATGGCTTATCAGGACAACAATGCCAATGGGGCATTCGATAGTGCCGATACTGTCCTAACCAACCTGGTCCTAACCCTGGCGGGGACCGATTATAAGGGGAACCCTGTAAAAGTCACAGCCAACACCGACTCCTATGGAGAATATGGTTTTGGCACCATCCTGCCTGGGTCCTATTCAGTGACCCCCGCCATGCCAAGCGGTTTGATCGCTCTTGGGGTCAAGGCGGGGTCTCAGGGGGGCACCGTGGATGGGGCTTCGGTAACCAAAATCCGCATGGGTCAGGATGTTTATGCGGAGGGTTATGACTTTCCGTTTGTCAACCCGGCAAAAATTTCCGGTTATGTTTTTCTCGACAAAAACAATGATGGCAACCGAGCTACCCAAAACCAGGGAATGGTAAGCACCCTTGCGGTTGACCCCGGGATAGGTTCGGTGGTTGTGAACCTTTCGGGAACCGATAGTGCCGGCAAATCCCTAACCTTGACCACCAATAGTAATCCTTCAGGCTTTTACAGTTTCCCAGCCGTTCGACCGGGAAATTACAAAATCCAGATCGTCACTCCCCAGGGATACCTCGAAGGGAAGGCAATTACGGGCTCGGTAGGTGGTTCATCCATTAATGGCAAGACGATCTCAAGCCTTAATCTCAGCTCCGGGCAGAATGCCACGGATTATAACTTTGGCCTGATCAAACCCACGGTGATAAGCGGATTTATCGGAAATGACCTCTCTGGCAACAAACGGCGTGACCTGAACGATCCTGGAATTGCAGGGGTTCTTGTAATCCTCTCCGGGACGGATGGATATGGCAAGGCCATTTCCTTTCAAACCAATTCCGATGTTAACGGAAACTATACCTTTGGAACTGTTTCCCCAGGCAATTACAACTTGCGGCTTGGAAAAACACCGGTGGGTTGGTCGGCCCCTGTAACCACGGTGGGAACTCTTGGCGGCAAATCGGTTGGCCAGGAGCTGGCCCTTTCGGTGGGCCAAGACCAAAAGGGCGTGGGATACAATTTTCTCATGCGCTCCATTAGTCTTTCAAAAAGACAATTTGTCAATGGTTCGAAATAACCAACTTTTCCATCCTTACACAGATCGGGCAATTTTTCCCTGGCTGGTCCTTCCCAATTACTCTCATTGGGGATAGGATCAAGGTAACCCCCACTTTCCTCTGTTTTTCCTTCCGGAGTTTGTTTGTCATGCAAGAGCAAAAAAACACCAAGACCCAAGCATTATCCCGCCGAACCGTTGTTAAAGCGGCGGCCACCGGTGCTTTTGCTGGAATGGTGATTCCCCCGATCTATGCCTACGAGGATAATACCATTCGTATAGCCCTCGTGGGTTGTGGTGGCCGTGGTACCGGTGCCGTCCATGATGCATTTACAGCCAAAGCTGGGCCTGTTAAGCTCCACGCCATGGCCGATGTGTTCGGTGATCGCCTTGAGTCGAGTGCCGGGCGACTCGAAAAAGCATTCCCTGATCGATTTGAAGCGCACAAGGACCGTCGGTTTGTCGGGTTCGAGGCTTACAAAGCTGCTGTTGATTTGCTGAAACCAGGGGACATTGCCATTTTTGCAACCCCCCCTGCCTTCCGCTGGGCCCATTTTGGTTATGCGATTCAAAAAGGCATCAATGTTTTCATGGAGAAGCCAGTCACTGTGGACGGTCCTTCCACCAGACGAATGTTGGCTTTGGCAACCCAATCGGAAAACAAAAAACTCAAAGTAGGCGTTGGCCTAATGTGTCGTCACTGCTCCGTCCGCCAGGAGTTGCATGACAAGATCAAGGATGGTCTCATCGGTGACATATTGGCACTTCGCGCTTATCGGATGCACGGTCCGGTTGGAACCGCTCTTACCAAACCAATGCCCAAGGGACAAAATGAGCTTGAGTTTCAAATCCGGAACTTCCATGGTTTCCTATGGGCATCGGGCGGTTGTTATAGCGACTTTTACATTCACAACATCGACGAGAGTTGCTGGATGAAGGACGCCTGGCCCGTCAAGGCTCAAGGTAACGGCGGACGAACCTATCGGGATGGTTACATTGACCAAAACTTTGATGCCTACTCCGTTGAATACACTTTTGGTGATGGTACCAAACTGTTCTTTGAGGGCCGCACCATGGACGGATGTCATCAGGAATTCTCAAGCTATGCCCATGGAACCAAAGGTTCAGCGATCATCTCGCAATCGGGCCACTTTCCCACCAAGGCCAGGGCCTTCAAAGGGCAGAATTTTGTCAATTCCGATGTGATTTGGCGCGGGCCCAAGGATGAACCCAATCCTTACCACCTTGAGTGGCAACACCTCCTTGATGCCATTCGTCAGGATAAACCCTACAACGAGGCCCGCCGTGGTGCCGAGGCTAGCCTTGTTACCGCTATGGGCCGTATGGCTTGCCATACGGGAAAAGTCATTACCTATGATGAGGCATTAAACTCCGAACAGGATTTGGGTGGGGAAGTAGACAAGTTGACAATAAGTGGACCTGCACCTGTTCGGGCAGACGCCAATGGAAAATACCCCATTCCTCAACCAGGAAAAACCGGCAAGAAAGAGTTTTAAGATTTCTTTGACCTTTCCTTTGAGACAGGCCAATGGGTCCTCGGCGGGTTAAACTCCCCGGGGACTTTTTAGTTTGTTGGGGTTCCCCAAAAAAGAATTTCTTACAAAGCCCTGTAATCGAAAACAGTTCACGAAAAAAGCAATGCCGAAGGTGGGACTTGAACCCACACGCCTGTAAGGACAATGGATTTTGAGTCCATCGCGTCTGCCATTCCGCCACTTCGGCTATCTTATCAGAAAGATTGGCATCCCCATCTTTCCAATAGTGGTATCCTAGCAGAGGGTAAAAAAGTGTCCAGCCTGATTCCCTGACGAAACCAATTCTATTCTTTGGCTCCCAACCAACCCCTAAATCCTAATACTCGCCCTGAAATGAAGAGAGGCCAGTCGGCAGCTCCATATATCATCCTTCTCTTAGGCCGGTTTATGCATTGTCCCAAAAAAAATCCGAAGGCTTGACATTATCATTCAATTAATGCCCAAACAAGCTCTTTAAACGAGTTAAAAATTGGTTGAATCATAACTTTTTTTACCCGAGAACCTTTTGATAAAGGACTGTTTTTCTGAATTGTACATTCGATTAGGTGAACCACCATCTTACCAAAGGTCAATAACAGGCATTTGCCTTGTTCAAGCGAATGGGTTTATTCCGTTTTTTGCCCTTGAAGGATGGCCAGAAGCAATTCAGGTGTTGGGGCTACTTCCACAAGGTTACGGTCCATGGGACTTAAAAAACCCTCCCCCACTATATGGTCCAGCCATGCAAGCATCGGTGTGAAAAAACCTCGGGTGTTGAGCAAGGCAATGGGCTTTTTGTGGAGGTTCAGTTGCCTCCATGTCAGGATTTCGAAAAACTCATCACAGGTTCCAAATCCTCCCGGAAGAGCAACAAAAGCATCGGCCTGGGTGGCCATGATGGCTTTGCGTTCATGCATGGTTTCAGTTGGGATCAATTGTCCGAGTTTGGGATGACCCAATTCAAGTTCTAGCAACCGTTTTGGAATAACCCCTGTGACATTTCCGCCTTGGGCCATGGCGGCATCCGCGGCAATCCCCATCAGTCCGATATGCCCGCCTCCAAAAACCAACCCAATATTTGATTTGGCCAGAATGTGCCCTAATTGGGACGCAGCCTCGGAATATTCGGGATGTTGACCTTTGCGAGATCCGCAAAACAATGCCACCGTACGGATTTTATGTTTCATATGCCTTTTCTTGCTGTGGTTAGTACAGGAGGATATTCTACCCCTTCCAACCATGGCCCCAGACGATAAATTACCTGCATTGGAGTGTCCAAAGACGGGTACTTCCCCAGATTGGTTTTTTATGGAGTCTGGTTATGAGTGATCAAACGCCCAAGACGCTTGTGATTTTTGGAGCCTCCGGGGACCTTACCGCCCGAAAGTTGATCCCCTCGTTGTACCGGTTGGACCGCAAAAAAAGGCTTCCAGAAGGCGTCCGCATTGTGGGAGTTTCAAGAACCAAACTCACCCATTTGGAATTTCAGACCAGGATGGGAACCGCAGTCAAGCAATTTGCCGGTCCCGACTGGAACCAGGAGGATTGGGATCAATTTGCCCAAAGGCTTCAATATTGCCCGGGTGATGCCTCCACCACCGAAGGGTTGGTAAGCCTTCAGGAATGGTTTAAAACCCACGAAGGATCCGGAGGAGCTCGCCTTTTTTACCTTTCGGTTTCGCCTGAGCTTTACGGAAGCATCGTTTCCAGGCTCGCCGGGGCTGGACTTACCAAACCACCCAATTTGGAATTATGGCGGCGAATCATTATTGAAAAACCATTCGGCCACAACACGGCAAGTGCCCAGTTGCTAAACGAAGAAATCCGCCAATTCCTGAAAGAAGACCAGATATACAGAATCGATCATTATTTGGGTAAAGAAACGGTTCAAAACTTGCTGGTCTTCCGGTTTGGGAACACCCTTTTTGAACCTCTTTGGAACGCCAATTACATCGACCATGTTCAGATTACCGTGGCTGAAACGGTCAAGGTGGGAAGTCGTGGAGACTATTATGACAAGGCGGGGGTACTCCGCGATATGTTCCAAAATCATTTGCTTCAGATCATGGCCATAGTGGCCATGGAGGCCCCTGCCCGTTATTCGGCGGACATGCTTCGAAATGAAAAAGTCAAGTTGCTTGAAGCCATTACCATTCCCGAACCAAAGGAAGCTTCCGAATCCATTTGGACCGGCCAATACCAAGGGTACCTCGGAGAAAAAGGGGTCAACCCGGCAAGTAAAACGCCAACCTATTCAGCCATTCGGCTCAATGTGGACAATTGGAGGTGGCGGGGGGTTCCCTTTTTCCTCCGTTCGGGAAAGGCCCTTGCCAGTCGAACCAGCGAGGTTCAGATTCAATTTCGGTGTCCTCCACACCTGATGTTTTCCCTGCCTCCGGGGGAAAAGCTGGAATGCAACCGGCTGGCGATCAGCATTCAACCTAACGAAAGCATTCATCTCCGATTTCAAAGCAAGGTTCCCGATCAGGAGAAAATGACCATCGCACCCTCCGAGATGGAATTCCAATATGGCAAGTCCTATTCCGGGGTACCAATTCCTGAGGCTTATGAACGCCTCCTTCAGGATGCACTCGGGGGAGACGCATCTCTTTTCATGAGGTCCGATGAGATAGAACGAAGTTGGGCGATCATTGAACCTTTTCTCAATGTGACGGAATCCCAGGATGCCCAAACCCCGGAGGAGTATATGTTGGGATCCATGGGGCCCGTCGGGGCGGATGGTTTTATGGACAAAAACCTGCGCGAATGGCTCCCGCTTTATGGCAATCGCACCTGCGGATAGGTTGATTGGCTGAATCGATCCTGGTTGAATATCCCCCCACGCCTTTGGGAATTTTGATTAGAATTTGGTTGACCTATGGTTGACCCCAAAAGTTTGAGTCTCCCTAAAAAGGCAGCACTCTCAGGCTCCTCCAGTCTCTTGGGTTGTTTGCTTTTTTGTTTCCTCGCTCTATGACCTTGCCTTTCCAAGACCCAACCGGATAACTTATGGTCAGGTTTGTGGGGACCAGCTTGGTTATGGACATCAATTTGGTAGTGGATGCCGGGCTTCGCCGGGCACTTGTGGAGCCATTTGGCAGCCAGTTACATACCGCAAAAAATGGGGAACCTGGGCTATTTCCCCAATCGGCGTTGGGCAAGCGTGCCGCCGCAAAAGCCCTGAAGGAGGGGTATTTGGCGCCTGCTCTGGAGGTTGGGACCGAGGCGGCCAGAATTACCCAAAAAGGGCGGGAGCACATCGCCCAAAACTTGTGTCCCAAAAACATTCTTGATGATTTTGTTCGCATTCTCGAACATCGCCAGGGTGTGGCAAGGCAATTGTTATTGGGGGTTCAAACACAAATTGACCAATTGGAAAGGATGCAATTGGGTTTGAGCGAACTTCGTTTGGCGATTTTGATACAGGACGGCCAATCGGCATCGGCGGTAAAAGCGATTTCTTTTGAACAAAGTGCTCTTGGCAAGGTCCGCCAGATTCTTGCCGACCATGAAGTCGCATTTGAAACCGATTACCTCCTTTACATACTTTATGACCAACTGAAGGAGCAAATTGGTGTTTTCCCAATTGGAGTATTTCACGATTTGCTTAGGGTTTGGCATGGGGAGGGATTTGTGGCACTCCATCCATGGACAGGGCCACTCTATCAATTGCCAAGACCCGAGGTTGCCTTGCTAATTGGTCATGAAATTGCCTGCTATGTGCGTTGGTCGGCCCATGGGGACTCCCGACCGTTGGCTGTTAAGTATGCAAAATCAAAATCTGCAGATCCGCAAAGGGTGGGGTCCCTGGTGGGGTGAGGATCAAGGGGAATTAGCAATGATTATTAGCCTGAATCAAAGTGCCGCCGAAAAGATGCTCCAAACACTTCGGGTTGCGGGGAACCCGTTTCGCAATCACTTTGCCCGGAATCCCGATGATGAGACCTGTGCGAAATACCATGTTCCCGAGTTATATTCGAGGGAACGAAACATCCTATTGGGAATTGTGGACCGCCACCGCTACGCTACCCGCCATCCTTCCGAGGTGGTTCCGATATTGGGAAACAAAGGAGCAGGCAAAACTCATCTCCTTCATTCGATCAAACATGGCAGGGAGGGAACATGGCAACTCCTCGTGACACCTGGCACTTTTCATCGCGACACCGATTTTCTGGAATACCTATTCTTTCAATTGGTTGAAACGCTTTTGGGAGGGGCTCGCCAGGGAAACGCCAGACCCCTCGATTTTGTTGGCGAAAACCTGATCCGGCTCAAATTGATTGCCGCCCTTGGGGCAATGGGCCATAAAGAAAGGCAAAGCGTATTTCCCGGAGGCCCTTTCCTGGGTTGGCTCAAAATGTTTGGCTATTCCACCAGCCAATCCCGTGAGAGGACAGAGTGGCTTTTGGAGCAACTTACAAGGTTGGGTAACCTCCCCTACAATCAGGGGGCTTTGCGGAAATTATGCGAACAAAGTGGATTAGGTGCCGATACGGTTGTCCGTATTCTGGATAGTCATGCGGAACATACCGAGGGCAAGAGCCCTTCCGCCCTCATGCGTCGTGCCCTTGTTTGTGGCTTTGCAAAGGCGGTTTTGCAGGGCAACGAAAATGACCTGGCCGAATTTTTGACCTATGGCTTTGCCGAATTGAACATTCAAATCCGGCCCGGGAGGCAGGACTTGGTTTTGGCCCTCCTGAAGGTCCTTATGGAAATGTTTAGTGCCTTGTGTATCCCGGTGGTGGTTGCCTTTGACCAACTTGAAGACCTCCTTATGGCCCGCCGTAACGAGGATACCCATCGAACAGCAGAAGCATTTTTTGCCGGGATCGTTCACGCAATGCATCAGATCGAAGGGATTACTTTCCTTATTTTTGCGGAAAGAGGCCTTTGGAATCGCTTCCTCCCGTCGATAGATGGTTACATCCAGGATCGGCTCAATCAGCCTCTTCATGTGCAAGGGCAGGGGACGGTGCATTCCCTGCGTCTTGAGGCCCCTCCGGTTGATTTGGTCAGGCGGATGGTGGAGGCCCGCCTAAGGGCAATTCACGCGAGCCTGATTGATGCTCGGGAACTATCCCCAATCTACCCCTACACAACCGAACAGGTGAGTCGGATTGCCAGTACAGAACCAACCCTTCGCGATATGATTCAGCAGTTTCGCAGGCTATTTGATTTGACCGTGTATGGGTCGGAATGCTCCGAATCCAAGGAAACCACTCATAAAGTGGAGACCCTCCTTAGCCGAACTCTTGAGGAAGAATCGCACCAATCCCCAGAGGGACCAGAAATGGACCCTGACATGATAGAGTGTGAAATCCCTGGCATGAAAGGTTCGTTAAGCGAATCAAACAGTACCAAGGAGGAGGTCATGAATCCTGGGGTAGGCCCAAGGGAAGGATATTCTGATCCCGCTTCTCCGGGTCCATTGGTTCAATCTCAATTGGGATCGTATTTGGGGCTCATGGGAGGCGAAACTCTTCCTACGCCCGCCGACCTATGGGATCAGGAAGTCAGGGTAGCCCTCAGGAGGTTGGAGCCTGAAGGAGCGATCACCGGGGCCACCCGCGAATTACAGGCAGGATTGGGCCATTTCCTGCGCCTGGCTATGGACCATGGCGTCAAGGTGGGACCATGGCGCATACAGCATGTCGTGGATGAATGGAACTTTGGGGAACACCCAACCTACGGAGTCCTGAGTATAGCCCATTGGGCCTGTCGGGGAGGCAATCCTTGGAGGGTTGGGATTGGACTATTTCTGGGGCGTGGGCAAGGAAAACTTAAGGATTTAACCACCAAATTGAGTGCCTTTGACATTGAACCACCGGTTTTGGACCAACTCATTCTGCTTCGACCAGAAGATGATCCGACGCTTGCAGGGAAATCCAGACAACTTTGGCAAGAGATGGAACAAAAGGGTCGACACGCCCGGTTGGAGTTGGTAGGGATTGAGGAGTTTTCGAAACTATTTGCCACGCCCCGGTTTGTTTCTGGGCTTTTCGAAAGCTTACCCGGTGGCCAAATCCTTTCTAATCAGGCTGACCTTATTCAGGACCGTTGCGAATCTCTTTTGAAGCAGCTTTGTATGCCGATACAGGGGGATTAAAGCCCTGATAAGGGTTTAGTCATGAGTTCAAAGCCTTGGGAAAAGAATGGTGAAGCCTGGGCTTGGTGGTTGGCATTAGCCAATTTTGAACAGCGTCCTGCCTTTCCCGGTGAAATGATTTTAGGTCGGATTGAAAAGATCCTTCACTTGTTGGGTGACCCGCACTTGGGGCCCAAGGTCATCCATATCACAGGGACCAAGGGTAAAGGTTCGACAGCGGCAATGGTTGAGTCCATTCTTCGTCATTGCGGTAAACGGACAGGGCTTTTTACTTCCCCTCATTTGGCCGAAGTTACCGAGAGATTCCAAATAGGTGGCATCCCCGTAAGTCATGAAGACCTTGGCCGGGCCGTTTGGGAGGTGCAATGTGCCCTGGAATCGTTACCTGATTTGATTGTCCAATACGGCCTTCCCACTTTTTTTGAAGTGGCCACCATTGCCGCCTTTTTACTCTTTGCAAAGGCCCAAACAGAATGGATTATCCTTGAAGTTGGCCTTGGTGGTCGGTTGGATTCGACCAATATTTGTCAACCTGTGGCTTGCCTTATTACAACGATAGGCCTCGATCACACAAAAATCCTTGGTGAGACACTGGAACAAATTGCCTCTGAAAAGGCGGGAATCATTAAATCGGGTGTTCCGGTGGTTAGTGGGGTCACCCACGAACCAGCAAGGTCTGTGATCCGCTTGGCGGCGAAAACCGCCGGGGCAAAACTATGGGAATTGGATAATCATTTCCAGGTTTCAGGCGACGATGTTGCTTGGTGGGAAAAAGGAAGTCCCCTTGGCAGGGCAATGATTCATACGCCAGTTTTCCGGTATGAAGCCTTGCCCTGTCCCTTGATTGGGGCCCACCAACGATCCAACCTTGCCTGTGCCGTAGCCGTGCTAGCCATTCTGGAACCACCTATCGGGTTGGATGAAAGTGCCCTTCGTATTGGACTTTCACACACCAAATGGCCCGGCCGATTGGAAATACTGGCCCGGCAACCACTTGTTATTGTGGATGGGGCCCACAACCCCGACTCTGCAAGAAGCCTTGCTCAGGAATTGGCCCCATTGGCAAGAAAAAATAAGCCGGTCATGGTTGTCGCCTGTTCTGCCGACAAGGATATTTTTGGTCTTTTGGAACCCTTGGCACCCATGGCGAAATGCCTGGTTTTAACCCGTTACACGAAAAGTTCAAGATCGGCCACCACCGAACAATTGTCCCGGGCCCTTCCCCCTGGAACCCATGCCAGGGTATTTGAGGAACCGGATCCTGTTAAAGCGAAAGGGCTTGCCATCCAATTAGCCGGGCCGGATGGCGTGGTGGTAATTACCGGATCCCTTTTCCTCGTGGGAGAACTTCGAGGTTCTTGAGTTTGAGGATTGTAAGGGTAAAGTCTTCCCCAAAGGGAGGCTTGTTTCCGCCGTCTCAAAAGCAGCCCACCATTTTGTGAAGCATATTTGCCATGCAGGAAGTTTCCGACCCCCGTTCATGGAGATGGAACGATGGGACCTATTGGTATGCGTGGTATATTGTCCCTGGTTTGTTTGGGAAGTGCCTGGTTTGCTGCCGAGGCAAGGCAGGATCTGTTAAACGAAGTCAAACAACGCCGTGAAATTGCTATTCAGCAGCTTGAAACAGACCTCCGGGATTTTGTAAACGAGGCCCAAAAACTTCAGCGAACAGATCCGGTCATGGCGACGGGACCTTTGGATAGTGCCCAGCGGATCCTTGATTCGGAAAATATCCTTCCGCCTGTAAAAAAAGATGCATGGGCCAGAAAGATTCGTCTCCTGCGGGCGAATTTTGCCAAAGAAATGTCATCTAATCCGGGAACTCGCATACCTCAAGGGGAGGTTGTCAGAAATCCAAAGGATACTCCAACATTTACCCGGATCGGTTCCAATCGAATCACCGAGGACAAAGTTCGTCAGGACTATGCTGAATTAAGCCGTCTTAAAGACGAGGGTAAACTCGATGAAAGGGCAAACAAGGCTGAATCCTTGGCCAGAAAGGATCCAGGAAGTGCCTTTTCGCAATTTGCCAGTCGCCAGGCACGCATTGACAGCAATAGATCCATCATTGGTAAAAACAAGGAACAATTCAACCAATCCAATGAAGCAAATTTGAACGACATCGACAAGTCCAGTACTCCCCAATTAACTGATGTAAGCTTGCCTCCAGATTGGGCAGAGAAATCCAAACGAAGGTTAAACAGCCAAATAAGTCCCAAAGAACGGCAACTCATGACCAAATTGGCAGCACCAATCCGGGTTGATTTGCAAAACCGGCCTCTGCAAGATTTTCAGGAAATCATTGAAAAGCATTTGGGTGTGGCAGTTATTATTGACCGTGGGGCAATCGAAGGTATCAGCGTTACCTCGGAAACAACCATTAATTTAAAAGCAAATAATTGGAGCTGTCGCAGCGTCCTGAGAAAGGCACTATCCGACCTGGGGCTGACCTACATTGTCCGGAACGAAGAAATCCAAATCACCACACCTGACCGGGCCCGGGAAATGATGATTACCAAAGCCTATTATGTTGGCGACCTTTTGACGCCCATGGGCCAGGGGGCCATTCAGGTAAACCAGATCCAGATGATGCACACCATAAATGGTATCATCGACTCGATCAAATCCCAGGTAGATGCGGATAGTTGGGCTCCGCGTGGAACCGGAACCATTGTGTTCGAACCGCTATCGAAATCGATCCTTGTCAAACAAACTGCCGAGGTACACTTCCAATTAGGAAGTAGTCTCCGATAATGAGCCGCTATTTCCCTGAAGGGGATGACCTTCACGCAATTGACCTGTTTCCCGGGGTTAGGGCGTTTACTGCACCGGGGGAACACATTCATATTTCCAGAGTCGAATTTGACCATGGTGGGGTCGTGGAAATTCACCAACATCCCCATGAGCAATGTGGTGTTATGGTAAAGGGCCGGGCAAGGTTTGAGATTGGTGAGGAAGTGCGTGAACTAGGTCCGGGCGACACCTACCGGATTCCTGGAGGAATTCCGCATAGGGTGGTAGGACTTGAAGCTCCTGCCCTTGCGGTTGACTTTTTCTATCCCATTCGTGAATCGTACTTGAAACCCTGATAATGATTTGGTTTTTCAGCAATACCAAGCCTTGGCTCCGACATTAAAAAGTCCTTCAAGGGGATTTTTTGGGTCTGAATATGGACTGTTCGCAGGGTGTTAAGGTAAAAATTTGAATGGGTAACCCAAATCGTTCAAAAAATCGAAACCACCCCAAATAGGCCGTCCAGTCGGGGGACGGGAAAAAAGCGGCTGCCTTTTTTTGGCGGTTACCCTTCCATCTGGAAAAGGACCATGCGTTGGTGGCCAACAACCATCAGGGATTTTAAAGCATTTCCTGAAGCCAAAGCGTGGATATTCATGGGGACCTTTTCCTGATGAAGGAATTTCTTTTCCTTGGTATCCATGAATATAAGGAAACCTTCCCCTGCACCACCTGCCCCAAGTAGCCACCCTTCCGTGGGGTGATATTCAAGGTGTTCCACCAATCCCTTGTGTTTGTCCGAAACCAGTTCGGCGGTTCGTTCCGCTTTTTCCCACATAAAAACCTCAATGCGGGCATTGGCTTCCAAGTGGTCAACATTGCCAATCTTTCCCGTTCCGCCTACCGCCAGGTGTTTGCCATCCGGGGAAAAAGCCAGGGATCGAATGCCCCCGATGGAGTGCCTCCTTGCGGTGGGATCCCATGTGTACATAATGGGGGCTTCCATGGTGACCACTTTTTTCCCGGAGGCGGTTTCCCAAACGACGATATGACCAGTTTTGTCGGCCGTGGCGAGGTATTTGCCATCGGGAGAAAAGGCGGAGGCATAAAGCATGGATTGGAAATTGGTGGGGGTCAAAGGCTTATGTTCGTTGGTCATTTCCCGAATCAACTTGCCTTGGCTATTCCAAAGCCTAACCGCCATATCATCCGCCACGCTGGCAATCCATTTGCCATCCGGGGAAAGGAGGATCCTTCGGATCCATTTTTTGTGGGCATCAATGGAGCGAATTTTTTCGCCGGTAGCCACATTCCACCAGATCATTTTTCCATCGTAACCGGCGGAAATGAGGGCACCATCTGCCAGCAAAAGCGAAGTAATGTAACTGGAATGGCCGCCAAATGCCCGCAGTTCCGGCTTGGGTTGGTCAAAATCGATTTCATGAATTTTGAAATCACTTCCGCCGACAAACGCCTTGTTGGTATTTGGAATTCTGGCCAGGCCAAAGAGAATATCCTGGCGGCCATGGTTTTTCGCGGTTTTAATGGAGGAAAAGTTCATGGGAAATAGTCCTCTTATGCCAGAACCTCTTTAACGGGCTTGGTTTCAGGATCGGTTAACGGGACAGGACGAGACCCAACATAGTAGTTCTTCTGGGGGTTAATCCCAAGGGCTTGATAAATCGTGGCCAATAGTCGGGCCGCCCCAATTTCCCCATCAGAAACCTTTTCTCCCTTGGTATCGGTTTTTCCATAAACCGAACCGCCGACTATTCCACAGCCTGACAAAGTGGTGCTCCAGGCGGAAGCGAAATGGTCCCGTCCAAGGCTTGAATTGATGGAAGGGGTCCTTCCGAATTCGGCAAGTGTTATCACCAGGGTGTTTTTCAACATCCCCCGCTCTTCCAAATCGTCCAATAGGGTGGCCATGACATGGTCGAGTTCAGGAACCATTTCCTGATGCGTTTCAAAATTTTGGCCGTGGCTGTCCCACCATGCCCTGGCCACCCGGATAAAGGGAACCCCAGCTTCGGCGAGGCGTCTCGCAATAAGCACCTGTTCCGCAAATTGGGTGGGGCCAAAACGATCCCTGACCTTTTGTGGCTCTAACGAAACATCAAAGAGTTTTTTACTATCCATTAAGCCCTTTACCCGACCATAGGCCTGTTGATGGCTTGCCAAAACGCCCGAAGACCGGCCCTTTTCAAATTGGGTACTCCAGAGGTCACGAAGTGCCATTCGGTCTATAAAATCGGATGTGCTGATATGGTCAGGGCGATCAATATTTTCGGGCTGGACACTTTTTGAAAGTTCCATGGGGCTATAGCGTGCTCCCAGAAAACCTGAACCGGAAAAATCCCTGCCTTCGGTTTGCAGGAAGAACGAAACATAATCCGGGACCTGGCTTTGCGGGTTCCCCAATTCTTTGGCGAGGACAGCGCCCATGTCCGGGTATTTTAAAGAGGCTTCATCGCGGCGCCCCCGCATCATCAATTGGGCACCCCCACCATGGTCACCGTTTTTCGTGTTCAAAGACCTTATAATGCAGGTATCCTTGAATCGCTTGGCCATTTTGGGCATGAGTTCCGAGATATAAACACCCGGAGTAGATGTCTGGATGGCCTGGAATGGGCCCCCGGTTACCGCACCTGGTTTTGGATCCCAGGTTTCCAATTGGCTTGATCCTCCTGCCAACCATAAAAGGATGACACTTTTTCCCTGTTTTTTTAATTCCCTGGAAAGCGCATCCTGAGCCAAAAGGGGAACCCCGGCCATTCCAGCGGTTGTCGCAAGAAACTTCCTTCGTGACCAAGGTTGCTCAAGGAAACCACCACCCATTGGATTGATCACGGTACCAGTCCTCGTCTAGTGATTGAAACGGAATTCCGGGCTTGCCATCAGGGACCAAACGACCTGCTTGCAGGCAGCCAATTCATTTTTGCCATGGCTATTCAGATAAGCGGCAATGGCGGATTTTTCATCCATGGTTCCCGGGCGGCCAAGCACTGAAAAAATGGCAAGGTCTGCTTTTTCCTGCAACGATGTTTCCTTAACCATGGCGGTTACCAAACGGTCATTGCCTTCGGGAAGGCATTCGTTCTGAAAACGGGAACTGTTGGAGAGGAAAAGGGCCTCGTTTACCCCGATTTGAAAATTCTCGTTTGGGTACTGGAATTGTTCCGCCAAACCGCCTGCGCTACGGTCAACCTCTTCGGTTTTTTTCTCCAAATCCTTGAGAGGGATGATTAGGCCCGCCTGCTTAAGGGCGACCGCTAGTTGCATAGGGGTTAAAGGGCGCAACCTGGCAACGGCGAAATCCTTGGCAAGGGGGCTATTACCCCCACCATTGTACTCGCTGGAGAGGGCGTATGTCTCACTTGATACCATCCCCCGAACCAATCGGGAAATATCAAACTGGTGGGTTACGAAATCCCTTTCAAGCCATGCTAGAAGTTCAGGGTGACTGGGCGGGTTTTCCGAGTGCATTTGATCGAGGGGCATTACCAACCCTTGACCATAAAAACGGTTCCAAAGTTGGTTGATTATTGCTCGGGCCAGGTATCCCTGTTCTTTTGGGGATAGGGCAAGGTCCACCAACATCGCACGGGTGGAAACCTTGGCTTTGGGAGGAGGGGTTTTTTCTTTTTTCCACTTCTCAACTTTTTCTTTTTCCTTTTTCTGCTCGTCTTTGGAGGGTTCGGTCAGCCCGGGAGGATCCACTTTCTTTCCCGTCAGAAACATATAATCGGCTTGTTTTTCTTTTCCTTTGTTGGGAAGGAACCGGACAACGCCGTATTCCCGTTCGGCAAGAAATGTTCCCACTTCATAAGTTCGGGAGAAAAAGGATTTCATCCCAAAAAAATGGTCCTGTTTCCAATCCTGAACCAGGGGATGATCATGGCACTGGGCACAGGATACATTCACTCCGAAAAATGCCACGCTGACATCGTTTGTAAGTCGATCCAGGTCTTTCACCCGTACTTTGAGGAATTCGGATGCACCCTTGGCATTGGCATTGGATTCATCGGCCACCAGGATTTCACGAAAGATTTTGTCCCAGGAACGATTTTCCCCAAGTGCTTTCCCCAAATAGCCAAGCAATTGGCCTCTGGTCCCATTCATCAAATGGTTTTCAAATTCCCTGGCCTGGTGGCGGATATGGCCGGGCGATTTCATCAAATGGTCAATGGTTTTTGTTTTTTTGGTCGGATCGTTATCCTGGGCAAAGGCCCGTGCCTCCCTAGGGGTGGGGATCCTGCCTACCAAATCCAGGGAAACCCGCCTTAGCCAAGTGAAATCATCGGCTGGCTGGCTTGGTTTGATATTTTTGTCCTGCCAGTTCGCCCGAATGTAATGATCAATTGCCTTTGCAATGGAAGTATTGGGGGGCAATAAAGACTCATCTCCCCGAGAAGGTAGGGTAAAGGTGAAGCAACAAAGGATTGAGGTAAAGGAAAACGAAGCTGTTTTCATTGGGGTCATAAAGAACCGCCCAATAGGTGGGATCATTCAAGGTAGGTAAGGATAGTCTACCACGGTGGGAGGGTTGGGGCCAACCCAAAGGGCAGGGGAAACCAAAACATTTTGGGTGGGGTTTGAGGAGACGATTTTAGGGGATTAATGATTTTGATGGAAACGATTGGAACTTTGCATTGGTAACAGCTGACATAAATCCTTGGGATCATTGTTTGAAATGAAAATAGTTAGTTCAGTCAACTTGTTGTCGGCCTTCCAGGATAGGTCAAGGTTTAACAACCTCAAAGAACCCGGTCTTTTGTAAGCCACTCTAGTCTTTTGAAACTCATAATATTCCTTTGTATACTATTTATATTTTTTGTAATCCTGTCTATCCTAGATGATTCAGTACTGTAACTTGGGTCATGGTTGAAAACCAAAAACGATCCGGTTGGCGACCAGATTCCAAGAGCCAGGGATCGAGGAATCGAACCCAATAGGGTTCATTTTTGCGGTAAGGTTTGTTGTTTGGTGAAGGTCAGGTGGATGGGATAGATGCAAAGCTCTGGCAATAAAGTTTCAGTCCAAGGGGTGGATAACCCTGGTTCATAGGTCCAAAAGGGAATGAAAATCCGGGTCCAGTAAGGGGTTGGGGTGATTGAATTGGTTTTGGGTCCAGACTGACCCTGATAATGAGAGTTGATTTTCCTCTTTTTAGAAAAAAGTGTCCCTAAAAAGCTAGACAGGCGGGCCTAATAGTGACGGCGGAGCCCATTGGCTAAAAAAACGAAAAATCTTGAAATAAATTTGGACATTTCCCGTCGGGCTACGCTTTAGTTAGGTAAAGGAGGGATTGTAAAAGGAAAATCCAATCCCTTTCTTTCGAAAGGTATCCGTTTTAGGAATGAATGGTAATTTCAGGCAATGGTAAGGAAATTTAAGTAAGAAAACCCCTAAAAGGAGGGCCATCATGTCCAATGCATATTTCTACAAAAATCACAATGGCATGGTGGTTGGTCCGGTTTCCCCTTTGGAATTGAAAAAACTAGCCCAATTGGGAAGCATTCAAGGGGAAACCATGATCAAAATGGGGGGAGGAAATTGGGTCAAAGCGGGTAGTATTAGAGTCTTGTTTAATTTCCCATCTCAAATAACCCCCGTATCGCTTGGAGAGGGACCAACTCCCAGCCAAACCATCCAACCAAGGCCAAGCACATTGCAGGATTACACAACTCCTCCCCCCGTACCACGGACTATAGTGGGAAATAGCCGACCTCAAAGAGAATACGATTCCGTAGAAATGGATGAAAAAAAGGGCCGAATTGGGCCACCCCAAAAAAGAGTACCTATCCAAGAACTAACGAACCGAGGATTTTGGACAAGGGACCTTGGTAAATCCCCCAAGTGGATTTGTATTTGTGTTGCCTTGATAATTTTAGGATATAAACCATTTGTATTTGTTGTATGCGTTCACGGGTTTTAGTGCTAAACGGGTATAGGAATAGTAGCCAGGGTCCCGATTTTCTCAACCCTGTAGTGGGATGAGTCGAGGTGAGGGAAGCTTTTTCCTGAAGGATTCGATGCAAGACCTGATGTATTCC
>SXGT01385278.1_pt1 | contig 33094 bp, 24 predicted proteins | sample 3176221 | NCBI WGS metagenome assembly SXGT01 (sample SAMN11356862, study PRJNA531348) | freshwater metagenome | isolation source: freshwater sample F1-120 | place: China: Fuxian Lake, Yuxi | collected 2017-12-25
ATCGTGCTGCTCGCGCAGATCGGATCCTATGTGCCGGCCAAGTCCGCACGCATCGGCGTCGTCGACCGCATCTTCACGCGCGTCGGATCGAGCGACGACATCAGCCGCGGTGCCTCGACCTTCATGGTCGAAATGACCGAGACCGCAAACATCCTCAACAACGCGACGAAGCGGAGCCTCGTGATCCTCGACGAGGTCGGCCGGGGCACGAGCACTTACGACGGCATGTCGCTCGCTTGGGCAATCGCCGAAGACTTGCACGATCGCGTCGGCTGCCGCGCGCTGTTTGCGACGCACTACCACCAGCTGACGGACTTGCAGGCCGAGGGCCGCGCCATCGTCAGTCAGCGTGTCGCCGTCCGCGAATGGGGCGACGAGATCGTGTTCTTGCACCGCATCGAGGACGGCGGCACTGACAAGAGCTATGGCCTCCACGTCGCACGGCTCGCTGGCATCCCGAAGGCCGTGATCGCTCGCGCCGAGGCGGTGCTCAAAGAACTCGAGAACGAGGGCGCCGAGATGCGTGAGACGCTGGTGACTGCGCGTGAGCGGAAGCGGCCCGGCCTGCGGCAGAAAGAGCTGTTCTCGCCGCCTCCGGACCCAATCGTCGAAGCGCTGCGCGCGCTCGACCTGGACGGGCTCTCGCCACGCGAGGCGCTGGCATTGCTCGCAATGTGGAAGGAACAGGCGGGCGGCTGATCACCGCCCGCCGTGCGACTCGCAGCCTCGGCATGAACTAAGGCCGAGTCGCATCCCGCGTCACATGTTGCGGGTGTAGGTCGACAGCATGTCGTTCACGACCTTCGTGCGCAGCAGCACGAAGTCGGTCGCGGCGATCGTCGAGTCGTCGACGGTCGAGACCATCTTGAGCGACACGAGCACGTAGTCCTGCACGACGCCGTAGGTGCCGACGATGATCGTGCGTGCGTTGTGATCCATCGCCAGATTGCGGACGTCTCGCGACAGCAAGAACTGGCCGTCCTCGCGCATCTGCAAGTGGTCCTGACGGACCGCAGCATGGATCACGTCGATGTTCTTCTGCGTCAGTCGCGAAGCGATGTACTCCGACAACTGCCGCCCAAACATCGACGTCATGCCGAAGTTGTTCACGTCGACGCAGGTCGAGATGAGCATGCGCCCGATGTCCTTGCGGTCATTGTGCTGCGCGATCAGCAGGTCGACGGCCTCGTAGGCCGCGAGCGCTGGCGTATGTCCCACGTGGTGGACGTGCAGGATGTGCCTGCACCCCGCCAGCGCGGCTGTTGCCGCCAACACGAGCGGAAGGAAGAGGGACCGCATGGATCACTTCCCCCCGAGCGGGAGCGAGTTGCAACCCGAGCAGTCCTTCGCAACCGGCTTCTGTTCTGGCATCTGCAGCTCAACGCGGAGCGCCGTGTTGCGCCACATTGGACGCTCCGGCGGCATGCAGTTGTCCTCGACTGGGCAGTTGTCGCGCGCCGTCAGGCGGAAGACGCGGCCGTAGTGGATGCGCTCGCGCAGCTTCATGATCTCGTGCTGCTGCGCCTGCATCGTCTGTTCGAGCTGGCTGTTCGCGCTCGCAAGCGAGGCGCCGATGCCCTGCGCGTTCTGCAGTTCGGTGGCAAGTCGCTGTTGCTCAGCCTCATTCTTCAGCGCACCGAGGGTAGCGTCGACAAAGCGCTCGACGCGATCGCGACGGATGGTTGCGAGGACCCAGCACTTGTAGCGACGCATCTCGAATCGATGCGAGTTGACCGGAACGATCCCGTCCCAGTGACGCGGAGGCAATTCGTCGACGTCCCACTGCTCCCAATACTGCGCCTTTGGCAGCAGTTCGCCGACGATCGCGTCCGTCAGCGCGTGCACGCGCGATTGGATCTCCTGGCCCGGACGCTCGCCGTCCGCAGGACCGGCGTCCGCGACCGGCAGGAACCGAACGCCCTTGGCCCAGTCCTTGTCGCAAGCCTCAGCAGTCACGCGCGTGCTCACGTATTCTGCGAGTTGCTGGCGCGCGTGCAGGAACGCCTCGTCGAAGGCCTTGCGCTCGTCGAGCACGTTGTAGCCGTTGCCGCGGCCGACGAACGCGAGGTCCGCGTCCGAACTGGGGATGGCGCCGCGCACCCATTCGGGAGCGTCTTCTGCGCCGTGAATCTGATTGCGGACGAGGCTCTCCTCGTATCGCTGGAACTGGGAGCCGCAGGCCGTGAGCAAGACGGCGCACCCGAACACCGACGGCAAGGCGCCGTTCCGGAGGAAAGAGAGACGGAGGGACATGGGAGGAATCCAATGGGGCCGCGGGAGGCCAAGAGGCCAACCGCACGCGGGAAGCTGCATTCGCAACTTGCCGAGCATGCTCCCGAATCCGCGAACCGACGATCTGTGACAGCTTCCCGAGGAAATCTGCGGCTTGGCGCACCGCAGATCGGCGTGCGTGCGTGCATCGGCAACCACGTGCTCGGCCGTCGATCGGTCCATAAGTTGTTTCGTGCCACAGACTCATGGCACTCTCCCAGGCCCTCGTAGGATCCCCGAGGGCCCTTTGGGGTCGCGGAGCAGAGGCCGATGCGGATTGGGTCCAACGGGACCGGGCCCGCATTGCGCATCGCTGCAGTGGCGAGCACTCGCCACGTGTGGCGCCGCCGCCAGACGACAGTCTCGACGGGCCTCAGAAGCTGATCTTGCCGCCGAGGATCGCGTTGAAGCCGGCTTGATTCACGCCGGAGCCGTGGATGCGGTAGCTCGTGTCCGTGACGTTCTCCAGCGTGAGAAACAGGTCGAGATGGTCCGTCGCCTTGTAGCCCGAACTGAGCATCAGCACGCAGTAGCCTGGCGTGCCGTCTGGAGGAATTCGGGACGTGTCGGCGCGATCCGCAGAATCCAGGCGGTCCTCGTGATTGGCTGCGGTCGTCCGAGCTTCGACCCAAAGCCGTCCCTGCTCATGCGTCCAACGCAGCGCCAACGAACCGGTCGTGGGCATCAGTCGCGAGATCGGTTGCCGTACCGGCGAGAGGCTTCCGGTTGGATAGACATCCGATTCGCCATCGACATAGGCGACGAAGCCCGACGCGCGCCATTGCCGGTCGAGGTTCCACGATGCCTCGAGTTCGCCTCCAGACAGCCAACCGTTGGCGCCGTTGGTCTGCGTGGTGATGACTTCACCCGTTACTGGCACCGTGCCGATCGGGCGCGTCGTGATCAGGTCCTCGATGTCGATGTAGAAGGCCGCAGCCTGCAGGCCGAGCCTCTCGCCAATGTGGCGCGTGCCGACCTCGTAGGTCATGAAGTGCTCCGGGTTGACGTCGAGCGACCCGGTCGAGATCTGGCCAGTCCGCGAGGACTTCAAGGAGCTGAGGTCGCTGATGTTGGGCGCACGGAAGGCCTGCGACGCGCCGCCATAGACGCTCCACTCGTCTGCCACTTGAACGCTCACGCGCGCATTGAAGGTCGCGTCTTCCCAATCGTTTGCCGCGCTGATCGGGGCAGCAGGCGAGCCACCGTCGCTCATGCGGCCGATGTCCGCCGAGGCGTAGGTGTAGCGACCGCCCAGCGTCAACTCGACATCGTCGGATAGCGGCGCGCGCGCCTGCGCGAACACGCCAAACAGGTTGTAGCGCGCGCGATCGCCGAGCGGACCTTGGATCGGCACCGTGGTCGTCGTGGCGCCCAGCGGCGTCGTGACTGTGGTCACGGTGTCCGAGTCGATTGAGTCGCGATACCAGTCTGCGCCGTAGGTCACCGTCACACCGTCGAGCTCGCTGTCGACGCTCAACGCCGCGCCAAGCGTGTCGATGTCCGTGTCATCGAGTTGCACGCTGGTGTTGACTGGAGGACTGCCGACGAGACGCGTGCGGTTGAACCCTTCCTGCGAGCGTTGGAAAGAGAAAGTGAACCTGTAGGCCTCGACCGCGCCACCAAGGTCCTCGCCCCCAAGTCGGAGGTAACTCAACGAACGATCCTGATCGTAAACGCGCGCAAGGTCCGGGCTCGGCTGGGTCGTGCCCCGCCACGGCTCGAAGTAGATCGTGCTGTGCGTGCGCCACACGTCATCCTGCGCGGCCTGTTGGTGCACGGCAGTGATCGTGTGGTTCCGGTCGAGCGCGACGTCGGCGCGCAGGTCGAAGTCGAACTCGTCGTAGCCCGTCTTCTCCATCGTGCCGAGATCGCGATCCCAGATGTCGCCGAAGTCGCGATAGGTCACGCCAGCGTGCAGGCCGAACCCGCCGCCGACGCCGACTTGGGACTCGACGCGGCCCGTGTGCGAGCCGCCATTCGTGTCATAACGATAAAGGGCCGAGCCGTGCGTGAAGCCCGCCCCATCCGTTTCGCCGCGGAAGTCCGCGTAGCGGGTGTGCAGATTGACGGTGCCACCGACCGCGTCCGAGCCATAGAGCACCGAGCCCTGGCTCTTGATCACCTCCAACTGGTCGACCGCGTAGGCGTCGATCGTGTTGAAGTACTGAACCGGGCCGCTGCGGAAGCTGGAGTTGTTGAAGCGAATGCCGTCGATCAGAACGAGGTTCTGCCGACCTGTGAAGCCGCGGATGTATGGCGAACCATGGCCTTGCGTCGTCTTCTGCACCATCACGCCAGGCGTGTCGCGCAGTGCCTCAGGCAGCGTGCGATAGCCGCGCTGGACGAAGGTGTCCTGATCGAGCGTCTGGTAGGTATAGGGCGTGCGAAGCTCGTCCTCGGCGAAGCCCGATGCAGTGACGACGACGCGCGGTGGCCCGCCCTGCGGACCGACAGCCTGCGGCGCTGGACGCTGCGGCTCGGTCGGCGCCGGAGACACCTTGGGCTGCTGGGGCGAGGGTTGCGGGTCTTGCGGCAGGCTCTGGGTCGCGGCAACAGCAGGCACGGCCTTGGCGGCAGGAGTGGACCCGGCTGACGCCGGCGTCTTGGCCGGCGCAGGGTGTTGAGCCGGTGCAGGGTGTTGAGCCTGCGTAGGGTGTTGAGCCGGTGCAGGGACCGCCAACGCCGCGCACGCGGCAACGGCCGCAATCGGGCCAGGGAACTTCTTGTGCATGGACTGGGAGAACACGAACTGAGCCGGCGGTTCACGCCGCGGCAGTAGGGACCGCGCCGAACGGACCCTAACGCATCGCGGTTCAGCGAGAATCTGACCGCGACGACCCGCGACGCGGCGGCTAGCCTTCGGCCCCGGCTGCCACAGCATGCGTTCCTCGACCGGCCAGCACTTCCTCGCACTCGACCATGTGCGCGCCGTCGCCGCCTGGCTCGTGTTCGTCTGGCACTTCAACCACGGCAACCCTGCTGCCACACCGCCCCTGCCGCCACCGACGGCGCAACCGCCACTCGGCCTGTGCTCGGCGATCCACAACACGATCGAGGGCTGGATCTTCTTGCTGTCGCAGGTCGCGCCGGGAGCCATCGCGGGATCCCCAGTGCCGTTCGCCAACGTGCCATCGCTGTGGCCGGCGTCGCTGCTCGACGAGGGCCACACCGGCGTGGCGCTGTTCATGACGCTCTCCGGTTACCTCTTCGCCAAATTGCTCGAAGGCAGGACGGTCCGCTTCCCGGCGTTCCTGTGGAACCGCGGGCTGCGCCTGCTGCCGCTGCTTGCGCTGGTGCTGGCGATCGTCGGATTGCGTGAAGTGAGCAAGGGGACAGCGAGCACTGATGAGTATCTCGTGTTCATCGCCAAGGGCCTCGTGTTCCCGACGCTGCCCAATGGCGCCTGGTCGATCACCGTCGAGTTCCACTTCTATGTGCTGCTGCCGACGATGCTATTCCTCAGCCGACGGTCCTGCTGGCCGCTCGTCGTCGCCATCGTTGCGTCCGTCGCGATGCGCGCCGTGATCTGGCACTACGAAGGCACCGTGCAGACACTCGCATACTCGACGCTCGTTGGTCGCTTCGACCAGTTTGCGCTCGGCATTCTCGCCCTCCGGCAACGCGACGTGATCGTGCGCGCATGGCCGATCGCGGCGCTCTTCCTCATCGGATGCATCGGCTGCTACCACTGGTTCGACAGCAGCGGCGGTTACTACGGAGCCACGGGCTATCCGACGCCGGATCCATCGTGGATCTGGTTGCCGGGCCTGGAGGGCGCGGGCTATGCAACTGCGATCGCGCTCTACGACACACTGTGCCGACCCCAAGACCGGGGGTTCTCCGCCGTCCTTGGCCGCCTCGGCGCCTACAGCTACTCGATCTACTTGCTGCACTTCTTCGTCGTGTTCGAACTGAGCGATGCAGCGGCTCGCTGGCTCTCTCCGCACGCCGGCTTCTGGACGTGCACGGGACTCGCGACGCTGGCGTTCGTCGCGATGCTGCCCTTGGGCTGGCTCAGTTTCCGTTTCGTCGAGTCGCCGTTCCTGCGGCTGCGGCGCCCCTACCTGCGCTGACGCGCCGACGAGTTCACTTTGCGAGTTCAAGCACGTGCCAGGTCGAGACCGACTTGGAAGCCGCGTGCAAGTCGACCGAACCATTCCAAGCGGCGAACGCGATGAACAGCCGCTGCGGCGGCTCGAACTCCAGTTCGCCGGGTCCGTGCGCGCGCATGCTGCGGCTCGCGACCAGCGTCCAGACGCCGTCGCGCCAACGCGGCGTGGCAACGATCGTGCGGCCGGTGCCGCGTTCTTGCGCCATGCCGCGCATTCCATGCACGCGCAGCGCTTCGCCGACGCGGGACGGCTGCGTCACGCCTGGGACGAACAGGGGCATGTCGACGTCGTTGCGTCCGAGTCGCGACAACAGGTCGAGCCCACCCGCAACGTCTTCGCGCTGGAAAGCTCGCCACCGCCAGATCTCCACGGACTCATGGCCGCCCATCGCGAACATCGGCGGCTCTCGTTCCGTCGAGAACTCCAGCGCCGCGCCATCCGCCTGCGGAGAACCCACCACCGCGCGGTCGTCGCGCGTCGTGTCGTCCCATTGCAACTGGAAGACCAGCCGATCGTCGTCGTGAACGCAGCGGACACGCACATCGAACACTGCTTCAGGGCGCCACCACAGCGGCGCGAGCGGCACGCGAACGGATTCGATGTCGCCCCAGTCAGGGTCACTGGGGTCATTGGGGATGTCGATGACTCGCGCGGCGCGGATCGTGCGGCGCCACTGCACATGCTGACCTTCGCTGCCATCCACGATGCGCGACTTCACGTAATCGACGAGCAAGGCCAACTCGACGTCCGTGAGATCCGTCGGCGGCATGTTGGCGCCGGGAATCCCCGCGCGAATGCGATGCGCGATCGCCTCCCGCGTCGCCTCCCCGCGCATGAAGCCCGCCGTGAAGTCGCGTGGCCACTGTTGATCCGCCACTCCTGCCCACGCGATGTCTGGCGTGCGGCCCTTGCCGTCTTCGCCATGGCACGCCGCGCAGTGGCGTTGATAGAGCCGATGGCCGCGCTCATGGTTGCCCTCGGTTTCTGGCAGCGATGGCGGCACCGTGACAGAAGGTCCAGGCTGCATCCGGCGTTCGGCTTCGACACGCGCCTTGGCTTCGTCGGCAACGATGCCGAGCGAAGCCGCGCGCGTCCGCAAGCGCTCGCTCATGCCGTCGATGGCAAGCGAGCGAACATGTCGCGCCAACGCGACGAGATCCGCATCGGCCATCCACGAGTAGGACGGCATCGTCGAGCCAGGGAGGCCACGACGCAGGGTCGCGACGAGGTCTGCGTCGCTCGGGACGCCGTTCAGGCTGCTGGCGAGCTTGAACACACCGTCGCGGAACGCGCGCGGCCGCGGGAACAGCAAGGGGCGGACTGCGGTTTCTGCATCCCCGAGCACTCCGTGACAATCGACACAGTGGCGCTCGAACAGCGCCTCACCGCGAGTCTGGATCCCTGTCGAATGCATCGACGCGCAGGACACGAGCGTCGTCGCAGCAGTTGCAGCCACGACAACGAACAACGCGCACTCGATGGCAGCGCCGGTGAACCTACGGTTGCACTTCGATCCCATACCCAGAGGTTAGGATGGCGAAGCAAGGGCGACGCTAGGTCAACGGCAGCCGCATCCACGCGGCATTGTGCGTAGCGGTCGCCCAGCGCACGGCACACGCTGAGCCGGAGCAAGCATCGCGCACCAACTGGTGGCGAGTGGAATCAGTTCCCGAGCCGCAGAATGCCCGCGTTCGTGACGGCGGCCACTGCATCGTTGGCAAACGCCAATGCCTGCACATAGACCTCGAGGCCAGCAAGGCTCTGCAACCCAGGCACCTGCAACGACCACGTGAAGTCACCCAGCCCCGTTGCAATGCCAACCAAGCTGGCGTCGCAATAGCCCGCTGGGTCGACGAACAAGAACTCGTCGATCGCCGCCAGTGAGATCGCGGCGGGCGTGAGGCCAATCATGCCGACGACGGGCGCGGCCGAAGGCAGGTTGCTCATTTCGAGTGTGAACGGCGCGCCGAGCACGGGCGCCGGCGTGGCTGTGGCAGGATGCATCGTCGGCCGTCCCAGCCCAGAACCCGTGCCGAACTCGCCGTAGCAGGGGCTCCAAGGATTTGGCGCCGGCATGATCTGCTGCAGCGCGCCGAAGAGCCGGTTCGCGATCAACTGCTCGCCAAGTCCATTGGGATGCACTTGATCCGCGAGATGCGCTTGCACATCGAAGCCCGTGTGGAGATCGACGATGCGCACGCCCGGCATCGTTGCGAGACCATCGATCACCGCGTTGACCGCGAGGATGCCCTGGTCGAGGCCGTAGATCGTGCCCGTTCCCGCCGGCAGATTGAGCGCAGGCGTCGGCACCAACACCGCCGGCAGCGGCGGGATCTTGGCGATGACGATCTCCATATTGGGGTCGTATTGCGGCGAGCGCAGCACGCTGACGATGCCGCGCAGAAACGCGTCCGAGACCTGCGCAATCTGCTGCGTCGTCATCTGATAGAACACCGTGCCCTTGATGACGTCGTTGGTCCCAAGCTGCACGACTGCAATGTCCGCTTCAAACTGCTGCAACGGTGCGAAGAGTTGGAAGCACACCTCGATGGTGGAACCGCCAGAGAAGCCGTAGTGATCGAGGTCGTAGGTCGGGTGCGCCGGGGCCCGTCCGCCGATCACGCCGTGCCGTGCGCCAACAAAGTCGAAGCAGTGACCGGCGCCATGCAACAGGGTCCAAAGCGGTTGGCGATAGGTGTGTCGCTGGACCGTGCCCTCGGTGATCGAGTCACCGACGAAGACGATTCGAGTGCGCGGCTCCTGGGCGAGCAGACTGGTCGCCAGGAAAGAGCCCACGAGGAACGCGTTCGTAGCTAGGCTAGGCATAAGGAGAAAGACTATGCATCCGGTGAGACCATTCCAGCCTTGGCAAGCATTGTGGCCAATACGGTTGGCCATGCCGCCGTTGCCAAGGGCTCCCCTGGTTGTAGACCTTTGCAGACCGCATCGATGAACTACATGTCCGAGCACGACTTCCAGCCGCCAGCGCCATTCCGGGTGTTCTGCAACCGCACCCTGAACATGCGCGCGATCCAGGCGATCGGGTTCGACATGGACTACACGCTCGTGCACTACGACGTGCCCGAGTGGGAGGCTCGTGCCTATGCGCACGTGCAGCAACGGCTGCTGCACAAAGGCCATCCGGTGGGGCATCTGCGCTTCGATCCAGGACTCTTCTCGCGCGGGCTGGTGATCGATCTCGAACTCGGCAACATCCTGAAGGCGAACCGGTTCGGCTACGTGGTCAAGGCAGCGCATGGCACGCAGGTGCTCGCGCACGACGAACAGCGCAAGGTCTACAGCCAGGTCTGGATCGACCTCGGCGAGCCGCGCTGGGTGTTCTTGAACACCTTGTTCTCGCTGTCTGAGGCTTGCTTGTACAGCCAGATGGTCGAGCTCCTCGACGCGGGCAAGCTCGGCGAAATCGGCTACGGCGCGCTCTACGACCTCGTCAAGACGACGATGGACGCCGCGCATCTCGAAGGCGAACTGAAGGCCGAGGTCATCGCCGACCCGGAACGCTTCGTCGACGTGGACGCCAACCTACCGCGCGCGCTGCTCGACCTGAAGCAAGCGGGAAAGCGACTGTTCCTCGCGACCAACAGCGAGTGGCACTACACCAAACCGATGATGGAGTTCACGTTCGACCGCTTCCTGGGCAAGGGCGCCTGGGAGCAGTTGTTCGAACTGACCATCGTGCAATCGCGGAAGCCGTCGTTCTTCGACAACGCGAGCCCATTCTTTGGCATCGACGCCAGCGGCAGCGTTGTCGACGGCAAGCACGCACTCCGCGCCGGAGGCCGTTATCGCGGCGGCAACGCACGACTCGTGCAGGAGTATCTGGGTTGCGGCGGCGAGTCGATCCTCTACGTCGGCGACCACATGTATGCCGACGTGCACGTGAGCAGCCGCATCCGGCGCTGGCGCACTGCGTTGGTCCTACGTGAACTGGAGACGGAGATCGCACACGAGCAGGCATTCGCGCAACGGCAGCAGGAGCTCATGGAGCTGATGCGGCAGAAAGAGCGCCTGGACCGCGAACAGGCGCAACTGCGGCTCTGCCTCCAACGCGCCGAGCGACACCAGCCGTTGCCGGAAGGACTGCCTCAAAGCATGCGCCCAGGAGCACATGGTTTGCAGCCGATCCACGAGCGGCTGCGGGAACTCAGGCAAGCAGGTGAGCATCTCGACCACACCATCTCTCCGTTGGCCAAACTCGCCGGCGAGATCGGGCACCCGCGCTGGGGCCCACTGATGCGAGCGGGCAACGACAAGAGCCAGCTGGCGCGACAAATCGAAACGCACGCCGATCTCTACATGTCGAGGGTGTCCAACCTGCTGCACCTGACGCCGTTTGGGTATCTGCGCGCGGGCCGCGGCGCGCTGCCGCACGACCCGACGCGCTGAGGCAATGCCCCGTTTGTTCCGTCTGCTGCGTCCGATGGCCGTCGCATGCGTGGTGACGACAGGATTCGTGTTGGTGTGGTGCCTTGCAGCGTGCAGAACACACCGGGAACCACCGAACATCGAATGGTTCGACGGCGAACCACGCGGCCACTCGCACAACGACTATGGTCGCCGGGTGCCGCTGCACGAAGCTCTGCGCCACGGGTTCTGCAGCGTTGAAGCAGACGTGTTTCTGCGCAACGGCGCGCTGCTCGTCGGTCACGACGAGTGGATGCTGCATCCGAGTCGAACGCTGGAGTCGCTTTACCTCGATCCGCTTCGAGAGCGCGTCCACCAAAACGGCGGCACGGTTCATGGTGACGGCAGGACCTTTCTGCTGCTGGTAGACATCAAGCAAAGGGGCGAGGAGGTCTACGCCGAACTGCGAAGGGCGCTGGCCGAACGCCGCGAGTTGCTGACTACCTTCTCCGGCACGAGCGTCGATGCGGGCGCAATCACCGTCGTGCTTTCAGGAAATCGCCCCATCACCAGGGTCGCGAACGAGGCCACGCGGCTTGTTGCAATCGACGGACGGCTCGCGGACCTCGATCGCAACCCACCATCGTCGCTCGTGCCACTGGTGAGCGCTCCCTGGACCGGGACCTTTGCCTGGGACGGACGCGCAGAGATCCCGCCGAACGAACTGTCGATGCTTCGATCGCTCGCGAACAGAGCAAAGGCGCAGGGCCGAATGCTCCGCTTCTGGGGCGCGCCCGACCTGCCCCCTGCGTGGGCCGCGCTGCGCAGCGCAGGGGTGAACTGGATCAACACAGATCGCCCTGGCGACTTTGCCGCGTGGGATTCGAAGACGTCGCGCTGAGCCAGCGAGGAATCTCGCCACATCGGCCCTAAGCCCCGCCGCCCTTGGCCCGAGTGCATATGGGCCTGACCGTCAGGCAACTTAGGTTGCGACCATGGCAATTCGCACCAAGCTGCGACTGGAACAGCGAGTCCAGCATGCGGCCGAACTCATGCAGCAGTTCGCAGAGCGCACGCGTATCGAGCAGGGCGGTCCCGAAGCACGGCGCTACTTGTGGACTGACTCCTTTGCGGTGTGCAACTTCTTGTCGTTGCAGCGAGCCACAGGGGAGCCGCGTTGGGAACGCTTGGCCTTGCGGCTCGTCGATCGTGTGCACGCGACGCTTGGTCGCCATCGTCCGGACGATCCACGGAAGGGGTGGATCAGCGGGCTTCCCGAGCTCGAAGGCCGTGCGCACCCGACTCGAGCGGGCCTGCGCATCGGCAAGCCACTTCCAGAGCGTCGTGCGTCCGAACCCGCCGATCCTCGCATCGAATGGAACCGCGACGGGCAGTATTTCCACTACATGACGCGCTGGATGCATGCGCTGACGCGAGTCTCGATCGAGACCGGAAGACAAGAGCCGCTTGCGCAGGCAATCGAACTCGCCGAAGCAGGACATCACGGTTTCGTCGTCCGCGACCAGGACGGCGGCATGCGGATGCGCTGGAAAATGAGCATTGATCTCGAGCGACCGATCGTTGCTTCGATGGGTCAGCATGACGCGCTCGATGGCTGGACGACCGGCATGGAGGCACTCGGCGTGGCACAACGCCTGCACTCGGAGGCCGACGTAGGTGGCCTCGCTGCTGCAGTTCGAGACTGGCGCGTCATCAGCTCCCGCGTCGATCCGTCCACCACCGATCCACTGGGAATCGGCACGGTGCTGACCTGCGCAGGTTTCGTCGCCCAATGGCTTGCGCGGGGCGAAGGCGTCGCTCCGCAAGAACTCGAAGCCCTCGTCCGCTCGGCAGCGCGATCCCTCGACCTACTGATCCAGAGCGAGGCACTGACGCAGCCTGCCACGCATCGTCTGCCGTTCCGAGAGATCGGTCTCGGGATCGGATTGCGTGCCCTGCCGCATGTGCTACGAGCCCTGCACCGTCGCGACCTGACTGCACGGACGCGCATCGCGATCGACGACGCGCTCACGGCGCTGCAAGAACATGAGCCGCGCGCCGACGAGATCGAGCACGACTGGCTCGATTCATCGCATCACGCCTTGCCGAGTTGGTTCCAACATCTCGACATCAACACGGTGATGCTCGCTACGAGCTTGCTTCCGACGGTGTTCCTCGAGGCTTGAGCCGGCTCGCGCTGCGCCGCTGAGCAGGGCCACGGGCGGCGGCCGCGACTCTTGGCGACCGCCGCCGGGCTGAAGCAAACTCTCTCACATCGAACGGATCGGGACCCTCTGCGTGGATTGCGGCTGCCGCTTCTGGATTCGAATCTCGAGCACGCCGTTGCGGAACATGGCCGTGATGGCCTCGGTATCCAACGTGGCGTCACTCGGGACCTCGAACCGGCGCTCGAAGGTTTCACGCGAGGTCTCGATGCGGAGGTAGCGCCTCTCTTCGCTCTCCGCCAAGTCTGCACGATGCCCGCGCACCAGGAGCTGGTCGTCCGTTAGTCGGACCTCGACCTCAGAAGGGTCGAACCCCGGCAGTTCCATGGTCACGAGGTAATCGCGCGCGGTCTCGGCAATGTCCGCTCGCGGCAGCCATCGCCCTTCGAACAGGGCTTGGTCTGCCGTGTCATCGCGCAGCATTGTCCGAAGCCAATCGAGCGGAGCAGCCATACGGGCCTCGGGGTCATTCCGCCCGGTCCGCATCCACTTCTGGAATGGCGTCATGATCTGCTCCTCTCGTTGAACAAGGCCCGGGACGCCGCGAAGCGCCCGGACTAACCGAAGTGACAACGGAGGAGAGGTGGTTCCCTTTCTGCGTCCAGGTGCGGCACCAACGTCGGCACAGTGATCCCCCCGTGAGTAGTCGGTTTGCCCAGGTTCATGCGCTCGCTTGCGATGGCGGGCCCCGCTGTCCACGATCGCCGCATGCGAACGAAGCCGACGATCCGCGCCAACGAGCAAGGCGTGCCGGTGCTCGGCCCCGGCTGTGCCGCGGCAATCGTGGCCACGGTGGCGCTCGCTTTCTCGCGCGGCTTGTCCGGCGGCTTCGTCTACGACGACCTGACTCTGCTCGCACAGAATCCGGCGCTGCACGACGCGACCGACTACACGACGATTTGGACTGCGCCGCTTTGGGGCGAGCAACTCGGGCACTGGCGGCCGCTCACGGCGCAGCTGTTTGCGTTCTCTTGGTCGCTGACTCCTGGCTCTGCCCTTGGCATCCATGCAGTCGCGCTCGTGCTTCACGTGCTGGCAGCGATCGCGGCCGCCCGCATCGCGCTCTCACTCACGCTACCGCGCGCATTCGCAGTCCTTGGCGCACTGTTGTTCGCGCTGCATCCGGCCAATGCCGAAACCGTCGGCTGGTGCGCGTCGCTCAACGACGCACTGCTATGCGCGTGCTCGATCGGCGCACTCGACCAGTGGCTTCGTTGGCGGATCACCGGCGCCAAGTCTGCGCTCGCGGCTGCCCACGTTCTCGCGGCGGCAGCGATGCTCGCAAAGGAAGCGGGCGCGCTGACTCCGGTGCTGCTGCTCGCCACGGATGTCGTGCTCGGCCGAACCAAGCTCGTGGCTCGATCTGCCCCGACTTTGCTATTGCTCGTCGTCGCCTGGCTCGTGGCGCGCACGCTCGTGTTCGGCGACCTGGCGGCAGGGTTTGACCGCACGACGTTCACACACCCAGGATCGACACTAGCCAACGCCGCGTCGGTCGGCACCGGCCTGCTGCGGCGCCTTGCGTTGCCGCTGCGCGCCGACATGTTCGAGGGGCCAGCGCACGTAGGCATGATCTCCTTCGCCATTGCCCTCGCCCTTGTCGCAGCATTGGCGGCGTTCGCCTGGCGCCGTGGACCGGCTGGCCGCGTCGCGTGTGTGCTGATCGGCACGAGCTTGCTACCGCCGATCCTCGCCGTGCAGAACCTGGGTCCGTATCCAGTCGCCGACCGCTACCTCGCGCTCGCAACCGTCGGTCTCGGCCTTGCGATCGCGAATGGCGCGGCGCGCCACGGCGCGACAGTTCGAGGCACGATGTGTGCCCTCGTTGCGATCTACGCCATCGCGACCTGGATACGATTGCCGCACTGGCACGACCAGGAGACCTTCATCTCACGCTCGCTCGCCGCTCGCCCTGACGAACCACGATTGCATCTCATGCGCGGCACTCTGCTGCTCGAACGTGCGCAGTCCGGCGATGCTGCCGCGATCGAACCGGCCACCACCGCATTGCAGAATGCCAAACGTCTCCTCGGTGACGAACTCGTGCGCCAGGACGAGCTCGCTTCGCTCCGCCGCGATGTCGCAGTCGCGCTTGCTTGGACTTCGATGTTCGCAACGAGTCCTTCCGGGCAGCCCGACTGGGCAAGGGTGGAACGCGAGTTCCTGTTCGTAACGGCCAACTGGCCCGACCGAGCCGATGCTTGGGTCGGACTCGGCGTCGCACGCGCCGCGAGCGGGCAACTCGAGGCCGGCATACGCGACCTGCAACACGCGGTGCAACTCGATCCCGGCGCACCCGCCGCGCGCTTCAACCTCGCCAAGGTCTTGCACTTGGAGGGCAGCCTGCAAGGCGCCGAGGAACAGCTGCGCGAAGCGCTGCGCATTCGGCCGGGTGACCCCCAAGCCAGTGCCCTGCTAGAGGAAGTCCTGCGTCAACGACAGCGGCGATAGGCGCCCGGACAAAGATCGTCAGCTACCCACTCAGGGTCGGAGTCGCCTGACGCCGAAGAGGGAGCACCGCGAACTCGCGGTGCCAACGCATGCTTGTCCCCCGCCCCGCCGCAGCCCCTGCTCGTCACCATGCGCCGCGCGTCGCCGCCGGCATCGTGATCGTCACCGGCAGCTCCGGGTTGGTCGGCGCGGCAGCCGTGCGCCGGTTCGACGCGCTTGGGCATCGGGTGGTTGGCATCGATAACGACCTTCGCAGCTACTTCTTTGGTAGCGGCGCATCGACGTCGTGGAGCACCTTGCGCCTGCGCGAGGACCTGCCGGGCTACGACCATCGCGTCGTCGACATCCGCGACGAACGTGCGATCGACACCGTTTTCAGCGAGTTCGGCGCCGACATCCAGGCAGTGATCCACTGCGCCGGCCAGCCATCGCACGACTGGGCCGCGCGCGAACCGCACACCGATTTTTCGGTGAACGCAACAGGAACGCTCGTGCTGCTCGAAGCCGCACGCAAGCGCTGTCCAAAGGCGGCGTTTGTGTTCACGTCCACCAACAAGGTCTACGGCGACGCACCCAACCGCCTGCCCATGGTCGAGACGCCAACGCGCTGGGAACTCGACCCGCTGCACCCATTCGCGGAGCACGGCATCGACGAGAGCATGAGCATCGACCAGTCAATGCACTCGTTGTTCGGCGCATCGAAGCTGGCTGCCGACGTGATGGTCCAAGAGTACGGCCGCTACTTTGGCATGCGCACTGGCGTGTTCCGCGGCGGCTGTCTGACGGGCCCTGGCCACGCCGGCGCGGAACTGCACGGCTTCCTGGCGTGGCTGATGAAGTGCACCCGCGACGACATCCCCTATGTCGTGCACGGCCATGGCGGCAAGCAAGTGCGCGACAACATCCATGCAGACGACCTCGTCGCCTGCTTCGAACACTTCGTGCGTTCGCCGCGCTGCGGCGAGGTCTACAACATCGGGGGCGGCCGAGCCTCCAACTGCTCGATGCAGGAAGCGATCACGATGTGCGAGGCGATCGCCGGGAAGCCGCTCGAACGGACCTACGCCGCGACGGAGCGCCAGGGTGATCACCGTTGGTGGATCAGCGACACGCGCAAGTTCCGCTTGCACTACCCCGCGTGGAGGCCGCGCCATAGCCTGCGTGAGACCCTCGTGCAGATACGCGACGAGCTGGAGCAGCGCGCCTCGAGCGCGCGCGCAAGAGCTGTCGCGCACTGAGCCGACGGTTCATCACGCTGCTGTCACCAAGGGGCTTGGCCGTATGCTCGCCACGATGAACGGCACCGCGTCCTCGCGCTCACTGGGCCTGGCCCTCTCATGCATGTCGCTCGCCGCGTGCTCCTCGCAAGCGCCGCAACCGAAGCAGGAAGCCCGCCCTGCGCACCCGCTGATGGCCAGGAGCGAAGGCGTGGAACGCATCCTGACGCTGACGACCAAGGACTGCGACGGTCACTTCGGAGTCGACGTGATCCGGCGGCCGCGCCGCGACGATTCGACCGGTGAAATGCGCGACGACTGGCTGTTCGCAACCGCGGCAGGTCCGGTCTGCTATGCCGCGCTGCTCGATGACGAATGGAACATCCGCGCCGAGACGACCTGGACCGTGACTGGCCAGAGCGTGCCGTGGTCCGACGTGAAACTCTTCCGCTGGCGCGATGCGAACGGCAAGGACCGCGACTTCGTCTACTACTGCTCGCGTGGCACGCCGCTGCTCGAGATCACCGAGGTCACCGACTTCCCGACAGTGCGCACGACGACGATGCAGATCGACCCTGGTCTGCCGGTCAAGGTCTTTGGCGCGCACACGCTGCAAGTCCACGCCGAGCGCGGCGTGCTCGTGCTGAACGGTGTGCACGTCGAAGCAGAACCGATGCCCGCGCCTTTGACGCACGCGGCGGCTCCAGCGTTGTTCTACGACATCGCCACCGACCCGATGGCGCCGCAGCGGTTGTCGATGTTCGTCGGACCCGACGCCGGCGACCAGACACTCTTCGACAGCCAGTTTCTGACTCTCGACGGCAAGGACATCTGGGCCCCAACCATTGCGCAACCACTGCGCGGGCCGCAGTCCTACTTCGCGTTCTATGCATTTGAAGACGCGCGCAAGATGGATCGCGTCAACCGGATCACGCTGTACGCGAAGCCAGCTACGGGTTCTTTCCACAACGTCGTGCAGCTGCTGCCTACACCCGACGGCCGCCAACGGCTTGCCGCAGGCTTCGAGGCGTGGGCCTTCGCTGCCAAGCCTGGCCAGCCGATTTCAAAGTGCGGCATCTTGGACTACACGAACTTGCAGAAGGGCGAGATGCCCGGACACGTCGCGTGGCTCTTCGATGACCACAATCTGGCGCATGCGACGCACAACCCGGCGTTTCGCATGGTGGAGCACAAGAGCCACACCTACGACGTCGTCCCTCTCGCGCACTTCACCGGTGGTTACTACGTCTACGAATGCGATGAGGACCAGAGCAGCGTCAAGCGGCTCGCGCACGTTCCGGTCGCCAACGGACTGCCGGGCGAAGGCGCGGGCAAGCGCCATCCGCGCATGTCGATCGGCGAGTGGCTCCGCTGCTACAACGGCGCGTGGGACGTCGTGGCGACGCCCATAGGCGACCTCTGCAGTTCAACGGACCTCGAGGCCTCGTATTTGATCGAGCCGACGCTCGGCTTCGTGCGCCAATTCGGCACGCACATCGCTCGCGACGGAGTGGTGCCGCGCATCCACCTCATCACCGGCGTTCCGACGCACGGCGAATCGATGCGCATTGCAGTGACCGGCGTGAAGAACGGCGACACCGTGCGTTTGCTGATGGCCTCGCGCTCCGTCAGCGCACCGACGACGCACGCTGAAATCGGCGCGCTTTGGATCGACGACGATGCTCGCGTCGCCGACCTCGTCGCGAGTTCGTCCGGGGACACGATCGAGTTCACTCTCGATCGCGCGCCTCCCTGCTCGCAAGCGTGGATGGTCGCGTTTGTCGAAAACCCGACCGGCGGGCGCACGCTTGCCAAGTCGCCGACCGCGACGGTCCGGATTCGGGCAGCCAAGTAATCGCGCAGGCAACCGCCGCGGCGATTCAACAGTCGACGGCCTCGGCAATCCGATCCAACATCGGCGCCACCGCGACCGTCGCACGACCTGGAAAGAACCTGTCGCGCGAGTTCAGGTTGGATGGCTCTTCCAACGCCTGCACCCAAGTAGCTGCACCAGCGGCGCGGGCGATGCCGAGCAAGCCGGCTGCCGGCCATACGTTGCCGCTCGTGCCGATTGCGACGAAGTGCGCGCACTGCTCCATGGCCTGGTCGATCTCGTCGAGAAACTTCGGGATCTCGCCAAACCAGACGATGTCGGGCCGCAGCGCCTCGTGCCCGCACTTCGCACACGGCACGAAGTGATCCGGGTCGACTCGCGCCAGCTCACGAACCCGCGCGCCGCATCGCTCGCAACGCAACGACGCCAGTTCGCCGTGCATGTGCAAGGCCGCGCTGCCAGCGCGTTCATGCAAGTCGTCGACGTTCTGCGTGACGAGCAGGAATGGCACGCCTGCGTGCTCGCATCTCACCGCGAAGTCGGCGAGCGCGCGATGCGCCGCGTTTGGCTCCACGCTCCGCAGCTGCGCGCGCCGTTTCTGATAGAAGCGCCAGACCATCGCGCGATCGCGTTCCCAGGCCTCGAACGTCGCGACGTCTTCTGGTCGATGGCCTTCCCACAGACCGCCGGCGTCGCGAAACGTCGCGACACCTGAGTCCGCCGAGACACCTGCACCGGTGAGCACCACCACTGTGTCGCGGTGCGACGCGCGCGACACCGAGCTCACAACTGCTGCTTCTTGGTATCGCCCGCGGGAGCGCCTGGTTTCCTCGGAAGCTCACCCTGCTTCGGCTTGGCGTCCTTACCTGCCGTCTCGCCAAGACCCTGCGTAGAAGGCGCCACCTTCGGCACGACGACGACCCAAGCACGGACGATGCGCAACGGCTCGGTCGGCTGCTGCGAATCGCCTTCGCCGCTGACCGCATCGATCGCATCGACGACATCGAGCCCCTCCGTCACCTCGCCGAAGATCGTGTGCTTGCCATCGAGATGCGGGCACGGCGCAAACGTGAGGAAGAACTGCGAACCGTCGGTCTTCTCCTTGCCGTCCTCGTTGGCAGTGCTGATCTGGCCCTTCTTCTCGTGCTTGATGGCTTCAGCAATCTCGCTCTGCATCGTGAAGCCCGCGTTGCCGGCGCCAGTGCCGTTGGGACAACCTCCCTGCGCCATGAAGCCCTTGATCGCGCGATGGAAGGTGAGCCCATCGTAGAACCCCGCGCGCGTCAGATAGATCGCGCTCGTGCAGTGCATCGGCGCCACGTGCGGCAGCAACAGCACCTTCAACTCGCCCTTGTTGGTCGCGAGATGCCAGAAGTAGTCGCGGTCTTCGGCAAAGGCCTGCTGCGGCGGCTCCGGCATGGTTGTCCGCCAACCATCCTGAGCCGCATTGGGCGCGTGCTTCGACAAGAAGGTGTCGAGCGCCGCAATCGCTTTGTCCTTCTTGGTGACGGCATCGTCCTTCTGGGGACCAGGCCGAGCCTCGACGACGGGTTGCTTGGACCGCTGCTTCTGGCCCTGCTTTGTTTTGGCAGCCTGGGCAGGCGCCAGAGCCGCGACCGCGGTCAACGCGAACAACGAGGGCAGGAGCGAGGCGCGCATCGCGCCAGCGTAGCAACCGAATGCTCGCTCCAGAAACGACGCGAGCGGCGAACCCGAAGGGCGCGCCGCTCGCATCGTCGTCACCGCCCGGCGAACCGGGCGGCGGCATTCTGCTTCGATCAGAAGTTGTCGAAGTGGATGCAGACTGCGTTCGAGGCCAGGATGTTGGCCGGGTTGAACGAGTTCGGGACGCCGGTGCAGAGTTGCACAGACTGAGCGTAGAGGTCGACGCCCGCGAAGGACGCCGGGATGCTCGCCAGGGCCGGCCAAGAAGCGCTGCCGCCAGCAACGAGACCGAAGCTCGAGGCGAGCTCAGGCAGGTTGATGTAGGCGCCGCAGCCAGGCATGCCGACGATGGCCAGGTCGATACCCGGCAGCGAAGCCGCGCTGATCAGCGTGATGTTGATCAGACCGGAAGCGTCGATGTTGTTGGTGTCGATCTGGAGCGCCGCGCCAACCTTCGGACGGGTCGTGAGGCTGATCACGGCCGGGACCGCGCCATCACCCGAGACGTAACCGCCACCCGATGCCGCAACGGCAAAGTTCGGGGCGCTACGCGGGGTCGCGCCACTGCCCGGATCGGCCGCGCCGGCACCCGGCGTGAAGCCGGTGAGGATCGGCGTTGCCGTCGCGTTCATGCCGCCCGTGCCGTAGCGGATCTGCACGCCACCACCCGCCTGAAGGACGATTTGCACCGTGTTCAGGTTGGTAGGCTGGCCCCAGATCTGGCAGTTGTGCCACGTGACCGCGACATAGCTCGCGCCATCCGTGTCATACCAAATGTTGCCAGCGCCGCCGCCGAACGTGGCGAGGTCTGCAGGCTCGAGATCCGTCCAGCCACCTGCGATGCCCGCTTGGTTCGCGAGGAACCCACCGTAGCCATCGTAGAAGCCGAACGTGTTCGTAGCAGTCGCGAAGTAAACGATGCCGTTCGACGAGATCTGCAGCGTGTTCGAACCCGTCGGGTTCGTCGGGTAGGGGAAGAAGAACGGCATCGTGATCGGAGTCGCGAGCGCGTCATCCCACGCACCGGTCGTCAGGGCCGGCGTCTGGGTGTTGATCTGCACCGCGCCCGTCGAGGTGCCGGGGGCAACCACGAGGCCGGACGTCGCGTTGGTCGTCACGATGTAGTTCGTGCCGATGTTGAACATGTCGAGGCCGTTGATGCCGCCGACATCATCGATGTCCATCGTCGCGCCATCCGTCCAGCTCTCGTAGAACGCTTGCTTACGGTCGTAGCAGCCAGCGCCGTAAACGGTCTGGTATGCGGCGCCCGCGCCAACCGTGTAGTTGACGGTCAGGTTCGGCATGTAGGGCGTCGCGCTGCTCGGCGACAGGGCGCCGTTGGCGAACGCCGGGCTCTGGACGCCGAGGTTCGAAAGCGTGAGGAAGCCGTCCGCGAACGTCGTCGGGGTCGGCTGAATCGTCATGTTGGTGAACAGCGGGTGAATACGGTCCGTGGCCGGGTTGGCTGGAACGGACGGAGTATTCGCGACACCAGTCGGAACGAAGACGAAGACGACCGCGTAGTTGCCGGGCGTCAGGGCGAGCGGCGGGTTGAAGGTCGCCAAGGATGGCGTGTCCGGAGCCGCATAGACCAGGTTGCTGACGTGCGTCGCTTGGTTCGACAGGAGCTGCCACGGCGCAATCGGCGGAACTGCCGGGTTGTGCGTGTAGGGATTGGTCGTGAACAGCGTCGCGTTCAGAACCGTGTCGTTCGGCACAATCCAGACTTCGCAGGTGCCGTTCGGGGCGCCAACGAGGTTCGGGACGATGATGCCGGCGTAGGTGCCGCCATCATTCAGGAAGTTGGTGCCAACCTGCGTGAGGTTGACGTTGCCGCTGACCGCGAGGTCGCAACGGACTGCAACACCTGGATCGAGACTGACGCAGTAGTTCGGCGCCGTCGCGCAGGCGTAGAACGTCGTGCCGTAGTAGGTAGTCTCGAGCGATTGTTGGCCGGTCGGGGCGACACACTGGGCGCTCAGTTGGGCCGCGGCGGTCGCAACCGTCGCAAGGGAGAGCAGGGTCTTGTGCATGACTCTTAGGGGATGGAGGAAGGATGGGGCCGGAGGGAATGCCGGCCGGGAGACGGAGGAACATACCTCGGCTCGCAAGCATGGGAACCCCCTCGCGATCGACTCCTGGGGCAGGATTCCCGATGTGGGACCTGGCACCACGATGCGGAAGAACGCATCGAGTCCTAGGGACAACGCGAGCGCAGCAGGTGCGAGTCGGCGGAATCGGCCTTGCCGCCCAGGGACCTGTCCCACCTCGCTGCCTCATCCGCCGCTTCCTGCACCGCGTAACCGCAGGGTGAATCATGCGCCTGCTGCCGCGCACCGATGCCCTTTGTCGAGTGCAAGAAGTTGGCACCGCCCGAGCGCGCACGACGGAATCAGCGCGTCTTGCCCAACACGATCACAAGGGCAACGGCACCAACACACACGGCGATCACGAGCAACAAGACCCAACCGGGCACGCGCCGGTCCTCACCTGGCCCGCTCACGCTCACGTCTTGATCCCCGAAAACATCACGACCCCCAACGACCCGAACAAGATCGTCGGCGACCACGCAGCAACGACAGGATGGATGTAGCCGTTGAAGCCGAGGTTCTGGCACGTGAGATCGAACAGCATGTAGGCAGCGCACATCCCGATGGCACCGAGCACGCGCTCGATTCGACTGCTGCGTTCGAAGTGGATGGCGAATGGCAGACCAAGCAAGAGCAGCACGAGGTTCGCAAGTGGATAGGTGAAATGCCGGTGGAGCGCCATCGCGACGTCCTTGCGATTGGGCCGTTGGGAACGCGTCTCCAGCAACTCGTCATAAGAGAACAGTTCGCATGGGATGTCCTCCTGGCCGCGCTGCAGCACGACCGCTGGAGTCCAGTTCGCCGCGCCGAGCCGTTCGATCGGCACGTCGCCGGACTCGGTGCGTTCGACGCCTTCAGCAAGAACCCAGTCCCCGATGCCTTCGTCCCATGTCGCCGCCTTCGCGACAACGAGAACGCTGTCACCGCCGGCACCGCGACGCAGCAGGCTCACGCCTTCCATGCGTTTGGCCTTGGGATCGTAGGCCTTGATCCACAGGCCCGCGAAAGACGCGCCGCGCTCTTCGAGGATCACGCGCTGGATCGAACGATCGCCGCCACCGAGCAAGGTCTGCGCCTCCGCGACCTCGAGCGCGACGCGCGGCACGGCCCATTGCCAGCAGGCCACCATCGCCAACGCCACGATCCCGCCGGCCAGCAGTGCAGGCCGAAGGATGCGCACCATGCTGCGGCCGACAAACAGCATCGGCTGCAGTTCGTTCTGTGCCATGAGCCGCGCAATCGCGAACATGCAGCCGATGACGGTTGCGAACGGCGCGATGGTGACGAAGCTGAACGGCAGTTGGCGGAAGTAGTAGCCACCGAGGAAGGCGAAGAGCTCGCCCGTGCTCATTCCTTGCCGCTCGGCCTTGTCGAGGTAGCCGCCAAGGTTGTTGAGAACGTCCAGAAGGATCGTCAGGCACAGAAAGAACGCGAGTGACGCCAGCAGCGACGCAGCGACCGAGCGACCGACGTAGCCATCCAGCGTCTGCTTCATCGCCGCAACTCCCGCCAGCAGAACGGCGCGCCGAGAATCGTCAGCATCGCTGCGGGCAACCAGCCGAACATCGGTTCGCCCGTCGCGCGCAGCAACTTTCCGCCAAGCACGTCGCCGACGTAGAACACGCCGATCGGCGCAAGCGCGAACAACAGTGCGACGGCGCGACCGCGATTTTGCGCCAGGAGCGCGAGGCAGAAGCCGATCGGGCCAAGCAGCAGCGGCAGGATCGCAAAGCAGGTGCGACGGAATAGCGTGTAGCGCGCCGCCATCGGCCGTTCGTGCTGGCCGCGCAACACTTCGGAGAGCAGTTGGCTGCTGCCCATGTCATCGTCCCGCTCGTCGCGCCGCGAACTCTCGCCGATGGCGCCAAGCGGGAACCGCGGCTCGATCGTGTCGAAGCGCGTGTTGGTCAATGGGTCGCTGCCGTTCTGCAACACGATGCGCAGTGAGGTGTCCTCTGCCTTGGGCAGCGGAATCCAGACCTTGTCGACATGCACGATCGGGGACACGAACCCGAGGTCGCGGGCACGGCCATCGGGAAGGTAGAGCCAACAGTCGCGCAGGATCACCTCCTCGGACTGTTCTCCGCCCTCGCGTCGGCCGTAGGTCAGCGCCAGATCGGTGCCCGGGATCGAAACTCGGTCGTCACTCGAGCCCAGCCCCATGCTGACGATGGTGTTGCGCAGCACTTCGACGATGACGCGGTACTTGCGGTAGTGCACCTCAGGCAGCACGTAGTGCAGCGTCAGCGAGCCGACGACCGAAAGCGCAAGGCCGACCAGCACGGTCGCCATCATCGGCACGCGCGGGCTGATCCCGGCGGCGCGGATCGCCGTGATCTCGCGGTCCTGGCCGGCGCGCGCGAAGGTCATCACCGTCGCCAGCAAGAACGAGATCGGCAGCAGATGCGGAAATGCATCCAGCGCCCAGAGCAGCGTGATGATCGCGGCATCGAGCAAGCCGCCGCCCTCCGCCTTCTGGATGCCACGGGCCACCAGCGAGATCACGACGATCGCAAACAGCACAGTGAATGTGATGCTCGCGTGGATCAGGAGCTCCCTGAGGTAGTATCGGTGCAGCCGCCACATCGCCGACGACATGGTTCCGCAAGGACTCGCACCGGGCAACGATCCGCTGCTCCAATCCGTAGCGATCCACGCCCCGCACTGCCGCGGCGTCGTGGCAGGCACCGTCGCGGACGCGCTGCAGCCGTTGTTCCATTCGCTGCCAGAAACCGCCGACCTCGTCGAGATCAAGCGAAGCACCGTGCGCACCGTGCTGCGCGGCAACGTCGGCGGCATCGACCTGCACCTCAAGCTCTACCGCTCGGTGACGCTGTCCGACCGCGCCCGGGAGGCCTTTCGTGGCGACCGCGGCACCCACGAGGCGACCAATCTGGTGCGTGCCGCGCAACTCGACCTGCCGGTCGCGCAGCCGCTTGCTTGCGGCACACTCATCGATCCGATCCGCGGCTCGCGCAGTTTCCTCGTCACGCGCACGATCCCGGGAGCGCGGCAATTTGCATTCGGCATGGGCGAAGAAACGCTCGTGCACACCGGCCGCCTGCTGCGCCGGATGCATGACCGGGGCTTCCTCCCTGGCGACCTTCACCATGGCAACGTCGTCGTCGACGGCCGCGGGCTGCCGTGGTTGCTCGACCTCCAGTCCGTGCGGCGCACCGGCGAACCCGACCTGGCGCGCCGAGCTGCTGGCGTCGCTTACTTCTGCCAGCCGCTGGACGGCGGCCCGCTCGATCCCGCGGCGCAGCCGCTCCTGATGGCGTATCTCGCAGCCGGCCTCGATCTGCCGGACGCATTTGCGACCGCGCTCGCGCAGGCCGCGCGGCTCGTGCGCCATCGTGCGCTCAAGTCCTTCCATCGGCGCTGGTCGCGCGAGTGTCGCCACACCTCGATGCCCCCATGGCGACGCGGTGAGTTCCGTTGGCACCTGCATCTCGTTGAGGACGAGGCCGATCGCACGCCGCTGCACGAAGCCTGCCGCGCGTTCGTCGCCGCGCCGCCTCCATCCGCCAAGCAAGGTCGCCGCGGCGCGGTTTGGTTGTTGCCAGAAATCGCCATCAAGCAACGGGCGCAGGGTGACGCGCGCAAGTTGTTCCAAGCGATGTATTGGTTGATGTTCGCCGGCGTCGGCCAACCCGAGCCCATCGCGCTCGCGACGAAGAACGGCGTCGGCTACGTCTTCGCGCGACGCGTGCCATCCCCGTGCCTCGCCGACGAACTTAGACTCGGCTCGCTCGCAATGCGCGACGTCTTGCACGCCGCGCGCTCGCTCGGTGTCGCCGTCGGCCGCATGCATGCGCACGGCATCCGCAACCGCGACCTCAAGTTCGAAAACCTTGTCCGTGACCCGGCGACGGGGAACCTGCTGTTGGCCGACCTCGATGGCGTCCGCGTAAAGAACGCCGACGACACGCGCGGCCAAGGCGCCGACCTCGGCCGCCTGCTGGCCGCATTCATCGCTGCCGGTCGCCCCGGTGGCCGCAGCGCATTCTGCGCCTTCGTCCGCGCCTACCTTCGCACGCGCCGCCGCTTGCTACACCCCACGCCGACGCAGAAGGTCTGGAAGGCAGCCAAGAAACGCGCTCGCGAATGGGCTAACAGCCACGACTGATCGGCTGGCGCGGCGCTGCTTGGGCTGACGCCTTTTGCCTCGCTGCTGTTGGTTGAGTCTCAGTGGCGAGGCGGGGGGGTGCTGCGGGGCCAGCGGGAGATCTGGTGCGCCAAAGGCGCCAACATCACCAGTTGGACCAACCGGCCCACGGTGACCCGGTAGAGGGTTGCGCACAAGCGAAGTGCCCGCAGCACGCGCGTTTGACCCAGCCGACGCACGGCGTGCTCAGCGAAGGTCCACGGGGCCCACCAACGGACGGCGAACTCACGACCGCTGTCGTCGATCGCGACGAGGTCCTTCGCGCCGCAAGCCAGCGCCGCGAGTTTGAGTGGTTGCGGCCGTTCGCCACCATGCCAGGCGACAAAGGCGACCTCGAATGCTTGGGCTCGCAGCCCGCGCAAGAACGCAAGCTTCGACCCGCGCGGTTTGTCGCTGCGAATCACGCATCCGACGAGCGCCGGCAACAACCTCTCACGGTTCTCGTCACAGACAAAGGCCGTCCACTGCGCATTCGGCAGTCCAGCGCGCAAGCGCACCGCCATCGCAAGCGCGTTGTCGCCATCGGTCGTCAGCATCATGGCTGCCTTCACGTCGCGCCTCCCAGCGGTGACCCGCACAGATCGCGGTAGATCACGTCGAACGCGGCAACACTCGCATCGACCGAGTATCGCTGCCGAGCCAACAACCGGCCGCTGGCGCCGAGATGCAATCGAAGCTCTTCGTCGCGCAGGAGTTCAATCAACGAATCCGCAAAGTCACGCGCGTCCTCTGCAATGAGGCAGTGAACGCCGCCTTCTGGCTCGAGGCCTTCGCATGCAATAGGCGTTGCGACCACAGGACGGCCAGAAGCCCACGCCTCGAGCAGCTTGCCGCGCAGCCCCCCACCGGTGCGCAGCGGCAATGCTACGACCGTGGCATCCGCCAGCTCCTGCACGATGTCGTCGACATAGCCAGGAACTTCGACGATGCCAGGCTTCGCCAAGTCCGCAACCGCAGATGGCGCATTGCGGCCGACGAGGCGCAAGCGCGCGTCTGGCACCGCTTCGCGGACGAGCGGCAGGATCTCGTTCGCCAGCCATTGCGCGCCGTCGACATTTGGAGCGTGCTTGTAGTAGCCGACAAACGCGATCGTCGGAGCACCAACCCGCTCCACTTGGTCAGGAAGGTCCGGGAGCATCGTCCCGCTCGGCACCACATCGACTCGGGCCTGCGGCTCGAGTTGGCGCAACGCTTCTGCATCCACACTCGAGAGCGCGATCGTGCGATCAAACTGTCGCAGCAACTCTTGTTCGAAGCGCGCCGCCGCGGCGATACGCAGCAGTCCCTGACCAGCGCGTTGCGCCGCCACGACCAGCGACTCGTGGCAGATGTAGACGCGCTTTTGCCGTCGGGGCTGCATGGCGACGAGATGCGCCATCTCGACATACTCGACCTGGACCAGGTCATAGTCCGTTCCCTCGAGCATGCGCTGCACGGCGCGCTGCATCGAAGGCGCGGAGTAATCGCGGAACAACCGCTGCGGCACTGCCCCGTGCAGGTTTCCTGGCATCGGGTTGCGTTCGCGCAACATCGTCACGACGTGAACGCCGAGCGCCTCGATCGCGGGCACATGGGAGGCGTCGTGCTCTTCGTCAAGAAAGGCGAACAGCGTCACGCGATGCCGTTTGGCCATCGTTTCCAGACGCCGCCAGAGCACCCACGAGCCATCGTGGCCAAGTCGCGGCAGCCGAGCCGCCAGGACGAGAACGCGCTTGCCGTCCGGAGTCGGTGTCGGCAGAACGCCAAGATCGCGCGCACCCGCTGCTCGATGCGCCACGACTGAGTTTGCGATCGCGAAGGTCTCGACGTCGGTCCGACGATAGTGACGCCGCGAGGCGCAACGCTTCCAGAGTGCCTCCGGAATGCGCGGCACGGCTCGCAGCAGTGCCTTCAACTCGAACCATGCCTCGCCTGCCATGGCCTCGATCGACCTGTCTGTGCGCAACACCAGCGACACGGGCTGCAGCAACAGGATGGACGCTGTCATCCAAGAGTCGGTCACGCTGCGCCACAAGAACAAGTGCTGGTTGCGACGGATCGTGTTGTCCACGAAGCGGTCCCCGAACGCCTTGCGACTCGTGCCGCGATGCTCGTGCACGACGGCGCTCCTGGTCGTGAACAGCACGCGGTAACCGCGCTTCCACGCTTGGTAGGACAGCCCCATGTCCTCCATGTAGAAGGGGTCGTAGAGCATGTCGAAACCGCCGATGTCCAAGAACATCCTGCGATCGAAAGCCGCGCTACCGCCGCCCGCCCACAACGTCGGCACGTAGTCGAGTTCACGCTCGTCACGCGTCGGCTCTGCGTGCGCGAGTTTGAGCCAGCCGCGTTCGATCGAACCGCGAGTGCGCCCTGTTTCTTCGCGACGCTTGTGCGGATCGCGGAAGAACACCTCCGACGTCACGCCAAACACGTCCGGCTCCCGCAGGCCTTCGAGCAGCGGCTGCAGGAACCCGGGCTTGACGACCATGTCGTTGTTCAAGAACACCAGCACGTCGCGAGTCGCGGCCTGCACGCCTGCCGTGTTGCCGCGCACGAAGTAGCGGTTTTCCGGCAGCGCAACGACCTTGACCCATGGGTGTTCGCGCTGCAGCCACTCGACGCTTCCGTCCGTGCTGCCGTTGTCTACGACGATCATCTCGTGGTCGCCGCGACACCGCTCGAACTCGGCGCGAACCGACGGCAGCAGTTGCTCCAGGAAGTGCTTGCCGTTCCACGACACCGTGATGACGGAAGCGGCCGAGAGATCGCGCGGCCTTAGCCGCGGCGGCGCCGAGCGCTTGCTGACGAACGGCCAGCACAGTGCATCGACGAGCAGGGTGATGCCCAGCAGCGGCCAGGTCACGACGGCGGCAGCGAGCGAACAGGCGAGGACGAGGACTGGCGTCGCAAGCAGCCAGACGATGCGCCTCATTGCGCGCGCCTCTCCGCGGCGAGCAGCAGTCGCGCTCACGCTCCTTCCCCAAGTAGCTGGTCCACGATGCCTTCCAATCGACTGGAGGATCGGCAACCGTGCGGCCACGGATGCAGGCCATGTTGGGGACAACGTCAGCCGAGGCCTGCCGCGTCTCACTTCGGGACGCAGCAGCGAAGCTCCGTCGCAGTGCGCAGACCGCGTTGCGTCGGCGCCAACCGCATCCATGTCGCGGTGGCGTCGGTCCTTGGTCAACGAACGCGACCCGTCAACGCAGCGAGCAGGAGACGAAGGTGGCCGCGAATGGTGTGCAGGGTCCGCATCTTCGAGTAGCCGAAGATCCGCGAAGAAAGCACGGCCGGTCGTTCCACCACGATGCCGCCGCGACGCACGACCCGGATCAAGAACTCAGCGATGCCGAGGAAGCCGCCGCGATCGAGCGGAAGCGCTTCGACCAAGGATTTGCGAGTCACCCGACAACAACTGGTCCAAGTCGAGATCCGACGACGCAGCGCCAGGCGATACAGCACCGACAGGCTTCGCGACAGCAGCAGGCGCCAGCCCGGCACGTTGGCCACGCGCCCATCGCGGTGGTACGGAGAGGCCGTGACCACATCCGCGCCGTCGAGCAGCGGAATCATCTCGAGCAGAACCAGCGGGTCATAAGAACCGTCACAGTCGATCGAGGCGACGACCTCGTGCGCAGCCGCGAGGCACCCGGTGCGGATCGCGGCAGCGACACCGCGGTTCTTGTCGTGATGGACGAGGCGAACGTCGGTGCGTTCCGAGCACTCCTGTTGCAACGCCGCCCATGTCCCGTCGCGGCTGCAGTCGTCGACGAGCACGAACTCAAACGAGCAACGGTCGCGACCAGCGGACTTCAGCGTGTCCAGCGAGCGAAGCAGGAAGGCCACGTTCTCCACTTCGTCGAACATCGGCACGACCACTGAAACCGCGAGCGTTGCGGTGGTGACGACGCTGGGCGACGCGGCTTCGCGCTGCTGGGGATCCACCGCTGGAACGCGCAGCGGCAACGGTTGCAGCCCTAGCGCATCGACCAGCGGCGCGACCGCACGCGCCGCGAGCAACGACTCCACGATCGCGACGGTGCGTTCCAACCCGACATAGTGCCGTCGCTGCGCGCTGCGTGAAGCCGACGTGACGCGAGGTTGTGCGGGGTCGATCTCCCAAGAACGGAAGCAGGCGACGTCGGCGGCGCAGGCGCCAATGGCCTTTGTCGCGCAGCGCAGTTCGTGGCCGCTTGCACAGCGAGGACGCGTGCCCGAGTGCGCTGCGGTGGCGATCGCTTCCTCCACGGTTCCGGCGCGCACTTCGTGCCCGCGTGGCGCGATCGAAGCGCAGAGCTCAGGATGTCGCTCGGCGACAGACGCGTCGACGAAGAAGGTCGCGCGAGCAGACGAGCGCGCGAGCAGCGCGAGCCAGAAATCGACATGCGCAATCACCAAGGACGGCAGTCGATCGCGCTGCGACGGCAGCATCCACGCGCGAAGATCCGCGTCCTGATGCCACTCCTCGACGATCACCGCGAGCCCGAGCGGGCGCACAGCTGTCACATCGTCGCGCGCGTCGGGCGTCACCGGCTCAAGCCTCGCGCGACGCGCACGCCGCCTCGATCTCGGCCACCGTCTTGGGCGCCGCCGACGTCAGCACTTCGCGACCGCGCGCAGTCACGAGCACGTCGTCTTCGATGCGGATGCCGATGCCGCGGTACTGGGCCGGCACCTTCTTGTCCTTCTCGCCGAAGTAGAGACCTGGCTCGATCGTGAGCACCATGCCGGGCCGCAACTGGGCGGGCACGCCCTTCTCGTCCTGGTAGGAGCCGACGTCGTGCACGTCGCGGCCGAGCCAGTGGCTCGTGCCGTGCATGTACCACGGCTTGAAGGCGGCCTGCTTCACCAGCTTTGCAACGTCGCCCTTCAACACGCCGAGTTGCACGAGACCGCGTGTCAGTTCCTTCAGCACGGTCTGGTGTGGCGCGTCCCATGGCGCGCCCGGCTTCACTGCGGCGATTCCGGCGATTTGCGCACGCAACACCACCTCGTAGACCTCCCGTTGGGCCGGCTCAAACCTGCCGCTGACGGGAAACGTGCGCGTCACATCGCCGGTGTTGCCGGCGATCTCCGCGCCAGCGTCGACGAGCAGCAGATCGCCAGCCTTCATGCGGCGGTCGTTCTCGTGGTAATGCAGCACGCACGCATTGGCGCCGCTCGCGACGATCGACCCATAGCCATTGCGCGGGCTGCCGCACATGCGAAACGCAGCCTCGATCGCGGCCTGCACGTCGTACTCGCGCATGCCAGGCTTCGCGAACTGCATCGCCGCGACGTGCCCCGCGACGGTCGCGTCGGTCGCGCGCCGCAGCACCGCAAGCTCGTGCTCGTCTTTGCACAAGCGCATTGCCCACATCGTCGGCATCGGATCCACGACCGTGGGGAGCGCGGGCTGCTCTCGCTTCTTGCTGGCTGCGACGCGAGCAAATGCCTCGATCAAATGTTCATCGAAGCGCCGATCAGCCGCGAACCGATGAAACACGGTGCGCTTGCCATGAAACAAGTCAGGCAGCTTGCTCCAGAACTCGGCGATCGGGTGCGACTCGTCAGCGCCAAAGGTCCTGACCGCACCCTTCACGCCATGCCGCTTGCCGTCCCAGATCTCCCGTGCCGGGTCGCGGGGACGCACGAACAACACGGCCTTGTGCTTGCCCTTCTCCGTTCGCCAAGCAGCCAGCACGCTGTCGGGTTCTGGAAAGCCAGTCAGGAAGTGGAAGTCGCTAGAAGGCCGAAAGTCCTGATGCACGTCGCTGTTGCGAATCTGCTCGTTCGCCGTCGGCAGCAGCAAGAGTCCGTCGCCGAGCTGGTCGAGCAGCTTCTGGCGGCGGCGGCGGTGCAGGGCGATGTCGGTCGTGGCGTCGCGGGACATTCGCGCAGGCTACGCGCGCGGACGGCGCCGCGCCAAACGCTGCCTCAGTCGTCGCCGATCACAGCCCGAGGGCCGCATGCACGGCCAGCGTCGCCGACGATTTGTTGAGAGTATAGAAGTGGATGCCAGGCGCGCCGGATGCGAGCAGTTGCCGCGCCTGCTCGGCGCACCAATGCACGCCCGTGGCCACGACGGCGCTCGCGTCGGACTCAACGATCCGCAGCCGCCGCAACAACTCCTGTGGAATCCGTGAGCCGCACATCTGCGTGAAGCGCTGCGTTTGCGCAACATTGGTCACCGGCATCAAGCCAGGGACGATCGGCACATCAATCCCTGCCGACCGGGCGCGGCGAGCGAATGCGCGGAAGTCCTCGTTGTCGAAGAACAGTTGGCTGACCAAGAAGTCGACGCCGTTGTCCACCTTGGTGACGAGATGCTTCAGGTCTCGCTCCAGATCGCGCGTCTCGACGTGACCCTCGGGGTAACAGGCGGCGCCAACGCAGACATCAAAGCCTTCGTCGCGAATGAACTTCACCAGCTCGCTCGCATACGAAAAACCGCCGACGACCGGCTTGAACTCAGTCTCGCCCTTCGGCGGATCGCCACGCAGCGCGAGCACGTTCTGCACGCCCGCGCCGACGAGACGCTTCAGCACTTCGCGGATCTCCGCCTTCGTGCTGCCGACACAGGTCAGGTGCGCCATCGTCGTCAGGCCGAGGTCGCGCTGGATGCGCGTGACCAGTTCGATCGTTCGATCGCGCGTGCTGCCTCCTGCACCATAGGTCACCGACACGAACGAAGGGCGGCACGAGCGCAGTTCGCCGGCGGTCTTGTAGAGCGTC